>Ga0181612_126213_pt1 | contig 15269 bp, 15 predicted proteins | sample HoacroProtozoa21_FD_119630 | JGI IMG/M metagenome (GOLD analysis project Ga0181612, IMG submission 119630) | Hoatzin crop microbial communities from Cojedes, Venezuel. Combined Assembly of Gp0051906, Gp0051904, Gp0051908 | reverse complement strand
TCATTCAAAAAAAAGCAGGGGCGGATTACAAAAAAAAGTAAAATTTTAAGACCGTTGGGGGCCGCCCTGAAACCGGCCGGCCCGAGTTTGTTTCTTTTTATGTGCAGTCTTCAGGCATTGCCGGCTCCGAACACCAGATTCGGAACGAACAGCGTCAGCTGCGGGAAGTACGTCACGATCAGCAGCGCGATGATCAGCGCGATGATGAACGGGATGCATTCCTTGACGAATTCCGGGATCGGGCAGTCCACGATGCTGCAGACCGTGAACATCATCGAGCCGAAGGGCGGCGTCAGTCCGCCGATCATGATGTTGACGATGATGATCAGGCCGAAGTGGACCAGGTCCACTCCCATGGAAGCGACCACCGGGATCATCAGCGGGGCCAGAATGATCATGGCGGCACCGCCTTCCATGAACATGCCCACGATCAGAAGCACGAAGTTGATGATCAGCAGCATGATGTACTTGTTGGTGGTCAGGCCCAGCATGGCGTTGGAGATCATGGTCGGGATCCCTTCCCAGGTCATGTACTGTCCGAAGACGTTGGCCGAGACGATGATCAGCACGACGCTGGCGGTGCCTTCCACGGTCTCCTTGAGGATGGGAACGATATGTTCGGCCTTGAGTTCCTTGTAGATCAGGGTACCCACCAGGATGCAGTAAAGCACCGCCACCGCTCCGCATTCGGAGGGAGTGAAGATGCCGATCCTCATGCCGCCGATGATGGCCAGCGGGAACAGGATCGCCCAGATGCTGTCCAGCGCCTGAACGCCGATCTCCTTGGCGGAGGCCCGTTTTTCGCGCGTCGGCTTGTAGTCTCTCTTCTTGGAGATGATGGCCACCGCGATCATCAGGCAGATGGCCATGAAGATGCCGGGAATGTAGCCGGCCATGAACATCTTGCCCACGGATACGTTGGCGATGAGGGCATAGATAATCAGGTTGATTCCTGGCGGGATGACCGGGGTTACCGCCGAAGACGCGGCGGTGATGGCGGCGGAAAAGCCCTTTCCGTATCCCCTCTTCTCCATCTCCGGGACCAGCATCTTCGCTTCCATGGCCGCATCGGCGTTGGCCGAACCGGAGACGCCGCCCATCAGCATGGACAGAAGGACGTTGACCTGGGCCAGCGCACCGCGCATATGTCCCGTCAGCACATCCGCGAAGGCCATCAGCTTTTTACTGATTCCCGCATAGTTCATGATGGATCCGGCCATGACGAAAAACGGGATGGCCAGAAGGGAAAAGTTCTGGGAGCTGGTAATAAATTTCTGAAGGATCAGATGCGGGGGTGAGCCCGTATTCATGAATCCGAAGTAAAACAGGGTCGCACCGAACAGCGCATAGGCGATGGGAATTCCCGTAAAATACAAAATCAGTACGATCAGAACAGGTAAAAGTCCCATTACTCCGCCTCCTTTCCGGCCGATCCCTTGTCACGGCCTGTGAACATCTGGATCAGGTGGATCAGCGTATACAGCGTGGTAAGGCCGAAGCCCACCACCAGAGAAAGGCTTACCCAGGCACTGGATACACCCAGTACGGATGTGGCAATGGCCTTGGTCTTGCCGATGTAGATGATCGACAGATACAGGATATACGCATTGATCACAAGCAGGATGAACTGCACGATGATCTTCACGACCTTCTGAGGTCCCGCCGGGATCTTGTTGACCAGAAGATCGATGCCCAGCATGGCTCCGGTTCGGTAGGCGCCGGCGGCGCCCACAAAGATGCTCCACACAAAGCAGCTGGTGGCGACCTCTTCGCTCCAGTAAATGCCGGAATTTAGAAAATACCGGACAAAAACATTCAGCAGAACGAGGAGCGTCGTGATCACGATGAGCACCGAGGCGATGAACTCCTCGGGGTTTTCACGGATGAATCTTTTCATACTTTTCTTACTCCCATTTCCTCCATAAACAAAATGATGGTTAACTATTTTAAATAGTTACGTCTCATTTTAACACCCGCATACTAAAATACAAGCAATCTCTTTCCACAAAATTGATTAACCATTTTGAGTAATTAATACCAAAAAGAGGAAATGCTTTCACGTTTTGCGCAAAAAAAGATCAGCCGAATAAACGGCTGATCTTTATTATTTTCCAATCGGAGATTTTCCGCTGAGGAAATCAGTTCATTCCGAGAACATCGCGGCACAGGCGGGTGAACATGGTCGCCGCTTCCGCTCTTGTGGCGGTGGCCTGCGGAGCGATCTGGTTGCCGTCGCGTCCGGCAATGATTCCGTTGCCCACGGCCCATTTGACGCCGTCCAGTGCCCAGCTGCTGACGGAACCGGCATCGCTGTAGCCGGAGATGTCCGCACCGGCTGCGGTGCTGGCGTTCTTCATCGTGCAGTAGGCCTTCAGCATGGTCGCCAGCTGCTCGCGGGTCACGCTGGCGTTGGGAGCGAAGGTCCCGTCGCCCATGCCCGCGGCTACGCCGTTGGCGGCTGCCCAGACGACCGGTGTATAGAACCAGTCACCGGAATTGACATCGCTGAACTGACTGGAGGAGCTGACCGCGGGGCGGCCTTCCATGGCATAGAGCATGGTGCAGACCATGGCGCGGGTCAGTTCGGTATAGGGCTCGAAGGTGGTGTCCGAAGTGCCGGACATGATCCCCTTGTTAAGAACATAATCGGTGAATTCATGATACCACATGGAGGTATCCAGATCGGAGAACTTCGCGCTGGGGCAGTTTTCCTCAGCGGCGCCCTGACGGAACGTTACGTTGATCGTTACGTCGGAGGACGGCATTGTGAAGGAATAGTTCTTTCCGATATTATAAAATTTTACCGGATTTCCTGCAGCATCCGTGACGCTCACGGTGGCGGTGGAATATCCGTCGCTGGGACGGACCGTTACGGCCACGCCCAGCTCCTCCTTGGAGGTGGATCCCGTGTTGTATTCCACGGTTCCGGCACCGGCGGGAGATACGTTGGTATTTACATTGTAGGTCTGCAGCGTACGGCGGACGCTTCCGTCACCCGCTCCCAGAACATCCTCGACCACATCCGCGATATAGCGGTGTCCGTTGGCGGAAGGATGGCAGTATTTAAGGAACTTGGACATATCCATCTCGGCGCCCATCAGGGTATCCGGCGCGTTGCACTCGACATCCGTGATGTCCGCATACAGGAAACGGTCGCGGTAAGCGCTCTGTCCGGTGATGTAGTCGTTCATGATCTGAGTGTTCAGATTGGTGATGGGGCTCAGGTCAATGAGTCCGGCATCCGTGATCTTCGTATCCTTGTAGGGATTGAAGAGGCTGACAACGACCAGCGTCACGTCCGGATTGTCGTCGTAGATCATGCCCACGATCTTGTCGAACTTTTCGCCGAACTGCAGTCTGCCCTGCCAGCAACCGAACTCATAGGCCGCCAGTGCTGCGGGCATCATGGCCATGGAGTAGGCGGTGTTGATCAGTGAAGTGAGCATTTCCGCAATGGAGTCTCCGCCGAAGGTGGACAGGAAGGAAGCCATGGCTCTTTCCAGATCCGCCACGGAATAGTCCTCGTAGGACATGGTGATGTGGTTGACTTCGTTGTTGAGCATCAGGTTCAGATACATGATGCCCATGGTCATGGCGTCGTTGGAGCCGATGTTCAGCGTGATGAGATCGGCATTTTTGATACGCTCATGCACGGTATTCTGCATTTCCGTAAAGCTCTTGTACGGATCGGTGCCGCCGAGCCATTCCAGGTTCGCGTCACTGAGGATGTCGTACTCATAGCTCGGATCCAGCAGACGGATCATTTCTTCGGTACGGAATCCGCTTCGGGAGTAGTTGTAGCCGTCCGCGCCGGTCTCTTCCATGACCAGTGCCGGGAAGGAGCCCGGAATCATCAGTCCCTGCGGGCGGAGGTAGCCGTACAGGTCGTCTTCCGCTTCCACCAGACCGTAGCCGCCGGCCGTGCTGTCACCGAAGGACAGGTATTCGTTGAACTGTCTGACACTCTTGGCCGATGCCGAGCCGAAGCTGCAGAACAGACATGCGACCATGGCCACTGTCAGAAACAGCGCCAGTGTTCTCTTGCATTTCTTTTTCAATTCGAATTTCTCCTCTTCAAGATATTTCCCGCCGTTCATTTCACGGTCCGGCCGGGATCTCCGGCAGGCCCGGCGGGATACTTCTCTGAAAGCCCGATTATTATATCACAGCGGTGCGGCGAAAGACAGCGACAAAACGACCCTTTCTGTATATTTTACAATTAGCGGTTTCCATAAATTTTATTTCATTTGATTATGTAAATTAAATCGGCAAATTTGCATCTTTCCACAGGGATTTTATCGTCAATTTGCCGATTTTTTGCAAAAAAAAGACATTCCTCCTTTTCATTCATCGAAATCAGGAGGGATGTCTTCCGTTTTCTTCCGTATTCCGTTCCTGCCGCGTATTTTCCCAGGTCTGCCGGTCCAGGCTCAGGACATGCTCCGTGCGCGTTTCCTTCAGCAGCGTCACCGCCACTTTCTCCAGGACGAACTCGTCTTTGAATCCCAGCTTCTCCAGGACTCTTCTGGACTGTGCGTTTCCTTCGTAATAGGCACTCCAGATCTTTTCGCACGCCAGATCTTCGAAGGCGTGCCCCAGAACTCTGCCGGCCGCTTCCGGCATCAGTCCCCGTCCCCAGTATTCCGGGCCCAGCCAGTAGCCGAGCTCATATTCCCGTTCGCTTTTCACGAGGAACGAATCTCCCGCCGTATGAAGCCCGATGCTGCCGATGGCCCGGTCCGTTTCCCGGTCCACCACGGCATAGATCTCCGGGAAGGCCAGGACATGCTCGATGATCTCTCGGCTGTTCTGCACACTGGTATGGGCGGGCCATCCGGTCCGGGGTCCTACGCGCTCGTCGCGGGCGACCTCATACAGATCCTCCGCGTCCGACAGTTCCCAGGGGCGCAGCACAAGCCGTTCCGTTTCCATTTTCACGATGATCACTCCCTGCTGCCTTCATTTGGGGCACTGATATCTCGGTTTTCCCCGGCTGATGTTTCCGTATTCGATGGCGCCCTCCGGGCAGCCGCAGATGCAGGCCATGCAGTGGGTGCAGTTCCCGCCCCATACCGGGCCGTCGGTTCCCAGGGTGATGTTTCGGGTCACACAGCTTCGGACGCACTTGCCGCAGCGGGTGCAGGTGTCTCCGGCGGTAAACTTGTCCGAGCGGACAAAGAGCTTATAAAAAGCGGTGTTTACGATCCCGCTTTTGAGCCGGTCCACGGCCCCTACATGCTCCGGCAGAAGATCCAACCCTTTGGCGATCCGGCCGGCGGCGGCATCGATCACCGGGTCTGCCGCCTCGACGATCTCCAGCGCCTCTGTCTTTTCCGGGGCATCGAACATGGCGATGTAGTTTTCCGGCATGACCACTTCGGCCACGCCTCTGAACTCCATGCCGATCTCACGGCACAGCACTCTCAGATACTTTTCCGCATTGCCGATCTCGCTGCCGCAGTCCATCACAAAGTAGAGATTCCGGTTGCCCGACAGCTTTGCTTTTTTCAGCCAGTCTCTCAGGATATGCGGGATCTGCCATCCGTGGGTCGGACAGACGATCACAAAGGGCCGGTCCGATGCGATCTCTTCGTAATTCCGGTCTCTCAGACGCTCGAAGAGGTCTTCGCAGTCATCCTCCAGCCTGCGGCTGATCCTTTCGGCGACGTACCGGCTGTTTCCGGTCCCCGTAAAATATAAGATCATGGTAATTCTCCCGTTAAAGTTTAGTTTACTGCAGGTCGGCCAGCTGCAGGTCGCGAAGCCGCATGTAGTGCTTGTACAGTGCGGTAAACAGAGTGTGATGATCCGCTTTCCACGGTTTGTCTCTTCCGCAGAAATGCAGGATCGCCGTATGATTCATGACCCACTCCACCGTCCGGGCCTCATCACCGCTGATGAGGTATTTGGGATAGTACCGGGCATCATAGTTCCACACGGCATCGTCGATGAGCATCGTGTATTTTCCGTAGAGTGCGTTGAAAACATCCTGATCCGGAAGCAGCAGTTCCTCCCCGTGCTCCCTGATGAACGCAAAGATGCTGTCCGGATGCACCAGCAGTCTCGCCCGGGAAAGGTCGATCAGCTCGACTCCGGTGTTGAAATAGCTGCTGACGGTATCCAGCCGGAGTTTGTTCAGACCGTCCATCAGCTCATTGGAGGCGGTGTGCGAGGCCGCCGCAAAGATGCTGTTGCCCAGGTCCGTCTCCCACAGCGGTCTGAGGGGATTGAGGATCAGGGTATCCGGATCGATGTACAGGATCCTGTCCAGGGTATCCGGCAGCAGTTTCGGAGAGAGCATCCGGTAGTACATCTCGCTGGGATACCGGTCCGTAACGGGAGCCTGTTCAAAAAGGTCCTTCCCTACCTTCACCTCCGTCAGCTCCATATCCAGCGCAGTGCAGTACCGCTGCAGCTTCTCCAGGTCCTCCTCCGGGATGTCCTGGTGCATCAGCCAGAGATGAAATCTCTCTCCCCGGTTGCTGGCGGAGAGAGATCGGAGCATGGTCTCAAAGGGCGGTATGTAATTCCTGTCAAAAGTGACCAGAAGATCAATCGGTGATTTTTCCTTCATAAAAAAACCTTTCTAATTAAAACGTGCCGGAAGCCAGATCCCGCATTTCGTCAGGATCTCGTCGGTCAGCAGCGGAAACGGAATGATCCCCTTGGGCTCCTCGGGGTACTCCGCGATTTCTTTGCCCATCCAGGTCATGCCGTACCATCTGCCGAATTTATATCCGCAGCGCGGGAAAGTGCCCAGGGTCTCGAACCCCAGATGACGATGGAACTGCTGACTGTTGAACGTCAGATATTCATCCTCCTGTTCCTCCGGGATCCCGATGCAGGCATACATGGTGAGAAAATGCTGTGCCCTGGAAACTTTCTCGAGAACTTCATACAGGATCTTTCCGATCCCCTGTCCCCGTTCGGACTGCTTGAGATAGATGGTGGTCTCCACGGACCAGTCGTAGGCTCTCCGGTCAATAAAGGCACCCGTATAGGCATACCCTAGGATCTCGCCTCCCCGGACCGCTTTCAGGTACGGGTACTTTTTCAGCGTCTTCTCGATCCGCTGACCGAAGGTGCGGACCGTCGGAACTTCCGTTTCGAAACTGATCGCCGTATTTTCCACATAAGGTGCATAGATGGCCAGCAGTTCTTCCGCATCGCCGGGGGCAGCTATGCAGACCTTGATCTGATCGTTATGCATCGTTTTTCTCCTTTATCCGTTATTCCGCGGGTTCTCCGGAATTCGAGGCAAGCAGGATATCCACAAGCTCATCGTTCGCCTTCCACACCTGATAGGAGGCCACGGCACCGTCCTCGTAGATATAATTGCCGTCATTAGTCGCCACGACGATGTAGGAGATCTGCTCTCCGGTCTCATAGTCCAGAATCACCGAATACAGATCCACCACCATTCCGGAGGTCAGAAGAGACTCCATATCCACGCTGTCGTCCTTCTTCGACCCATTGAGCAGTTCGGCAAACGCCGCGGGATCCTCCGCCGTGTTCTGGGTGACCGAAGTCGTCGAAGCATAGCGCACCGAGACCAGTCCTTCCGTCGAGACCTGAAGTCGTCCCGAGCCGCATCCCGTCATCAGCAGCAGGCTGAGTATAAGGAGCAGGCTCACTGTTAAACTTGTCTTTCCGTTCATATAAAACTCTGCTTTCTTCTGCGGCATCGGCAGTCCGGTGCCCGGCTTGTCATTTTATTTGTATTCAGTATAATAGAGTAAAAGGTCCAAAACAAGCATTGTGTATTAACATTTTTTAAATTAAGGAGGCTGTTTCATGGCAAGCAGTGAGAACATCAAAAAAGTGGTAGACTATCTGGACAGCGCTAAAATATTTTACCTTGCGACCGTAGACGGAGATCAGCCGAAATGCAGACCGCTGGGCTTTAAAATGGTCTATGAAGACAAGATCTATTTCGGTGTAGGAACCTTCAAAAACTGCTTTAAGCAGATGCAGACGAATCCGAAAGTGGAGATCTGCGCCTCCACCGGACAGGACTTCCTCCGCTACTACGGCACCATCGTCGTGGACGACCGTCCGGAACTGTTCGAACAGGCCTGCGCGGAAGCGGAGTTTCTGAAATCCATTTACAATGACGAGACCGGCTATAAGCTCGGCATGTTCTACCTCAGAGATGCCACCGCGGAGATTCGCAGTCTTTTCGACGTCAAAGAGTCTCTGAATATGGACTGACAAAAAAAGAAAAAAATACAGCAGACATCCTTCCGATGTCTGCTGTATCTGTTTTTTCGGGTATTATGCTTTTCTGCTCCAGACGCTGATGCTGCCGTCCCGGCAAGAGAAGACGGCATTGCCGTCCGCGCCGATCTCCAGTTGCCTGTCGTCCCGGCCCAGCACATCATGCCAGATCTCTCCGGCGTGCCGGCTTCCCACATACATGGTCTTTTCGCCGCCCGTCTTGTCGGTAAAGAGCACCGCCAGACCGGAATCCGGATGAGCATCATCGCCTTCCAGGGTCCAGCCGACGATATCCGCATCATCAAAATAATCATGCTGTTCGCCGTACAGCCGTTCTCTTCTCATTTTCATCAGAATATCGATATCCGCGGAAAAGGACGGACCATCCTTGGCCGGCACCCCGTAATAGTCTCCGTAGAACACGCACGGATATCCCTGGGGCCGAAGCAGGATCACCGCGTAAGCTGTGGGCAGAAACCACGGATCCACGGCGCTCTGCAGAGCCTGGCCGGGCTGGGTATCGTGATTGTCGACAAAGGTCACAGCCTTGGTGGGATTTCTCTCCACCAGAGTATCCTTCAGAAGATTTCTCATGTCGAAATTGCCGTCGGAGTGGCTGGCCATGAAGAAATTGAAGTGCAGCGGCACATCGAAAAGGGACATGCATCCCCCGGTCCCCTCGAGAAATTCCTCCAGTATCCCGATCTCCGCATTCCAGTATTCACCCACGGCAAACAGTTCCTTCTGATTGGCTTCTCTCAGCTTTCCGAGCCAGTGGGGAAAGAACCTTCCGTCGATATGCTTTACCGCATCGAGGCGGAATCCGTCGACGCCGGTCATGTCGAGGTACCACTGTCCCCACCGGTCCAGTTCCTCCACCACGCGCTCGTTTGAAAAATCGATGTTGGCGCCCATCAGGTAATCGTAGTTTTTGTTCTCCTCATCCACCAGCGGACTCCAGGGAGAACCCACGAAATTGTAGATGGCGCTTTTGTCCCGCCGTTCGTCCCAGTCGACGCCCGAAAAGCAGGTGTGGTCCCAGGTAAAGTCGGAATATTTCCTCCCGCGTCCCGGGAAAGTGAACCGGGTCCAGGCTTCGATGGATTCCGGCTCCGAGATCACCGTTTCCCGGTCGTCCGGCGCATCTTCCACCGCCACGACCTCCTCCACGCCGTCGGCACCCATCATATGATTCAGGACGATGTCCGCATAAACATTGATGCCGGCGTCTTTCAGCGCTCTGACGGCCTGCTGGTATTCTTCCCGGGTACCGTATTTGGTGGCTACGGTCCCCTTCTGATCAAACTCTCCGAGATCGTAGTGGTCGTACACGCCGTACCCCACGTCGTTGATCCCGGCCTGTCCCTTATAAGCCGGCGGAAGCCAGATACTGCTGACTCCTCTTTCCGCCAGGCGCTGCGCATTCTCCGCAGCCTTTTTCCATAAAGACGCATCCGACGGCAGATACCATTCGAAGTACTGCATCATTACGCCGTTTTCCATTTGATTTACAACTCCTTTGTGCCGGGGCTTCCCGTCCCGCCCGATGACTCAGGACAGAAAATCCAGTACCACGGGCCAGTACTGCTCCATGTCCTCGTCCTTGCACCGGTAGATCTCATGCTTTGCGTCCTCGACGCGTATCAGCTTTCCGTGTTCCCCAATCTTTTCGATGTATTTGTTCTGTCCGCCGGGCATGACGGTCTCATCTTTTCCCGCCTGGAACAGCAGGACCTGCGCTTTGACCCGGGAGGTGTTTTCATCCCGGAGCGCTTCCTGGGTGATCTTCAGAAACTGAAGACTGGTCCGGATGGACGGACCGCTCATCTGGTATTCCCTGCGGTTCTGGATCATGTGATAGCCGTAATCGTACCGTTCAAGGCAGTTGGTGCAGCTTTTATCCAGATCGTAGGTCCCGTCGTAATCCGAATTTCCGGGGAGATAATCCTCATCCTTGCCGATCAGTTTCATAAAGCCGCCGAACAGCTTGGCACCGGCCATGGTAACTCCGTTGGAGACCAGCTGCAGCATGGGAGAACTCAGCACAGCCTTCTGGAAATCGTCCGGATATCTTCCCAGGTAGATCGCACTGATCCCGCCGCCCATGGAATGGGCAAACAGATAGTACGGCAGATCCTCACCCTCGGCCTTCTTCACGACCTCATGGACGAAATGGTGCAGATCCAGCACCATCTCATTGTAATCGGTGATATGCACCTTGCACGGATTGTCCGTTTCCCGGTAGGAAAGGCCGTGTCCTCTCTGCTGGATCATCCACACCGACAGACCGTTCTGAAGGAAATACCAGGCGGCCTCCTGGAACTTGTCGACGCCCTCGGTAAAGCCGTGGACCAGCACCAGCACCGCCTTTTTGTTTTCCGGCTCGAAATGCTGCCAGAAGATCTTCTGCCCCGGCACTCTCTCCATGTATCCGGTCTGCCGGATGGAATCGAGGTAGGGCACTACCTTTTCGTCCATCGTTTCTTTGAAATTTTCAGCTTTGATAAGTTCCATCTTCATCCTCCTTATATCCCCTCTGTCATATCGTCCTGCATGAGCCCTGCGGCGATGGAGTATAGCCAGATGCAGAAGCTCGGGCAGTCCGCCCGGTACTCCTCCGCTGCCTCCAGCACACCGTCCAGGTCGCTGTAATCGTCAATGCCGTGATCGTGCATGAATCTCCGGAAGATCCACAGATCCATCGTCGCCGGCGGGATCCCTCCGCCGGAGCGCACTGCGTCCTCATACTGTGTCCACGACTCCATATATTTCCCCGAGATCCATTCCGACGGATCCGTATTGTAAAAGGTATCTCCCGTCATCCTGTCGTCTCCTTTTTTGGAAATTCTCGGCTTATCTTTAAATTATACCCGATTTCGCAAATTTTCCAATACATACAAAAAGGCCGCCCTGTACGGGCAGCCTCTTCAGCTATTGATCTTCTTATTTTTCCGGCCGGATCACTTTCACCCCGTCCAGGGAAACATTGGTCTCCTCCAGAACCACCAGGACTTCTTCCTCGCTCGCCGGCTGATCGTCCAGTCTGGAATAATCCGTCTTTCCGCCCGGCGTCATCGGCATCGCTTCGATAAATCGGAACCGGGACGGGATCTGTCTGGACGACAGGTCGCTGTTTTCGATAAATCCCTCTTTGACGATCTTTTCCACCAGGGCCGTTCTCTCGTAAGCATCCGGGATCTTTCCGTCGTTTGTCACCACCCAGGCACGGATCAGATTGCCGCCCACTTTCTCCTCAAAGTACGGAGCGATCACGCAGCTGCGGATCTCCGGGAAGCTGTCGATGACCTCTTCCAGTTTTCCGGGGCGGATGTTGAATCCGTCAAACCGGGCAAATCCCCGGTCCTTTCTCGAATCAAAGAACATCATGCCGTCCCGGCGCATCCGGGCGATGTCTCCGGTCATGATGTATTTTTCTCCGAAATACTCTCTGAACTCGGCATACTGCTTTCCGTCCAGCACGCCGCTGGTGTTGGTCGGGGTCGAAACGACCAGTTCTCCTTCCAGCCACTCCTGTCCTTCCTCAAAGGCCAGCATCTCCTTGGAATCCGGATCGACGATGGCATAGACCGTCTGCGGCCAGGGAATGCCCACCGAGCCGGGTTCTCCGAAGGGGGCGATGGACGCCGAACCCATGGTCTCGGACATGCCGTGCCCCTGTATGAATTCACACTTGGCTCCGTGTGCCTGAATAAAGTCCGTCACTTCCTGCTGCTCTCCGGCCGACATGCTGGTGCCGCCGGCGCTGAGCCATTCCACAAAGCTCAGATCCTTTCCTTCCATCCAGGGGTCCTTCACCATGGCATAGCACCAGGTGGGGATCCCGGCGTTAAAGTTGGAACGGTTCAGGACGATCAGCTTGCCCAGATCGCTGGGGCCGATCTCCGGCACCTCGATCTGCACCATGCCGGCACCCAGGCCCACATGGACCTGACCGGCCAGTCCGTAGACCGCAAAGTAAGGAAGCAGATGCAGCTGGCGCTGTCCGGGATAGGAATTGACTTTGGCGTTGATCGGCTGCACCGCGTAGGCATTGAGATTGTCGTGGGTGATGGGAATGGGCTTCGGTCTTCCCGTGGTGCCGGAAGTATGGGTGATGGCCACCATCATGTCCGGCTCATAGGATGCATACTCCGGTTCGACCTGTCCGGTCTTTCCGGTCTCCTCCTTATACATCCGGATATCCAGGATCGAAGCTTTCCGGCTGGCCTCAAAGGCTTTCGACAGCTTTTTGTTCTTTTCCTTTTTCGCTTTCAGCATCTCTTTTCCGTGGAGGATCTTCTCGTGTTTCTGCCAGGTGCGATAGGCTTTGAGATTCATGGAATCTCCGGCGGTGATCACCAGAACATTTTTCAGTCCCGCGTCCTTCCACTCCTGCTCGTTGGGCCGGATCATGGCCAGATAGCACTGGTCCAGCGTGACGACAAAGCTGCACTTTTCCTCCTGATAGATCGACAGACATTTACGTGCGCTGACCAGAAGGTCGGTGCTGTCCGGTCTCGGGTCGATAAAGTCCGACACCGCGCCGATCATCGACGCTCCGTAGAACAGATAGGCCGCCTCGGGAATATTCGGCACCATGGACAGGATCCTGTCTCCCTTTCGAGCACCCAGGGAGGTCAGGACTCTGGCGGCTTCTTCCGCTTTCCGGAAAAAGTCCTCGTAGGAGATCTTGTTTTCATAATAGGAAAAGGCTGTTCCCCGGGTCCAGTCCGGATGGGACCGGATATAGTCCATCACCGTCATTTCGGGGATCTTTCCCTTCATTCCCTCGGCCGTGTAGTACTTGTACCAGGGTCGGTCAAGGGCCGGATAACCTGTAGTGATCTCTCCGGCAAACATCCGGTCGATGTAAGCGTCAAAGTCGGTGCTTCTGAGAGCGGCGATCTGTTCCGCTCTCTCTTTCGTGTCTTTTGTCATACTCTGCTTCTTCTCCTGTTTTTATTTTTTCTCCAATCACCTGTCCGCTATTTTGCCCTATACGGCAACTATTTGTCTGTATCCCAGGTTGCATTATACCAGATTTTGGCAGTTGCGTGAACCGGCATCCATGCTACAATGGAATCATCTTTTAACTACCCAAGGAGTATTTATCTATGACTCCATCCGGCACATCCCCCTCCTGTCTCCGCAGCAAACGAAATTCCAGGATCCTTCCGATCTGTGCGGAGCTGAAGGAGCGGTATCCGGATTATTCGATCCATATCGTCAAGGACCTGAACTTCACGGACCGTTAACTGCAGGTTTTATCGGAAGCCGGAGATGAAATGAGTTCATCTCCGGCTTTTTGTTTTGTCCGCGGGCGGCGCACCGTTCCGGTCCCGGTTCTTGTGTTTTTTCACAGACGGCAAGTCACATCATCAAGTTAAATTGTTAAACTGCACAAGGTTTTTCTCCGCTTATTGCGTCCGGGCGGAAATCGGACTATGATTTTATTATTATTTTAGATGTGAGCAAGGCCGCGGGCAGACGTTACAGGTAACGGGCGCCGAAGCATCTCATCTTAAATCACCGGAGGATCCCGGATCCGGGATCCTGAGAATGGGAGGTACGAGATGACTTTTTCCGACATTATCAACGCCATTGACAGTTTCATATGGGGCTGGCCGCTGATCATACTTCTGTTCGGCACCCATCTGTTCATGACCGTACGCACCGGCTTTATCCAGAAGGACATCTTCAAGGCGATCAAAATGTCCTTCCAGAAGGATGAGGACGCCGAGGGTGACGTAAGCCAGTTCGGCGCACTGACCACGGCGCTTTCCTCCACCATCGGCACCGGCAACATCATCGGTGTCGGCACCGCCGTCGCCTGCGGTGGTCCGGGCGCGGTCCTATGGATGTGGCTCACCGGCATCTTCGGCATCGCCACAAAATACGCGGAGACCCTCATCGGCGTCAAATACCGCGTAAAAAGCGAGGACGGCACAATGCTGGGCGGCGCCATGTATGCGCTGGACCGCGGACTTCACTGGAGATGGCTGGGCATCCTTTTCGCTCTTCTGGCCTCCATCTGCGGCTTCGGCATCGGATGCATGGTCCAGGCCAACGCCGTTTCCGCCAACATCATTTCAAACTTCGGAGCCAACAAATACGTGGTGGGCATCATTCTGGCACTGATCGTCGGTCTCGTGATTATCGGCGGCATCCGCTCCATCGCCAGCGTATCGGAGAAACTGGTTCCCTTCATGGCGGTCTTCTATTTCCTGGGCTGTCTGATCATCCTGATCATGAATATCGACGTACTGGGTGACGCGGTGGCCGTCATCTGCAGATCCGCCTTTTCCGCACAGGCTGCCGGCGGCGGATTCATCGGTTCCACGGTGGCGCTGGCCTGCCGCTACGGATTTGCCCGAGGACTGTTCTCCAACGAGTCCGGCATGGGCTCGGCCCCGCTGGTGGCCTCCGCGGCCCAGACAAGAAACCCCAAGCGCCAGGCCATGGTCTCCATGACCGGCACCTTCTGGGACACCGTCGTGATCTGCCTGATGACCGGTCTGGTCCTCGTCACCAGCATCATCAAGTATCCGTCCATCGACGGACTTTCCGGCAACGGTTCGGAACTGACCACGGAAGCTTTCAAGATGATCCTTCCCATCGGAAACGGCAGCTTCAGCGTCGGTTCCATCATTCTGATCATCGGCCTGATCACCTTTGCGTTTTCAACGATCCTCGGCTGGTATTATTACGGAGAGCGCTGCGCCGTATATCTTTTCGGCGAAGGCGCCATTCTGATCTACAAGATTCTCTGGGTCATCGGCATCTTCGTCGGATGCGTGGCGGAGCTGAATCTGCTCTGGAACATCGCCGACCTCCTGAACGGTCTTATGGCGGTACCCAACATCATCGCGGTCCTGGCCCTGTCCGGCGTCATCGCCCGGGAGACCAAAAAGTACTCCGGAGAGCATCTCATGGACAAGGACATGACCGAGATCCCCGTTCTGAAGAATGCCCGCGCCGGCGTTCTGAACAAGCACAGAAAAGGCTGATCCCGGAATTATCCGAAGGATCTGTAAAAAAGAAAACCGCCCGGC
>Ga0181612_143516_pt1 | contig 15270 bp, 7 predicted proteins | sample HoacroProtozoa21_FD_119630 | JGI IMG/M metagenome (GOLD analysis project Ga0181612, IMG submission 119630) | Hoatzin crop microbial communities from Cojedes, Venezuel. Combined Assembly of Gp0051906, Gp0051904, Gp0051908 | reverse complement strand
GGCTTGGAGGGTTTATTTGTTTCTTGATTGTTTCTTTTCTTTCAAAATGGGTGGCCTACTTTGTCTGACTGGTCTTGGATGATGATAAGTTGAGGAGGCATTCCTTCTCAGAATAACACTCTTCTTGGCGTCATTACTTGCCCTAGGTGATACACTTCTACCTGGTGAGTAGAGTGGTGTTACAGGGTGGTATCTAAAGAGGAGCAACAGCTGGTCTTTGTGTGCATCACTAGAGACAGGAGCGGCATACGGTGTCAGGGATACTCTTCCCCAAGGAAATGAGATAAAAACGGCTAAACCCAACCTTGTTGTTCATTGTGTCCTAGTGCCTGCTAAAGTCTAAGTTACCCCCTGCTCCCTTCTCTGCCCTGTGCAGAATGGTCTTTGGATATGTCCAAGAAAATCATCCAGGAAAAATATTTGTTTCAAGTAACTTCTGCCCTTAATGGCTCTTATGAAGTATTTGCCTAATTTTGGATCACCTAGTTTAAAAACAGGCAGGGTCATCATCGGAAAGAGTATATGTGCATAGATCCCTGCTAAGTCATAAATAGTTTCTGAAACACTGGACATTAAAGAAACTCTATAAAAATGCTGAAAACCTTCACAGAGGGAATAATTCACTTGACTTGTGATATATATATACACATAAAAAAATCCTGTTTTGAGGTTTGACATTTTTCCTACTGCAGAATGATTTTTTCCCATCAGAGCCAGTTGTTGGCTGAGTTTTGGTGGAGACGTGTTCAATATGTGCTTGTTAAGATAACTCTGTATCATTGTGAGGGCTCCTGGAAACTTCTTAAGTTTCATTTGCCCTCAGTGGATGGAGAGAAAATAACCTGCATGAAAAATGTGACTTTTATATTTGATGGCCAGGCCAGAAATTTCAGCAATATAAGAAGAAAAATTGTTATTTCTTTTAAATCATTTAGGGGTTGGGATGTCGGTTTTCTAACTAAAGGGAAACTTTTAACCAGGAGGAAGACTTTTGACTAAAACCAGCTCAGGTTAAACTATATTTCATCATGAGTCCAAATGAAATGTTTTATTTTGCCCTTTTAGATTTTTTTTAAAAACAATGTTTCAGTCTAACATTCTCCTAGGTTATTTCAAAATAAACTTTCAGAAGTTAACTTGATGGCTTTAGAACTGCTTTTTTTGTGACTACTCTCTTTAAATGAAAAATATTTTACCATATGTTAGGCAGAAAACACTCATCTGCATCACTGAAGCTGGCATCATTGACATGTATCTTGTCATATTTTGTGGCATGCCTTGTGATATTTAGTGTTTTCTGAAAAGACCTACTGTGTAGAAATAAGTGATTACCTTAGGCTTTCAACTTCTGTTTAAAAAGAAAAAACCTGTATTGCCCTCAGTCTAACGCAGGGAGCATTTTGAAGATATGACTTAAAGTTGCTGCCTCTCTAAGACAAATAAGAATTTGACTTAGATGACTACAAATAGTGATCTGTGTGTGTCTATGAAGTTCTTTCTCATGATAGGCTTTGTTTTGCCTTCCTATTTGCTTCTTGTGAGATTCACACTACTCTTTAACTCAATAAAAGTGATGGTTGTGTGCTAAGGGTTGTGGTCAGTGGAGAGGGACTTACTTCTCTGGAGGCACTGCCTGCATCTTTTTTAACCTGAGTTATATGAGTAATGTCTTCGGCTGTGAAGGACGTGTGAGGTTGATAGTGGGTGCAGTTAAGTAATAGGAAAATCTCCCTTACAGAGTGGGTAGGACTGGGCTGTTGCATGCACAAATCCTAAGCCTTCAGTTACTTTTCATGGTCCTTGGATTTTGGTTCATTGCTGCCTTCCTCCTCCTCCTCAGTGCAAGCTGCTTGTCACTTTTACTGCTCCTTGAAGGGCTGCTGGTACGTGTGGCAGAAGCGTGAGCTGGGCTAGGGGGCTGGAACAGCTAGGAGAAGTGATGAGCTTAGAGAGAGATTAAAAGGTTTTAAAACAAATTAAAATGAAATGAAATTGCCTGTCTTAAGAGGGCTAGGCAAATCCTTTCAAATTTAGGCCTGTGCTGATGTGGGCAACACTTGAGGAATACATTCAGTTAATGTGATGTCATGGGGTAGTTTAGTAAATGACGCTGCCACGTACTGATGTTTCATACCATTTATTGATGTCAGTGCATAGCAGGATTTGGGGAGCCAGAGCAAAGGCATGCAGAATATATATATAACAAACAGTGGATGGAAGGCAACTTTTTTGTCATCTCAGAGCATGCTACATGCTAGAACATGATAAACAGATTATAATTGGCCAGTGGCTAGACCAAATACATCTGAGGAGCAGAAGTGGATGTTTTTTTGGTTACTATGCAGATTGTTTTTAGTCTTGACTGCTAAGACTGGTGTGTGCAGGAAGACAGGTTTTGCAACCACTAGAACTGCTTGTGCGTTGTGTCAGACTTGTGTGGCAAAGAGACAGCAAGCGCTCCTCGTCTTGGTGGGTTTTGCATTTCATGAGGTGATTTACCCTTCACTTTTTAATGTTTTCTAGGCCTATTGTAAGACAAAGTTGGTCAGAGTGATTTAGCAGAATGGATGGGAAGCAGCAAAGGGCCCCGAAGGTGTTCACAACTGCAGTGTCCGAGCAACAATCTCCATCCTTCTGTGATACACTTGATAGCTTTGGCTGACTTAGATGACAGCCACTGGCATAAAAGCAACACAATTAAGCTGTAGACTTTAGAGATAGAGAAATTCAAACCTGAATAATAATATAGTTTTTTATAATGTGTTATTTCCTGTGCATTCTACGGTACCACTGGCTGCAAAGTACATTTGTTTCAGTGTGTCTCTGAAGGCAGAACTGTGTTGCTGTTACTGACTTCCGCAGTCTTGAAACAGTATCCTCTAATGTAGACCCCCATACAGTGTAGTGCAATCAGAAGACTCATGGAAAAATGCAAGCTCTCATTGCTAACTAACTTGTAGGAAAAAATGTATGAAAGCACCTTCACGTATACTCAGCACTGAGGAGAGACGCCAAAAAGGTAAAGGAGTGCGACGTGTGTATTTGTCAACATAGATGTCTCTAGAAGTCTATTATTAATTAGTAAAGTGTTCCACTACAAATTATGAAAATTAGCAGGAGACTGATTTCAGTTACTCTCATTTGCTCTCATTAACACTTTAGCATAATGTGCACTTCAGTCAAATAAAGAAGGGAACCTTTTTTGTGCTTTTTGAGAGTGCCTCAAAAAAGACCTTGATTTATACTCTACTTTTTAGCCTAATTAAAACTGATGATTAAAAAATGCAAGTCCCTTAAGATGGCTAAGCTAAAGTGATTTTTTTTTTTTATAACAGAATAATGTTTAATGTTGAGGGTAAAACTGTCTGTAAATGGAATTACAGCATCTCATTATGTTTTGTATTTAAACTTCAGTAATTAACATCAACACCACCACTGATTGTGGATATTATTGTGGAAGATTATGCACAGTTACTGAAATCACATATGAATGACTGCTCAGAAACACCCAGCCTTGCATCTCCAATATCGAATAACAGGGTGGCAGCCTTTGTCTCGTCTCCTGTCTCACCCAGGGATTCATCAGACCTGACTGTGTGCCTGCCATGCATTTTGGAGAGGCAGTCACTGTGTGCATGGAAGTGCCCATCCGAGCTTTATCTTTGAGTTAGGTAGTGATGGGAATGAAGGAGCTGCAACGGCAGACATTCGATGTGACATCTTGTGATTTTGGTGACTGACTTTTGTGCTATTTCAGGCTAATTGCTAGATTAAAGCTGCCCTTACTTGCTGATTTAGGCCTTGATATGTTCTTGGTGACACTGCTCCTCCACCTCTCGTTTTAGAAATCTCAAATTTGCTATTGCTGTTTGAAAATGCAGCCTTGCTTTTGTCTCTCTGCATTTATGTTTTTATTGCTTCCACTCAAACAACAGAAGGGTTTACCCTGCATAAGCAGGACTTGGTCCCTCTTCTGCACACTCATAAGGGCTCTTCTTTGCAGCCAGACTACTCGGAAGAGCAGAGGCTGCACAGGAGAAGCTGAAATCTTGGGATGAAGGGGAATGACCACGTGCTTGATTTTCCTTCTCCTTGACAGCATTGTTTCCACCACTTCTTGGGTCTGCACAAGGGGCTCTACACATGTGTGGCACCTGTGGAGATATGTGTGTGGCATGGCAGGAAGCAGGCAGGCCCTCATACATGCATTCCTCCTTGTTGGTACCATGGCACACTGCAGAAGTCTGCATAATGAGCCCTTGGCGATGGGTTCCCAACCTGTGGCTGTTGTACAGTGCAAAAATGTGTTTTAAAATGCTGCATTAGCACTGCTGCTTTTTGTGCACTGCTGCCGTGTTATGGGAGATGAAGGGCTCTGTTTGGCTGTCACACTTACAGTGCATGGTTTGGCCTGATTTGATTTTGATTAGTGATTTCGACAAGCCACATCGCATGGCTTATGGATACAAGAGACCAGGCAGATCTCAATCTTGTGAGGTGCTATAAAGCGTCCTTTGCAGAAGCAGAGTAATCTCGTTGCTGGATGGCTTATATGGGAGCTCTGGGCAGCTTGAGTCTCACAAGATCAAACTCTGAGGATTACAGACATTATTCCAAATTTTCAAGGCATTGCTCTGGGTCACATTATCTGCATGTGATGGGGGAAGCGGGTATAGTTAGTGCTTGGGGAAGCAGAGGCAAACATTAACTCCACTATCTTTTTATAAAAGCTGTTGCAAACCATCTCTTGCAAGGAACATGCACTGTCAAAGACAGGCAACACCAAATCGTGTGCGGTGGGCTGTTAGAGGGCCTGGTGTCCACAGCATCTCCGGTGATGCAGCAGGGTCTGTATTTAACCCGATGAACAAGAGTAGTCCTTCACTGTTGTCAAATTATGTTGAGAATTCACCAGGGAAATGAAACCATAACCTTTCTCACTGCATTACATCGGGGTATTTGAAGGATCTTAAATAATGAGACCTGCTGAAAACATTTTCCTTGTATAAACAGAGTAAAAATGCTGTAAGTGCATGGCTGGTATAATCATGAGGCTGCTTTAGCTTGTCTCCCTGCTTGACTGAGAACTGTGTTCAGCCAGACCCTCCACAGTGTATCTCTTAGATCCTTTACTCCCAGGAATTGCTCACTCGTTCGTTTTTGGGCAGGAGTGATCAGATTGCCTCCTTTTTGAGGACAGCAAACCTATTCTGAGTGCTTCAGGGTCTTACGCTGCCTTTGCCATGGTGGTATCCAAACACTTGACAACATTGCAACGACTACTGTGGTGACTTGGAGGCCTTGCTCCAGTTTGGTTATGCTAGTATTTTCTGTAGCTGTGGCATGGGTGCTGTGGCCAGGCTGTACGTACAAAGATAACTCTCCAAAACAGGGTGGCTCCCTCCAGCTGGCCTGCAGAATGTGGTCCTTGGCCTGTCTGAAGCCCTTTGCCTTACCTGGATGTTGGGAGAAAGTTGTTGCTGAAGCTGAAACCCATACCAGGAACAGCACTAACAGTTTGTTTGTGGAGGATCATGTGCTAGGGTTTGTGGCCGTTTCCTGGCCTTTAGTTCGCTAGTGTAACTGTAATCTCAGCATTGGGATTGTTTATTTTTTTTGGCAGTGTTTGCTCTGTCTCACTTACATTGTATTCTCACACTGCCCTGCACTCCTGCACCAGAGGAGTGTGCCTTGGCTTGCACCGGCTGTGCAGATTTGCTCCGACAGACAATGCTGTGGTTGTTTGGAGGAGGTCCTGCTGGCCACACAGCACTTAGAGGTACTTGGGTTTTACTCCAAAAAAACTTGTGTGGCCAGTGGCATCTGGAGGCAGCTCTGCTTCGCTGTGCGCTGCCTGGGTGAGCTGTGCCCTGCAGCTGCTGATTGACAGCTGCTCTGAGGCCTCCGGGTGACAGTTCATGCTACATCGAGTGCCAGCAAACTAGAATCCTCTGAGGAGACCAAGAAAGATGATCTGGAGAGCAACTGGTCGCCTGGGTCATATCTCCTACAGAGCTATAGATGCCGTGGAGCTGAGGCCCTGCACTGCGCCTCCAGGCCCAGCTGACATCCTTCCAAGGGACTCCCTCCGACGGGGCCCTGTCGCCCTTTGGGTTTGCCAGCGAAGCTCTCCCTGTGGCACGGTTCATGCTGTCTTCTGTGACAGCACACCTGGGCTGGGCTGCACAGGTGAATTTCCTAACAGGCTCTTAGAAAATTTTGGGCTGCAGCTGGTGTTGTTCTGTGATGCAGATGGGGAGGAGGACAGAGTAGATGATACAACAGGAAGGAAAAAGCTAATGTGACTATATATATATATATTTTTTTTTTTTTTTTGGTGATGTAACCTGCATGTTTTCACACTACGCTTCCTTGAGAAACAGAAGATTTTAGCCTTCTATGCTTAATAGGTTGCAATGAAATGTAGACATGGGTATCAAACGAAACAATCTCTAACGTTGCTTGTTTGAATTTTTGTCCTTAAAACAAATTCTGTTTTCACTCTGTTTTGTATCTTCAAGGAAATCATAATCCCTCATATGTTTATCTGAAGTTTAATAGCCTTTTGTTTCTGTTAGTTACTCTTCCTTCAGGGGGAAAATAGGTATAAATTTTGCTTAGATTTTTGCAGTTACTTACAGTTTGGCATTCCTTTGTACAGCAAGTGTTGGATTAGCTCAAAGTTCTTGGCTTCATTGTTTGGCAGTTTGGGACACAGAAGGACTCTGAATAGGAGTAAATAGCAGTTTATATGCATGATAAGTGTTGGGAAGCCTGGATTACTGAGAAGCACCTTCTGAAACATGCAGTTTGATTGAGCTCTGTGGTAGAGAGCCCATGTTGTGTTGGTGGTGTATCATGTGCATCCACGTTGGCTGATCCTTCTCTTGACTACCAGAAGGAGTGAAGGGAGATAACAGAAGGGAAGATGAAATGCATGAGTTTAGTACTCTCTGGCTCAGCTTCCTTCACATGCTGTGTGGCTCTTTTGTGTTTAATATGTGCGTCAGATCCCCAGAGGCAACTCACCTGTAGCTTGCCTCTGACGTCATCCCTTAGGACTAGGGATCAGGGCCATTTGCTGCCCTGTAAGAGCTGGTAAGAAGTTGTTTGGAGGACTTGGGCAGCGCACGAAGACCTGGGAGACAGACAAGTTCAATTCTGAAAGTGCTAGAAAACGCCTCATATTCTCCTAATAATCTTGCTGTGTGCTTCTGAGTATAATTAGTGCAACACTGATAGCTGAAGAAGCAAATATCTGATGAGAGATTGCTTTCTTTTCCTGTTTTGAAGAAGGCTAATGATTTAATTTTCCTTTCACTGTTCCTATACATGGCAGTTAAATAATTTAGTTGTTTTGCTTCCTTATTGGAGGAAGTCTCTGCTTTAGAAAAATGAGATCTGTTTTTACATTTCTTTCTCATAGCAAAAGGAATGTGAATTTCACTGAGTCGATGAAAAACAGCTCTATTGCAATAGCTACGAAAGGTGAATCTTAAAATCTATTTTTTAATGAAGTCATGAAAGGCACTGGCAATATTTAAAGTGTGCTTACATCTCTTTCTCTCTTTTTTTTAATTAAAAATAAATCTTCTGGTTCCATTTATGTTAATGCACTTAGTAAATAACTTGGTAAAGAAAGAGATGCAGGAACGAGGCATGGAATTAACAACCAGAAGGGGAATGCAATCGACTTCAGTTGTATTGTTTCCAAAAGACTTTTTTTGTCTTCTAAATGTTAGAAGCTCATGGTCCTTTAAACAGATTTCCACACTCAAGGTCACCGTAAACTCTTTGTGCCAGGAGTTAAATGTGCCGTGCTCTGAGACTGCCTTGACATCTTGAGCAAGACACACAAGGATGCTCTCCACCTTTGCAATACTTGCTTCTTCTGATTGGTCTCTTCACTGGCTTTCTTTTTCTTCCTGCATTTTGGTAGAGATTCTTACTTCCTCCTGCTTTAAATGTCTCTGAATCATTTCTTTCTTCCTTCTTCCCTGCTCCCCTGTTCTTTCCAGCTGCTGTTTGTGCGGGAAAAAAGAAAACAAACCCTGGATATTTTTATTTTTCCTACCTTTTTGTTCTGTTGTCAGTCTCTCCTCTCATCTCCAGGACGACGCCTTGCCTTCTCATGCTTGAACTTGTTGCTTTTTATCTTAAGACATGTAAGAAATTAAGTTCTCTGGGGCACAGAGTGTGTCATCTTTATTTGCTTGGAAGGCACAGACATTTATGGCAATGCAGTTGTAGTGATGGTAACGGGGAAAGAGAACAGCAGAGTGGCTAAACTCTGCCTTGCTGAAACTTTGTCCTCTTTTATAGTTTTGATGAAATGGCCTGGATTGTGGTGGAATACTGAAGGTCACAAAAAAAAAAATCATGAAACCATGTTCCTTGCATCCCTGCCTGACAAGATCTGATCGTATTGGCATTATGTCACTGGCAGGATGCTGGAGTGCCATATTAATGTCAAAAGCATTGAGATAAATGACAGCTACATTAATTGGGTAGGCATCTGGGCTCAACTTGAAAGCCTAACATTTTTTGTAGGTATGCTTGGGGCTACAGGGGGGTAGTGTGTTGAAAAGTTACTGGGCTCTGATATTAAGTGCTAGGTATGTTAATGTGAACACAAGCATTGCTCTATCTGTAAGGTTTGTATTGCTGGAGAGGGAGTTTAGGGATGCTTCGCACATAGCCTGAAAGGAGGTAAACTCTGCATGTATTAGTTTTTTTCAGCTGCAGTCCCTTAGCACAAGGGGAGCTGTACACAGGCAATATGAGCTGCTTACTGATCAGGCACACAGCTCCTACTCAGGCAGGAATTTTTAGGGAGCTTGAAGGGAACTACAGCTGGATCCAGGGAAGTGATTAAGCACTTCAACTGACATTGAAATCTGTGGGAAGCTAGGAAGTAAAGAAGATGTCAGAACTTTAGTACTTTTGTGGACATCTGTGCTCGGTGTTCAACAGAGCAAAAACTTTTTAAAAATACCAGCTCTAAACTATGTATGGGTTTGAGCTTTTCTGTAATTCAGTGTTGTACCAGAGGTTATGACGCAGATGTTTTCTTCCAGTCTCAGCAAGTGACAGAGATGGTGGGTTCTGCCTCCAGAGGCAGAGAGGAAGAAAACACATGCTTTGCATCAACTGCACAGCTCTTAAATTAAGAGACTGTAATATTTGGTTGCTCTGGAATTTGTTGGAATGCTCTTTTTGATGGTAAAGAGTTCACCTGCTTTGACTAAGTTATTCTGCTGTAATGTCACCTTCCTGGTGACAATAATATTGCTATATTTGTATTTTAAAAATTTCTGCTAGCAAATGAGAGCTAAGAAAGGTGGCTATTCTTCCTCTGCTGTGTTGGAGAAAATATGTCTTATTAAATTTTTTCTGCATGGATAATTAGTTACACTTGTGCAGCTCCAATAAATGCCATTAAATTGCACAGCAACAACTGAGGTTTACTTTGCCTGAAGAACTACTATTACTTACTGTGATGTGCAAATAAGACATATCCTGGGCTGATTTTCACATTCCAGGCTGTTTTTTGGGGGGACTGGCAGTGAGGCATTGTGTTTTCTGTTTTAATTTTTTGAAAGAACCCTGACAACTTGCGGTCTTTGTGTGTGTATGCTGTGCATATTTAATATGGAAATTACAGAGACAATAAAATCAGAGCCTTGCCATGCCTTTTTTTCTTTTTGTATACCATGCTGCTTGTCAGAGTTGACTCACACTTGCAGGATTCTGCAGCCAGGGAATGAAATTGGTAAAGAATTGAAATTGCAGCTGGCTCTGAAGACGTGCAGGTTTTTGGAGATAAATGACATTAGGGGGACATTTGTGGCTTATCTAATTTTCCACAAGTAGCAGCCAGGATGTACTCATTTTAACTAACATTTGTGCTTCAGATGATTTTTACATGCCAGGTTGGTCTTGAATAAAGTCTGAAATCTGTTTGGGTTTTATTTTATGGTGTTGATTAGTTAACAGGTTGCTATTAATAAAAACAGGAGGTTTGGTTTGTTCTGCCCTATGCTTAGCTGACAGAAGGCGTCTGGACTTTGCCTGGGGCAAAGTCCAACCAGCAAGGGCATTGCAAATGTATGAGGCAAAGCTTGAAGTAATGGGTGATTTCATTTCCCTGATGAGATTGAAACTTTGTCTTTTCTCCTGACAGAAAGCAGGAGACCGACTAGTACAGAGGAGTTAGCTCAAACCAACTGCTTTGGCACAGCTGGTATTGTACACTCACAGTAGTCTCAGAGCTGGAGGGGATATCGCTGAGCCAAGAGGGAGGTAACCAGCAGGAATATTGAGCCATGTGTTTATTAAGAACAGCTTTAATATGGTGCTCTTCACATAAATAGCACTGACTGTATCTTCAAAACTATCATAAAAACAATAATTGGTGTGGGGGAAAGCACAGGGGAGAGTTTATCAGCAGTAACGTTAATAAGTCAGGACCCAGGTTTTCAAGTCGGAATTAGGTGCTCAGCAGCTGTGACCTGCTGGAGTTGACCATTACTGTCAATCTCAGGAGCTGACTCGCATGCCACAGCTTGTTGACGTCACCCACTCCGGAGGTCGCCTGCAGAAACTGGTCTTCAGATACTCACTGTCAGCTCTGTTTATGCCACGTCGCATTTCCTGGTGTTAAAAAAGGCAAGAAATCATTAACAATGGCTGTTGTAAATCCAGCTGTTCAGCCAGGCTTTAGTGGGTATGATCATCACCATGCTTCTGATAACTCGTGCTCCCCAAATTGGCAGACTTTTGAATGATGGTGTTACAGTGTGCCCCATCTTGCAGCTTTGCAATTAGGTGAGGTCCTAATTCAGGAAGAAATAGTGAAACTATTTGATGTGAAAAAAAAAAAACTTTCAGGTAAGAGAATAAAATTCTGCAAGAACCTCCTGGGAGTGCTGTCTTTTCTCCATATGGTCCTGATGGAGAACAACCAGGTAGATGCTTGTGTTTCAGATTTTCCCCAGTTGAGTCAGAGTTTGATGGGAGCTGGCAAGGAAGATTTTTTTCAGATGTCTCGAATGTCGGAAACATGGGGTAAAAATGGCAGTGATAATTTTAGCTCAGAGGAAAAAGGTTTTGATGGTTTTGCTGCTATAACTCTTCACCTGAGTCTGGATTTGTGTTGTGTTGCAGTTGTTTTCAGAGAGATTACTTTCACCAGGAATAAAAAAAAAGGAAAGCAGAAAAAAAAAATTCGGAGCACTCTCTTCCTATGCCACATTTAGTTCCTAAAATGTATGATTTGCAGCAAGATTTTGCTGTGGGCAATGGGGATTTTTTTCTCATGTTCTCTAAGAAATGGAAATTTGTTATAAACATGATTGTTTTTGTTATACTATCTTCTATTTCTCATCTTTAACATCGGTTAGAGATAGTTTGTTCCATAAAATCCTAATCCTAAAGGAACTCAGTAGAGTGTGGCTGTGTGTGTGACTGACAGTACAGACTCCCTGTCTGCTGAGAAGAGGCAGAGGAAAACAGGCATTTTTGATCATGCCAAAATGATTTTAAGGAGAAAAGAAAGGAAAATTTTCCTATCCCAACTGGAATGTTAGAGTCTCAAATTTAATCAGTGTATAATTTGAGAGTGGGGGAAAGGGCATGAGAACTCATCAGTGAAAATACTGGATTCACGGTATTTAGAAGCACCTCATTTCAATTTCAATGCTTTTTAAACTTGACTGAAAAGAAGATTAATACGCGCTTGGAAATGAAAAGGCATTCAAGATTAGTTTAATCTCTTAATTTACAAGATATTTAAGTTGGACATTGTGACAATTTGGAAGTTCTTGTTTTATACGCATTTTTCTTTTCCCAGAAAGTTTTGTCAAAATTTCCCCTCTTCCTGTGAACAGATTTAGTTTTGACAGAACACTGTTTTCTGATGAAAGAATAAGTTTTGTCAGAACATTCTCAGCCAGCTCTTCTGGGGCCTATACATACTGAACAACACCAGCCTGACAAGCATACTTTCTTAATCCACGTGTGTGTCAAGTAAAGCATAAAAACAGGTGCATGTTATGTTAGAATAAAATTTTAGATTCTGTGGGTTTTTTCTAACTTTTTGGTATTACCAAGTAACAGTGTAACAACGATGAACTGCTGATGGCTTACAGAACTTTGATTTTAAATAAAATTTTAAAATAGGTAGTTTTGTACACTTTTCTTGTGAGGAAAAATGATGAAATCTGAAGTAGTAGCAAACTTTTTTGTTAGTATATTGCGTTGTCTGTCATGGAACACGCTTATGCTATATTGAATAACATACAAATGATTATCTTGTGGGGAAGGCGTTTGTACATGTGGCAGTCTTTGTAGGATGCACGCTCATATTTCTTTCAGAAAAGCTGCTGTCCTCGAAATTGAAATACCAGTGGTGTAGCCTGAAGTTTTCCTGCTTGTTTTTGAAGTCAGCTCTTGGGGTAGGGTGAAAATGAACTGACTCTTACTTAGAAAGAGTATTTTAAAAGCTGGCTTTAAGTAATACCTCCCCTCCCCTCTTAGAAGGAGGTCTAATACATTCCTGTTAAGTAATGCGAAAAGGCTTTTCAGGTGGGTCTACAGGTCTTACAGGTGAGGACAGCAGAAATACAGCCAAATGCGGTAACCCATAGGTTGCTGGTAGGCTGGTGCAACCAAGGCTTTGCAATGTTCTCCCATTTGCAGGTAGAAAGCAGGTAGAAATATAGGGGAAAGATGACTTCCTCAAATCCTTACTTGCTGGGTCGTCTTCTGGACAAGGGCTCCAGAGCCCAGCAGCAGTTGCTATTCTGAAAAGTGCTGTTCCTGCAGCTGATGGCACTTTCTGCTCATGCTGGGCTGCCTTGCTGTGCAAGGTGGTCTCTGACGGCTGCCCGCAGCTCACTAGCCTTGGGGCTACCTCTCCGTTCTAACGGGCACAGGAGGCAGCAGCACAGATACAGATGCTCCAGTTTTCACTTTAGTGGAAATGTGATGGTTTTTAATCATCATTCCTACATTTTCAAACTGTATTGTAAAATGGTGAGTAGACAGTAACAGAAGGAAGAAACCTTTCTGTTTTCAAACGCGTGTTGCTTCTCTTCATCTCAGCATGCAATAACCATGCCCTGAAAACTTGAGCAGTTTTCTTCCACAAGGTCCCGTGCACCCTCCAAGTCTTGCTGGTGTGTGGATCAGCAGTTCACTGGCTTGGAACAGCTGTTGGATAGCTGCTAAAGCTTCGGCTGACTTCTTGTAGGCTAGGATTTTAGCCCCTAAATCATTTTGCCCTGGCCTTCACACAGTGAAGGCAGCTCCTGAGCGCTTGTCCTCCAGACAGCAAGAAAGTGAATGTCATTCATGTAACCTTTCATGTACCTGAAAGTGGGTGTAGGCAGAAATGATCTGATAATTTGGGGTGCCTGGACTGGGAAATGCTGTCCTGAACCAGGCTGGAATGTGGTGCTTCTCTTGCTTTTGCTTTTCGCTTCTTAAATTTTTTTTACATTTTTATTGCTAGTCCCCACGTAACTTTCAGAAGTCATATTTGATATTTTTTAGAAGGCATGTATTTTTCAATGCTCCAAAATACAATGATACAGAAGTCTCAAGTAGCCTGAAAGCTGCAATTCACATGTTCCTTGGGGTAGAAGAGAGGGAGGAAGAGTAATGCAGTAACCAGTTATTCAGGCCTAGATATTATTTTCAGCTGGATGCTGCAGTGTGTCATGTGATTTTTGGCAACTTCTACAAAGCAAAATGACTCTTCTGAAGTTTCTTTGGCTTTATTTCCTCACTGCATTGAAGCCTTTTTAGTCCAATAATTTATTGTCTCAGTGACTTTCTTCCTCTGGAGGTTCTTCACTGGCTATGTTATTTGCAGACCCGGCAGCTACTTGTGAAATAGCCTTGTGATTGCGTCTGTCCAGGCTGTTACTGTATTTCACTACAGCTTTTTATTTTCAATGTACTATGTATTTTTCATATGAGTATTTAAAACACTTATAAAATGGTATTATAAATGCATGCCACTTGCTAAGCTTTTTTCTCATTTCAGAAGGTAAATCTTGAACAGCAGTGTACTGTGTAAAGTAATTCCGTGTTAGTTTTATGCAGCATATAGATTTGCTTAAAATGTGGTAGAAAAGTGCTTTTGGTATGTATGAAGGAGCGAGGGCAAACCTCTACGGAATCATTGCATGGATTTCATGTGAGGATTTCTGGGAGAAGCTGTAAAATCTGAGTGATGTGTATTAGTAGTACCATGCTAGAGATCGTGGGAAAGTATGGGTGGGGTTTTTTATTATTATTATAATCCAGAAATATTGTATCTCTTTTTACGGTGATTTAAAATGGCAAGAAGAAAATGGAGTCTTGAAATTAATTTGACTGTTAAAATGTAACTTTGCCGTGAGCTTACAGTTGGACCGGTAGCACAATTAATTCTTACACACTGACAGAGCTGTTTGACAGCTGCACCATCTGGCTGGCTGTTGGATAGACTGGATTTGATCAATATTTATTTTACAATTAACCCCTGGGATGCTGGCTCACCTCCAGGAAGAAGGGATTTAGAGGTTGTTGGTTCCTGCAGGGTTGGAAGCAGGAGGTGGACTGGGAAAGGTTTTTTGGCAACTGGAAAGCAGAGCGAGATCCTGATTCACGTGGACTGGCTCTTCTGTTGTGGTGGGATAACCTGAGACTTGAATATAGTCTTTGGATTAACTGGGTATTGATCATGGCCAAATGCACCTACCTGTGGGAGCTAGAAGATGGTAGCTTAGCAAAGTACTGAGTATACTGGATTCCTGTGGTGTCTAGTATGGGCTGAGCTGAAACTACAACTTCTTCTGTGCTGATAGGGTTTCTCTGTCTTTTCTTGTTACTAATCTTACCAAACAGGTAGGAAGTTAATTGTTAGTGAAATCTGTTTTCCTTGACTCTAATCTATTTCTGGGATGCATTAGGAGTGTGGCCAGCAGGTCGAGGGAGGTTCTCCTCTCTACACTGCCCTGGTGAGGCCCCATCTGGAGTACTCTGTCCAGTTCTGGGCTCCCCACTTCAAGAAAGATGAGGAGCTACTGGAGAGAGTCCAGGGGAGGGCTATGAGGATGATGAGGGGACTGGAGCATCTCTCCTATGAGGAGAGGCTGAGGGAGCTGGGCTTGTTCAGCCTGGAGAAGAGAAGGCTGAGAGGGGACCTTAGAAATGCCCATAAATATCTGCAGGGTGGGTGTCAGGAGGACGGGGCCAGACCCTTTCCAGTGGTGCCCAGCG
>Ga0181612_159220_pt1 | contig 15271 bp, 7 predicted proteins | sample HoacroProtozoa21_FD_119630 | JGI IMG/M metagenome (GOLD analysis project Ga0181612, IMG submission 119630) | Hoatzin crop microbial communities from Cojedes, Venezuel. Combined Assembly of Gp0051906, Gp0051904, Gp0051908 | reverse complement strand
TGGTACAGAGTGCGAAGCGGCCCCTTTCCCAGGTTTACAACTTGCTTTTCCAAACTGCCAGCTGCTCTGTAGACAAGCCATACTAATTGTGGGACAATTTGTGTGTTCTTAAACTAAAATATTATTCACTTAAAGCAACGCGTAAATTATTTATTCATTTGCATTTGCATTTAAATAGTTGAAAAATGTCCAAATTAACTACTTTGAAAACTGTTCCAAAATTTCCCCCTAGGCTGTGACCTTGTGGCCAAGTTTAATCTCCAAGCAAATTCAAAGCAAGGTTTATAACTAAAACGTCAAACGGCTCTGAACGTGCTTTGCTTCAGAGAAGCAACTCATTCTGTTGCAAACTCAGCTAAGCATTCAGTCTGAGGCCTCCAGCTTGGTTTTTTGAAACACGTTTTCAACCAAGTTACCCAAATCTAGTGTTGACAACTCCAGATTTTGTTGGAGGGGTTTTGGTGGCTTCCTTAAAGCTCCTGCTTGTGGCCTCACCTCATAACGTAAGAAGCTCAGCTCTCGGTTTAAAAAATGTTTCTAATCCTCATGGTTGTGGTGAAAAGCAATGAGTGTTGGAAACCAGAATACAAATGAAAATAGGAACTACATTCATTTTAATAATCTCTACATAAATGCGTCAAACCTGAGATTTAGGGAGCTCAACTCATGGCCGTATCAGTATCATCATTTCACGTCACCTCTAACCTGGGACGTGCCTACAACCGTTTCTGCACCCAAAGCCAGCGCGCGGCTCCTGAAGGCACCAGGTGGATGCCCCAGCCTGACCACGGACCTCAAAAGCCAAACGCCGTTTTGTTACAGTTCCTGTGGTAAGTTTAGCTGCATGGGCATGGTTCCTCCTCCTCCCTTTGTCATAAACCTGGTCCCTGCAAACATACAGAAGATTAATTCAGTACACTTTCCCTTGCGAGGAAAACTGCTGGAGGGAAGCAGAAAGCACAGGCACCGCTCTAAGATCTCAGCCAGCAGTAAAATGTCAGGAACCAGCAAGGAAGGTGGTTTCCTGACAGTGTGTGTCTTGATACCAGTCTTTCCAACAGGCCCCATGATGAGGGGAAGCTCCTGTGCTCCTAACTATGCTCCTTTCAGGACTAGAATGAAGAAAACAGCTATAAAAGAGAACTCTTAAGTTTGCAGAAGAGGATAAAAGTCAGCAGACTTCAGCTGTCAAAACTTCAGTGGAATAGACACATAACTAAAGAAGTAGCTGAGAGGTTTGTTTTATTTAATATTGGTTTTTAAATAATAGTAAACTTCAGTCTGCCTGGCTGCGTCGAGAGAGCGGGATGTACTCACGTCTGAGGTGGCTCATACAGCAACCAACCTGACACCTTACCTGCGAGCATCCACTCTTTGAGCGGCTCTTGAAGTCTGCAGACTCTCAAGATGGGCAATAATATCTCAGGATTTTGGCCCCACATCGGTTTGAACTCTAGAACGGGTTCACGGCATGCTATGAAAAATCTTGTATGTCCTTGCTGGACCTCTGGGCAGAGACGTCAGCCCAGGAAGCCCTGAGCGCGTATGGGGCTGCGCAGGCTCCTCGCGTCTGCCCGTGCCGCACCATTTCAGGTGGTGGCCCCGGCGCGGGCGAAGGAGCTGTCGCTGCTGGGGGCTGCGCTGTCACCGCGCTGGAGTACACGAACCACCTCGCATTGCGCGTTACAATAGATCAGTAAATGTGTTGCTGAAACAGGGGTGAAAAGGAGCTGTCATGCTGTGCACAGTATAATTGCTATTTCTTTTATATGATTATAAGAGTGTGTGATTCTTTCATAAAGCCTTAGAGAAAACATCCCAAGTCCTCCCTCTCCCCAGATACTCACATGTCAATTTACGTAAAACAAAACCAATTTACTAACAAACGCACAAATATTAAAACAGAGATCTAAGCAGCACATTAGGCGTTTCAGCTACCTGTAAATAAGTATCAGTTTAAAAATTGAAGGTAGAAAAAAATATTAAATGCCAATCAAGAATACATGAAGTGGCTGGTAATTTCTCTGGCACAGCAGGTTGGCAGGAGGAGAGCAAGCAGAAGAACTGGACAATCCCAATGGACAGCACTCAGGGACAGCACTAACAGACTGTCAAAGCCTCCCTTGCTACTTTGCCCCTGCTCATTGCAAGGTCTCCGGGTTAGAGCCCTCCACAAACCAACATCTCCCTTCCAATCTCTTCTCTTGGCTCAGGGGCAGCGCACGCTCAAAGCACAGAAAATGAGAAGATTCTGCCAGGGAATGGCTCAGAGATGGGACAGAGGGTGGGGTGGCAGAGGGAAGCAGCGCCGCAGTAAAACGACCTTAAACTCCTCGGCGAGGAAGCCTGCAGCACACGCGTATCTTCAGAGAAGGTTACCTCACCTTCCCCTCCCTCCTTCTTAGAGCGGCCTGAAGCTAACCAACACTGGCTACCTGCCGAACTGTTTCTCCCTCCTTCCTTTTGAAGTCATTTAGTGCTCTCATTTTAATATTCTCCAGTTCTTGTGGATCTCTCCACCCGCGACTTCAGCTCCCCGCACAGCCGCGCAAATTGGCTGACGGACGGTCTGTGCCCTGGCGTCGCCAGTGGCAGCAGGGGTACAGCGGCACAAAAGCAGGCACCAAGAGCCAAGATGATGTCTTCGGTGTCTCGCAGGCTCATGCAGTGCATATCTATCTTCTGTAAATAACCCTCAGTCTTCACATGGATTATGCAGACTTTCTGATGAAACCGCAGAAATGTCAATGCAGCACCTGAGTGCCCAATCAGGCAGCGGCTCCCTGACCCCTGCCCTCCTCCTCTCCAGCACGACTGCTATTATCTTCAAGGGGAAAAACCCTCCTTGTCTCTCATTATACCTTTTTTTATGATCTAGGATTCTGTTAATAATGACTCCACGTTACATAAAACAGATACATTAATGTCACCGAGTCCCAAAAGTACTGAATCAAGCTGACTCCTCCAGAAAGGAAGAAAGTAATAGATATAAGCAAGGGAAAGCCTTAATAAGAGCGCAGATCCTAAGGATGGGAAGAGCTCCACCAGATCGCTTTCGCCTTCCCATCTGAAACGGGGTATTTAAAGGGCCACGCGGCTAAAGAAGATCAGAATCGTGGCAAGGTGACTGTGAACACCCCATCAAAGTGAGCAAATCAAACACGTGATTTTAGGTGGTGCTGCAAAGGCGTGCTCAGCCCGTCACACTCGCGTGCTCTGCTCCCAGTTGCTAACGGGGAAAGGAGGTGGAGAAGCTAGGCAGCTCAGCAACCTGGCCCTCACCTTTCATCTCTGGAACAAAACTGCTGGCTTAGACCAACAACTTTGGAGAAATAAGTTGCCTGGACTCAGTTTAGAGGGAAAAATAGCCAACCCTTTGACCTGTGTGTATGGCTAAGACTATTTTTATCCCTTTACAGCTGGAGCAAATGTTACAATTAAAAGCAACACCCAGTGACTGTCAGCGCTAGACAAATATTAAAATAGAACAAAATCCCTAATCGGAGGTATGAAGATATTTAGTGGCAAAACTATTAATATCTGAAAGCTTCAGAAAAGAAAACCCAGGGCAGCCTGGCTCAGCCACCTGCTGTGGAATATAACGCAGAAGAGTGCTGTGATCGGGAAGAAACATTGGCGGCACTCACACAGATACACAGTACACATCTGGGTGTCAAAAACCTGTGAATTACATCCAGAAAACATGAAAATGGATTAATAAATGTGGAGGTAGTCATAACTATTTTAAGGAAAGAAAAATTAGATGAAAAACTAAGTCATGTTTGCTGAATGTTGTTTGGCTGGGCATCGGGGTTTTTTCCACCAGCTGCAGACACAGCAGATATTTTGATTCCCACCTTGATGAAAGGGAAAGGGTAAAACCACAAGACCAAGATAAGCTGTATAAACAGATGCAGCGTCCTTTATGGAGTGGCACCCATTAGCACATAAGGCTGAATTTGGCCCAGTAAAAACGTGAGGAGAAAATGAGGGGCCCTATGGACCCACGGCTTGGTGCTCCAGAAAGGTGAAACCAGGGCAAGAAAACAACATTAGCCACGATGAATGCAGCTTCCAGAACAACTCAGGAGTTCCCTCATGTACATATGTAACAAATAGGGAAAAATCTATATTAATGGTAAAGGTCTGAGCTACAGGCTTTTGTTTCCTTCTTTCACTTGGCCTGTTGAGCCTGGAGACCACAGCATGCTGCTCTCTTTGGAGACAAGGAAGAAGTTCCCATATGCCACAGTCTATATGCGTAGTGGGTCAGAAGATAACTGAGTAAAGCCAATAACACACAAAACACGAGAGCAAGAATGAGGAAAAAAGGAAAAATGAGAAAGTAGAAGGTTACTCCTTGAGAAGCCTTCTTCAGGCTCCATCAATACATCAACTTTCACTGGTCTGTACTGCAACAGAAAATACCTCTCACAACAGACAGAGCTGGTGGAACAGCCCTGTACCGGTGCTCAAGTGCTATTTAGACTCATCTGTACAAACAAATCCAAATTCAACTCCCCTGACAGAGATCCTTCAGAGTATTAGATCTATTAAAATTTGTATTTTGCAATTACTTCAGTTTACTTTACTTCTTTTCTAGGTTTTATGCTAAATTACATGGACAGAGTATCAAGCTTCATTTAAAAAATCTATTTTTTCTGATCTGTTGCCACTGTCAGAACAAATTTTAAATCATGTGATACAATCATCATCATGTTGATTGATACGTTCACTGTAGACCAGCCTGTGGGTGTATCATAGAGCAAAATCTAGCTTAATCTACTAATTTCTATTTTAACATAAATAAAATACATAACACCTTAGCCATTTTTGTTAATTGACTACTACAAGGTGCTCAAACAGTGATGAGGTTCGTGTTTGCGCAGCATACCGTAACTTTGTGGCTACCACCAATTCCTATCATTTCTTTGGGTGAAAAAGTTAACATCTCTGTGACTCTGTTCCTAATTCATACAATGGACATACATTTGATCCCAGAAGTGGTAGGAGGATTAATTTGTGAACAACCAAAAGTATAATGTAAGTGCTAGGTGCAATTATTTTAAGTGCTAAATATCTCACGACGGCGGCAGATAGGAGTAAGACAGCAATGAGACTGCAGTTCTGGGTTTTTTTCATTATTGTACAGACAATGCTAGCCCTCAAAGTATGCCAGGCATTTTCCAGATCAGAAGAAAATGTGATCCCTACTCTGAGAGTGCCTAATCTAAAAAGTCAAAGATGAAAAGAGGGAAAGGAACTCCGGATACAAAGGAATCTATGTAGTGACAGGTCCCAGCTTGTTATTTTAATTAAAAATATGCTAAATCCTTCTTTTTGCCTCTTTCAGCCCTCTCATCCAGGCTCTAAGCTTCAATTCCAGTGTCCGCACAACCTCCTCTAATCATCCAATGCTCCCCCCACGTAATGGAGCTCTTTGGAGCCAGGGTCGGTAGGGAAACGGGGTATGCGGCGAAGTGTGACAGTTGGTAGGATGACAGACCCTGAAGACTGGAAATCCAACAGATCCAGCCCAAACGTGTTTCCAGAGGGCCACGTGTGTCCTACCAACAGGGTCCCTTGAATTCAGAGGCTTCTCAGGACTTACAGAGGGTAAAACTGCAGAAACAACCCACAGCACTGGATCCCCCTTCACCTGCATACATGTATGGCTTGAGAAATGCATCCGCTGCACTAAACACAGTCTCCTTGCTCAGAGGACCCTGGCATGTCCTCAGATGGACCATTAAATCCTCTGAGCCAAATACATAAAAATGCTACTTTATCAATTATTAGAGAGCGAGCCGGCAGCGTTGTGCTAGTTTAAATCGTCCCAGAGTTTTATCAGGGGTTAGAGATCCCACCTGCCCCCTTCCCGATGCCTTATAGTCCTTCCCGTTGGCTTGCCCCCAAAGCTGAAGCAAATGTCTCCCGGCACAGCTCACTGTGCTCGGCTCCCCGACTGCCCCCGGAGCCCAATGGATATTCCTTCAGATGTCTAACAAGCGTTGAACACAACTGAGGTTTAGAGAGAGACAGAAATCAATACCGCAGCTTCCACTAGTCACGCTGAGGGATTAGCCATCCCAAGGAAAAGCACAGACAGTTGAATAGCAGAATCATGACTCCGAATAATGCAAGAGGTTTATGAAGCTGGGAAGCAGCCTCTGGCCTTGATAACCTCCAGCTGGCCTGGAAAAAAAGCAGGCAGTGGAAACATGCACTCGTAGCATCCTCCCTTTCTGCATCAGCGGGGCAGGAGCTGGCCTCAGCATGTCCGCTGTGGCACACCGGGGAGGCCCTGCGAGGCAGCAGGCAGGTGACCACCCGGGTCCACGCCGTCACGCCGAGCACTGCACGGCCATCGGCGTTTTCCAGACCTCTGTTGCAGCTGGGTGATGTATTTTGGCTCTGGAGCTTGAAAGGGAGCAAACCCAACAGCGACAAATGCCAGGAACGGCTGGTGGCATGGGTGAGTTGCAAAGGCAAGGAGCTGAATCCTTCAACTGTGAACCAGGTTCATCACTGTGAAAGGAGAGGGAGAAGACACAGAAAACCGTTTGGCTCGTATCATCACCAAGGGAGGCCCCACAAACCTCTAATAACGAGAGGTACGGGATCCTGGGCCACTGCTAACAAGTACCTCCATCTTAAGAAATCCAAATCCTCTTTGATCTGGGAACGCTGCAAGAAGCATCAGTTTTTGATGGGTTAGGACTAGCGCTCGAATAACAAGCTTGTTTTTAGCTTAGCTAACATCGTATCACTTCCTATGGTTTTATGGGTTGAGTGCTTGTTGCTCCCCACTGCTCTCGCTTTTGTTGTTCTGGTTGCTGTGTTAGGACTCCAAAAGCTGCAGATACCAGTTTTTCTTTGTCTTTAAATTCTCACAGGTGAGAAAATAGTGACTACAGAGGAGAGGAAGGGGGAAGCAATGCTCAGAAATCCTTCAAGGTTTAATGAGGCATCGGTAATATAGTTGCATAGTTTGAGAGAGGTCTTTAATGACCTCTGAAGTTTCCAACATTTCTGGAGTTTATGATGGGCTCATCATAAGGTTTCTGGTAACACCGAGTGAGTAAGTGCTCTCAGGCTCGTTCCTGGAGCCCACACAATGACAGAGTCACAGTTTGCTTCGCTGCCCAGGAAGCATCATTGATTGTCCATGGGACTTGCAATGTCATTCTGTGAAAGCAGATGAATTCTTTACAATCCAAATTTCACCCACGGTGTGAGAAGAGCAATGAGATAACAGAGGGGTAGAAGAGCAAAGTTCAAGTAATATGCAGAAAAATGCCTCAAGGTAATTTTCAGTCACAAGCCTCTATAAAGGACTATTTCTTTTTTATTTAGCTTTCTGATTTTTCTCAAGTGAATTAACACACGGGGGAAAAAGGTGTCAATACTTCTCAATATAGCAGCACAATATTGTTACAGCACAATAGAAGATTAGCAAGAGGCCGTCTATACGTATCTCACTGAAAATAAGCCCCACTTATGACGTGAACATTTCTATTATTTCATTTCCCCCAGCTAGTCATATTAATCTCTCCTGATGTCCAGCAACTAACACTAAAGATGATGTGGAACCACATACCACCAAAGACGCTCACAGAACTTTCCTCTGCATTTCAGAATGCTCTCTGATCCACTAGACACTAAAATTTATTCACCGTGACTGAAGTTTAAATCCATGACCTAGAAGAGGTCTGTACGCTGTTATCTGGTCACGCAGGACCGTCAGAGAACAAGCCCTGAACTTCAGCTCAAAGCTTCAGAGCTGCTTCAGACTTGCTCCATTTTAGGAAAGTCTAGTAATTGTGAACGTGCCAACCAATTATTTGCAGAAAAGGATGTAACAGTAGACATGGTGGAAGGGGATCAGGAACATGCCTGCCCTGGATGTGACTGCAAATGTGATCCACGAACTGGGTGATAACCTTGCGTAGTGCCAGACTCGTACAGCCAAACACACATGACCATTGTACATCCGTTAACCGGGAGACTGATTCACAGGAACCCCCTCCTTTGCTCCAGAATCTGTGACAGAAGCTGTGCCGCCAGCTCACCCTCATCCTGTGGGCCTTTTGCTCTTAGGTCAGCTAGTGGGGCAGCACAGTGAGACCATGGTCTTTTAAGCCGGCCACCGGCGAGCCCGTTACCCCCCTGCCCAGGGCTGCGTGCGGGACAGCTTCATCCTTCCCTGTCTCGGACAAAGCGAGGTCAGATTGGTCTGCCTCGGCCGTGGCACATTGCTGCGGGCTGAGATCAGCCTCCAGCACAGGGAGCGCATCGCTCCCTCCTGAGACCATCAATCTGTCCCCGTCCCCACCCCCACCGCTCCTTCTCCCGCATTAACCTAAAATATGAGCGCATGTGCTCGCTCCCAGTGCTTCTGCTCCCAGAAACCACCCCGTGCCCTCCCTCCAGCGCTCCTTATCTAAGGCGGCGTGTCACTGCAATTTTATGGTGAGCATTACAGGCTCAAGCCCTTCTTTGAGCCAATCGCCCCGCGCCGCATCCGTTAGGAGAGCAGCCAGGCTTCCCGCGAGGAGCTGCCTCCTGCGCTGCGCCGCCTGACCCCCTCCGCCGGCAGCCGCCATAAATCTGCCGTACCTGATGGGAGATGGGCTTTTTAGGATCTCTCAGGGTGCTTTGAGGTAGCACTTCTATGAACTCCGTGCCACAATAAATAACGCTACCTGCAATATGTCTTTGGGAACGTGTCAGCAGCGGCTGTCCTGCCATGAATTTTTATTCTTTTGCCGTCTAGAAGATAGATTCCAGATACAGCATTTGCCCGCACTTAGTGTCAAATCTCTTTACCCCTTTGCCCCGGCAGAATGACAGGGACCACAAATAAAATAAAATAATAAAAAAGAAGCATAGGAAAAATGGCCTGAGAGCAGAGGGAAAGCACTAAACTCACCTCTCTCTGCAGCTGAGCAGCTTCAGAGACGACAGCAGTGACTATAGGCAGGGGCAATTTGGAATAGGAAGAAGGTAATTTTTGTACACTGCAGATAAGACTTCTGCAGGAGAATTCCACAGAAAGGAGCATAAAGATAAAATTGCTATAAAGAGCATAATGCATGTAGAACCGGAAGACGGGGGAACGTGGGTATGTGTGCCATCACAAACTGCTGTGCCACAGATGGGGAAATAAAGTACTGACCCAAATAAAGGAAGGGGGTTTTTAATGAAAAAACCTTTCCACTGTAGATAAAAAGGTCATACAGAAAGACTAATGAAATGGCCTAAATATTTGCAAATCTTGCACTGCAGATCTGATATTGAGGTTAGAGTGCTCAAGGAAGAATGCTGTGACAATTACCAACAGGAATCCCACGAAAAAAGAAATTGCAGTTGGCATGAGAATCTTGCAATGTTCATTTGTCTTGCTGAAAAATAGCGTGCAGTGCACCCCAGGGGTCAATAGCGAGGCCAATGGTTTTTAAGAGCTTCATTAACGAGCTGGACATGCATGGACAGAGCACACCTTCAGCAAGTCTCGGTAGATGGTACAAAAGCGGGACAAGCGGTTGGCACAGCAGAAGGTCGTGCGGCCATTCAGAGGGACCTCAAACGGGCCAAAACAGGAATCTTGAAATTCATCAAAGGGAAGAGCTGGGTCCTGCGCCTGGGGAGGAGCAACCCCAAGCACCAGGACACGTCAGGGGCTGACCTGCAAAGAAGGACCTGGGGTTCCTGGTGGACTCCAAGCTGGCCACGAATCAGCGATGTGCCCTCATGAAAAGGTGGGGAGCAGCTTCCTGGGCTGCATTAGGAGGAACATTGCCTGCAGGTGGAGGGAGGCGATCCTTCTCCTCCACTCGGCACTGGTCAGGCCGTATCTGGAGTACTGGGTCCGGTTCTGGGCTCCCCAGTGCTCATCAGCTACATGAGACAATCTCCAGAGGTGCCTCAGTGACTCTCTGACCTATTCAAGGAATCCAGGCTTTACTTTCTGGTTACCACATGTAAGCAATTGAGTAAACTACCCTTAGGACTACAAAATACTTAAAAAAACCCAGGCAGGTAAAATCTTATTAGTTGTACAATGCAATTGGGAATATGAGAAATATCTGCTCAAACAACAGTATAACAGCCAGAAAAACTTTACAAAAAGATAAACAGTTCCAACTAGACAGGAGTTCACAGTGCACATTTTTTTTCCTTCTCAGTTTCCCTCTTCTAGGTCAGTGCCTTATATAAAAACAAAATAATGACTCTCTTCCACTCCTGAATACCATCTGGGCAGCAGTGCAACCTTATCTTAATTTGAAGACATTATTTTACTTTCTTCCTCTACTCTGATGAAATTACCAAGTTTCATATCCCTTACATCTGAAAGATATTAGGACAAGCACTCCAGTATCTTAACATCAATATGCACGTGCCAGTTATAACACAGAGCATGTCAAAGACATCACTGTTCCGCCACTCAGCCACCATTGTCCAGTCTCCAAGTGAAGTCAGAATAATCGACGCCATACGAAATGCCCCCTTCAGCATACGCGCTTCCCAACTCACAGCAGAAATGATGATACTGTAGTCAGAATACAGCTACCCAGCTGCTTTAACGTCTAGCCTCTTCCTACGTCCACCTTTGAAATCAAAATTTCAGCGCTGGAATTGAGACTTTGTTAAATATCCATTACTGAACAACAGTCGTATAAAAGAAGCCACCCCGGATCTTTCATTCCCCAAAGATGTTGAGCAACTGCTTTTGCCACACAGCAGAGTTAAAGTGGAGGAGATTTACAAGGTCATTGACAAATGCAAGTATTGATTGAGTATTAAAGTGTCTTGTGATTAATACAGCCTTCGAAGTAATTAGTGCAGAAGATCTCTTACATCTCACCATGTTTAAATAATGTATCTGTGAACATGCAGGCCCCCTGTCAATCACTCTGGCTGAGGCCAAACATCATATCACCTGATAACTCATTTGGAAACTGGGCTTCCTGCCTGCTGAATGTCTTTCAAAAACAGCAACTCTTCCCTAATTGCCTGGGGTGACCTATATTTAGAGCCTTGCAGTTCACTGGGGGGGGGAGAGAGGGAGAAGAGAGCTAGAAAAATTGCTAAAGCACGTTATTCCTACAATGGTAATAAAACCCAGAAGAAATATCAGAGGCACTGAGAACAACTGGCTGAGGGACCCATACCAGGAACACGCAAATGGCATTTGCTCAACCCAAGTATGCTACTCCCATATCCGATGTAGCCACACAGCTCTCTTCCATTCACACCTCGGTAAGAGTCTAGATTTTTTCCTAAAGTAGTCGATGTCAAAACTGAGATTCACCACACTGCAATTCATGTTTTAACTCAAAGAAATATGTAAGCCAAGATGGACACAATTTGTCCCAGGTGCCCCAAGTTTTTCTTAGGGAAAGAGCTGTCCGACTAATACTTTTCAAGCTGTATCTGCATCCGGCTCACTAACAGATTCCCAAAATCTATGATTAGAATTTCTATGATTAGAATAATAGAAAACAGGGCTGGAAAGGACCCGAGAAAGTCACTAAATTGATCTTTCTACCCACAGGCAGAATCCATTACACCTAAGCATCCTAGTATCCTGGCATCCTAGATCGAAAGGATGGGTCATGTTAATCTAATAGCAAACTGGTTGTAAGCTCTTCATCAATTTGCAGGCATCTGCATCTTCACTGATCTTCCCACTCCCTGGGATGTGGGACCAACGGGCTCATAGCAAAGTCTAACTGCTCTTGAGGCACCGGAGTACAGGAATAAGAACAACTCAGATTCTGAAAGAAAAAAATATGCTCCAAACACAGAAAATCTTCAGGAGAAAGTAGATAATGGAAAAAAAAAAAGAGGAGGAAATAGTAGCTGCAGTGTGTAGGAGGTACAGAAGCATCAAGGGAAGGAGGACAAAGACAAGGAATAGGCATAAACTCAAAAAAGCTCAAGTTTTGAAAGATTATTGCTCATTTATTTCCCATTTTTTTCAGCTATTTAAGGAATACTTTTTTTTTCATTATTATATACTGGAACATAATACCTAGACAAAAAATATACACAAGAATGTGCTGAGAGGAGGGTTATAAAAAGACCCCAAAAAGTCACTCTAACCTTACAAAACCACTGTATAAGGAAGCTCCCATTCCTTGTATCAAAGGCTCAGGCTCCGTGTGGGGCTTTGCATTCTGTGTTTAAACAGACTCTTTGAGCCCCTCTCGGTTAGTCTTTGAGTTAACTTCTGCCGAGGGAGAAACCTGAGCTGATGCTGAGGACTCTCAGGCTAGAGCTGGCAGCCTCAGTATCCCTGTCTCAGCTCCTGGTTCCCACCAGAACGGCCTCAGTCTAGTCTGAAATGAGGACACCATCACCTCTGGGAAGATCAGGCTGTCAGCAGTTACTAGAACTACACATGAGCTTTTCTGGAGCAAGCCGGCACTTATCAGTCCCCTAGATCTAGGAGGTAAATGTTCTGCAGTAAGTGCCACTTCAGTAAAATAAGCAGCTTTACACCTTCTGGGTGCTTTTTGGAGTCCACCAAGCACCAGGTACTCATCTAATGTCTTCTTAATCTCTTTCCTACCATTTTGTTAAACAATTGTAATCACAGGTTTTCTCTGAAGCACACTTAGAGATTGTTAAACATTTACTGCTTATTTGGTAAATAAGGCTCTGGGAAATGGTTTCCTTCAAACTCATTCATTTCTGAACTGATATTTGATTCCAGTTTAGAAAAAGCGAAGAGCTGAACTGCAACCCCACTATCTGTCTCAATCCCTCTTACACTTTCCTCTAAGAGAGACGAAGGATTCGCGTAAAAGATACAAATATTCTGGTATTCTGCAAACATTGCACAGTCCTGCTTACTGGCCAGCCTCAGGTGAGTGCAGAGGTGCCAGCTCTGGTTTAGAGGAGAGCTGGGACCGCGACATCCATGTACTTCTGGAGAAGACATAGCCTTCACCTTCCACCGCCCAGTTCAACTTTCAGGGGTTAAAATATGCAATCACCCTCATAGATAATCAAATCAGAGCAATTCCTAAACTAATTTAGAGGGGGTAAAAAGAAGGAAAAATCCTTCTTCCTGGAAGACAGTGAAAGAAATCCAAACCTGAGACTTGCGGCTTTTTCTTTAGACAAAGCACTAGAAATATTCTCCCGCCTTTAGTGTTAATCTCATTTTCTTGTTTCTTGCACCTGCTAACGTTCCATAATTCACAAGTCCCTCTTCCTTCCCCTCTTACCAGTTTATTTATTACGACTATTTTACCAGCTATTGGTTCAACACACTCCACTCAAATATTCATCATTTAGTTCTCTGGGTAAATCGTATTTAATCAGCACAGGAGAGAAAATAGCATAATTATAGATGCCGGATGCCATTACACTCAGAAGAAATTAAACCTTGTCTTCAGCTGTCCAGTGGTGCCCCTGATGAAAGCAAGCAGGTTGCGTTGCTAGGGAGGTTACCGAGAGGTTGGTGGCCATACAGGGCCAAATGTACCTGCTAGGATCTCCGAACCCAAGGAATAGGGAGTGGTGGAGAGGCACAGAGGCAGAAAGAAAAAAGCCACTACGGACAGCAAGAGAACACCAGAATTTGTCATAATGAAGCTGGTAAATGCATCTTTTTGTTGAGAACATGATAAGCCAAACTCCTACATCAACTACAGTGCAGAAAAACAAGGTTGCTACACAGAGAGGTGCTGGTTATAAATAAATCTTGTCCACAAAAATCCTCTCTTAAGAGTAAGGACAAAGGTAATGCACTTTTCATCTCTGGCCTTAGGATGGGGCTTGCTTTAGCAGATGGTGAATTCTTCACAGTAGGAGCTAGGCTTCCTTCGTTGGTCCACTTAGCACTGCAGCACCCAGTTTGTTGGACTGCAAATAAATGGTTCAACACCAAAATGGAGGGAAGAGCAGAGATCCACACAAATTACCTGCCCATGGGTAGTGCCTAGTGTACTTTGTGCCAACTACAGTGCTTCTGTGTAATGGGTTTTTTTAAGGTAAATAATTCTATTTTTGTAATACTAATGGACAAATCAATAATGTCCAAAAAGTTATTACAGTAACAAAGATGCAAATAGATTCTTAAGGTTGCCTGGAGAAAGAAGCGGGGCAGTCTTCTCCAGCTGGCACTGAACCACTTAAAACTTGACATTACCCTTGCATAAAGTATCCCAGCTTACCGAGGTTATGGCATGAAATACTATAGGAGACATTTTACCTGAAGATGCTTCTTCTTCATCACTTGACATCAGTGCTCAGAAACGACTACCCAGGTTCAGATAGAACAATGGCCAGAAAGGCTGAGTGTTGTATTTTATTTATTATTTATTTTTTGCTAATAATACATTTGAGGTTTAGATAAGTAACTAAGAGGAAGGAGAGCTCCTTCTAGTCCATCCTGCTGCCGACAATTAAGAAACCTCAAAGTAATTTTTGAAAATGTCAGCGTCTCATTTAGCAAACGGATAAATAATGAATGAAGCATAATCACTGTCCTGTGCTGGTGGTACAGCTTCGCGGTGTCATTAGTAAACTAACGGTATAATATCTTCGTGTCACAGTTTAATTATATCTTGTAATTAGTTTCAGCAATGGATTGCACAGAGTCAGGCCCCCTGAGCTAAACAAAAGGTAATAGAACTTTCAGAGTCCTCGCATAAATCAATTATGAAAGTGTCCTGCGTTATTTGAGGCTTGTTTGCTGTAATTTTATGCACAAAGAAGAAATGATCCCTGCTGCCTATGGAGGGCGATTCACCTCACCAACCGCCTGCCTAAATGAGTACGAGTACCACAGGAGCAGGAGCCCACCCTGCGCTGTGCTCATCTGAAGAGGGCTGGTAAGCGTGGCTGCCGAGGGTCAGCTGCACGAGCAACGTGTAAAAAATGGACCTTGCGTGGGTGTGAGCACCACAAACACAGGAATGTTACACGCAGACACAGCAGGATGGTACTGTGATTTTTTCTGTTGTTGTTGCTGGTGTGTTATAGGCTAGTACTGAAGTTTTGCCTTTTACAGGTATTATTCACATAATCCTCTGCGTCCAAAGCTGCATGTTGCTGCATTCCTATCCTGAGAAGACCACACCACCATCAAAACAACACCTACACCTTCCTTCTTCCTCTGCTTCATCCACAGGGTGAAAAAATCCCCCCTGTGCAAGACATCTGAGCTCTAGTTTGTGGCAGCACATGAAGACAAGCCACCAGCCCTGGTTCCTGGCCCAGTGACTGCCTGCCCCGTTCCAACAAGCCTGGGGTA
>Ga0181612_152686_pt1 | contig 15271 bp, 5 predicted proteins | sample HoacroProtozoa21_FD_119630 | JGI IMG/M metagenome (GOLD analysis project Ga0181612, IMG submission 119630) | Hoatzin crop microbial communities from Cojedes, Venezuel. Combined Assembly of Gp0051906, Gp0051904, Gp0051908 | reverse complement strand
TCTCAGGGAGCACATACAGCAGGTAAGGATTTACATACCACAGCCATGTGGCCAAAGACAGTAACATTTTGACCAGTGACTATTTAACTAATACAACAAATGCGTATAACAAATTATAACAAAGTTGTTTTAACACATTCTGCTCAGCCCTGCCATTATCCCTGCCCCACACTGGGCACCAGAAAGACTGTCCTAGTTTGGCCCCAGCCAGCAATAAAGGGCCACGCGGTCGCTCTATTGTCCCTCCCCTCACTGGGGTGGGGAGGAGAATGAAACAAAAAAAGGCAAAACTTGTGGGCTGGAATTAGGGCTGTTTAACAGAACAGCAAACGAACTGAACAGTAACCACAATAATACTGATTATAGAAGAATATACAAAACAAACAGTGAAATGCACAGAGCAAGTCTCACCGCCTCATGCCCCGCGTGCTCCTGAGCCTGATTGACTTCCCTCCGGCCAGCTCCCCGACTCAGAATCGAGCATGATGGCACATGGTATCAAATACTCTGTTTTGTTGGGGCAGTTTGGCCAATTTGTACACCAATGATTTTAGCCAAGTCTTTGTATTTAATGTCCCCTTTCCACACATATAAGCTACATTTAGACAATTCGGTGTGTCCCCTCCTGGCTTCTGGTGAAAATTAACCCTATTCTGACTGAACCCAGGACAAGTCTCTACTCTGAGGATCACAAACAAGGCAAATAAGGTGATCCCAGACAAGTATTAAAATATGAATTTGAAAATGGAGGCCTACTAGTGTATTGCAGCACTGCTGCTGGTTCAGTCCTGAAGTGTAACACAGCTTAGTGGCAAGTGACTGATTCTTGAGTCCTTATAAAAATAAGAAAAGTCTACTAAAAATAGCACAGAAATGTACTCTGGGGAATATTGTTTCCTCAGCAATAATAGTCTTCCAATGCTAACGCTGAAATACCTTTGTTAGCAGTAGATTTAAGACTCTGAATAAGTATCTAGCTTTGTCTAGCTTTTCAGCTAATCATTTGTGTTAGGGGTCTTCTGAAAGGTTTGTTAACGCATAGCTCCTGAACTAACATTTACTCTGTAAAAGCATAATTTTCCATGGACTTTTCAGAGCTATATTTCAGTAAAGTCAAAAGAACTCATGGAAAATACATATCATACTGATCTTTTAAGTGGAATGAAGATTATTTTGCTTATAACCTGTGTTGCGAGTTCATTTCACTGAGGGCTGTGCCTATTTTTCTCACTTTAAACCTCAGGTCACTCAGAAAGTAAAGTGGGATACATTTCTGATTTGCAAAGAACAAAGTAAGCACCCTAACATGGATATTTCCTTTCTGATCATGTCCCTTGTTATTTGTCTATATAGTAAATTTACGACTTCTCTGTTTGAATATTGCTTCTTCCCGGGGTCTTCTCAGCAATTTTTTTAATTAGCTCATATTTTCACGTTGCAGCATTTTTATATTATAGTATATTTAATTACCTTGATTTGAAAACATATAAGTATATAAAATTATCTTTGAAAAACAAAAAAGAACAAACACAACGGTTAAAATATAAGCCGTAAGATCTGAAAAGCTAGACTCCTGGAGTAAATCCACGTGCCACAGATATTCAGAAAACATAAAGGTATTTGGAAAGAACCACTAACATCTGCCTATTATCTCTAATTAATGTCAAACTGCTCTCTTTTATCTAAACATTCTCTGTAAATTGTGAGCATAGAGTTTATGCTTATGTAATGCTCACATAAGGTAAAGCTGCTCATTAATTAGAAGGCAATTACAGTGTAAACAAGTATGGCTGTTTCTAGTTCTTCAGAGATGTAGGTGAGTGAAATAATTGCTACGGGTAAACAGTACACTGGGACCAGTACACAGATATTTGAATCAAAGACTACTTTGACATTCACTGTAGCTTTGTTGAATAATGGAATAATGGAATGCTTTTCAGTCATATTGATTCTCTGAGCAGTTTTATCTGGGGGAATTAAGTTCAAATACAACGCTTTCTTAACAGAAAACGTCAGTTGTTTCTAAGAAGCATCACAATTCCATCTACCACTTGTACGCAATATATTTGGTCTTTGATATTTTTCTCTCTAACAACATTACAAAGTCAGCTGAAATGACAAAGCTTGTGTGTCTTAAAACACCTGAAAGCAAATCATGTGTTACAAATATTTCACCCGTAACTAATCCTTAAGTACTCAGCAGTAAAGAAAATTGAATTTTGGTCTTTGAAAATATATACACTGCAGATGTATGCTGTGCAAGTGGTGGAACTATAACTAAGAGAGGACAGAAAGATCTAGTTTTTGTAATAGTTTAGTTGTCATTGCATATATCTTTATACAGAATGATAATAATTACTTATAAATGTCTGAATGTACATTTAAGGTAATAATTGGAATGGAATTTATACGTTTGTAAGAAGAGAATGTTCTAAACAAATGGCTATAATGTAAATATTTCTACTCAGAGAGCAGTAACATAATGGAATTGCACATTTTTCACCTTGTTCATTGACTCAGAGTAGCAAGAAGTGACATTCAGCTTCTCTTAGGCTTGTATGTTTTCTTCCAACCACTCTGCACTCAATCTGGAACTTTATTTGCTTCTCTATTTACTCCAGCAAAAAAGAAAAATTCACAAAGCCTGAAGATGAAGAGATGAGGTCAGGTTCAGGATTTTAGAGAGCTAGTGAAGTTGGTGTAAAGGCACAGAATTCTCTTTTCAAAGAATTCTTCTCTAATAAATTCAATATTTTGCACTTACAGAAAAAAATAGAGTATGGATTAGTTTCCTTCTCCTTAGGACTTCCTTGTTCTTCATTTGATAAGATGTTCTATAGAAACATCAGATGTGGAAAACCTGGGAAAAGGGATATTTGCTATAAAACATGTGCCACTAAGAGGCTAAACAGCTTTTTAAAACTAATGCAAAATACAGTATCTAACCTTGTAATATGACTTCTACTGTCTTATCCCAATGTTGTTTTTCTCAAAGTAACTAAGTGTCACTGATTCTTACAGAGCTTGGTTTACTCTAAAACATCAAACACCCAACTAAGTTTCAAAAGCTTGCCCAGAATGACGAAGATTTGGTCAAAAGGAATCTCACTTCAGTAGCTTCCTTTGTAATAAAACTATCTCCATTCAAAATTCTTGGCTCTGACCTGGCATTGCAAGCAAATTTACATCAAGAGACTATTCTTCATCTAATATACTGCAAAAAAAAAGCTGCTACTTGAAAAATTGAGCATGTACTTGGTTCTTAAAAGTCAAAATCTTGTTGGTCTGGTAGGGCTTATTCTTACTTCCAATGAAGTCACAAGCTAATTCATACTGATCTTAACACATACACATTTGATTAATAGCTGTAAAAGAAATTTAGCTATTAATAAAGCAAAGCAAACTAACAGATGAGGCCAGCTCACCCATTTGGTAAACAAAGGGAAGGAAAATAACATGAAAGCTATTTTCATATTTTCAATGAATTTTCATATTTTAAGTGAAAGCTCGTGGGAATGAAAATAACAATAGCATTAATGAAAATATTGGAGTTTATATTTCTAAACAAGCCAGTGACAACTTGATACTGATTCCAAGTACCTACTTATTCAATGTAGATAATTTTCAATCTAACGCTGGTATTCTTCTGCAATGCTGTTAAAGTTTAATTGCTTTGAGCCAGGCACTATGTTAAATGGCAGAATGGTTATGCTTCGCAGTGAGTAAATGGGCAGAAAAGGCAGAACAGAAATACCGTGACCTTCTCCATGGTGTCTCAAACTCACCCTCTTCAATATTAGCCTTGCGTCCCCAAGAAAAGTCAATTAACTTTAATGCCTTTCCGCAATTTCATAAAATATTCTTCTCAGTGGAGAGACTATTGTGGGGAAGCATATTGATAAAAATCTAACTAGAACGTTCCACTTTGATGGCTGAAAACTATCCTACATACTACAGCAAACATTTCCAAGCAACAGAGAGAATATATGCTCCCGTGTCTATTACTATGGCCTATATGCACACTGTGTGCATTATTTATGCATACTTCTACAACAGGAAAAAGAAAAGTCTCTGCAATAGCTTTCTCTTTTTTTTTTTCTTTTTCTTTTCCCAAATTTTTCTTCCTCTTTGTTTATATATCTTCTTACTGTCTCAGATCTTTGCAAGAACACTTTAGAAAGTAAGAGGCAGTGGTGAGATAACTTTCATTACAGTGACAGAAATTAGTCAAGAGATGACTACTTTGCTGCTGTAGAATTCAAAACAAGCTCAGTATTAGTTAGGATTACAGTATGTTGATATAATGCCTTTTGATGTCATCTTGTTTGCCTTACTCCATTTGATCCAGTTCTCTATAGTATCAAAACTCAAATTTGGACAATGAAGCTGGAAATATAAATTTTTCCTTTAATGGTTCTTACTTACAAAGTGAATTTTAATATTTGGCAGGGAAGTTAATGGTGCTAATATTTCTTCACAATAGAATAATCATCACACCAAGACTATTTGTGTAATTTTTCACTTGATTTAAACAAAGAGAAAAAAAGAATGTCATGAAAATATGAGAAAGCACAGTCTTGGAATGAAGATGTGAGTCAGTCTGAGAAGCAAACAGGATCTGAAAATGTAATCCTTCTGCTGAAGAGGACACTGGAAGATAAGAAGCTTCTATCCGATTTAGCTAAACTGTTTCCATGTTTGTGATAACGAATTCAGGGTCCATTTGGAGAATTCTGTGAACTAAGAAAACTCTACCATGATGTACTGGATGTAGGGCTATGTTATTGTCAACATTTTTGCTCCATATTTAGGTGTTGCTGATATATTAGCGGCTATATTATTACCCATGAAATGTAGCAAACATAGGAAGTAAATTTTGAGTGAATATTTTAAAGAAAATTTGATGAAGAATCTTACGTCATGGTGACGAATTAGATATTTTCATTTTGAAATTTCAGAAATAAGGGAGAGAGGGGTGATTGCTGGGTAGGAGAGTTATATAATGTTTTGTAAAGCCAGTGAACTGAAAGAATGGTCTATATTATTCACTGGGGGGTTTTCAATCATATTCAACTTCAACCCAATTTTTTCTTTCTTGCCAAGAAAAAGTAAATTAGAGCCTTGTTTACTTTGTTTCCAGTTGTGCTTTGAAGAATGACTGTTGCAACAACTTTGTGTAATTTCTTAGGGTTTCCATAGAAACCAGGAGACTAGACTTGAGAATCTTCGGAAAGTTTCAGAATAGGGCAGGAGCTGAACAGAACCTTGACTCTGAGTACTAGAGTATGATCCAAAACCATAAGAAGACAAAGCCTGTGCTAGCCAGGATGTTCTTTAGTTACCAAACAACAAGGATGACCTATATAACAGCAAAATTCTTTTGGATACTGATTGGTTTTTCAGCTTTTGAATCCACATGAATTTTAAATTCACTGTCTTCTAGTTTCCATAACATTTTCAATACTGCAAAAATAATGAGGGAATAAAATCACTGAAACAAAATGTGGCCTGTGATTACTATGAAATGGGATACAGTGGTTGGCATACAGATTTTAATTATACTGATATCTGGAGGCCTTCAGCTTTAAACGTCAACCCTGAGCATGTGTGTCACGATATGTGGAGAAGGTAGAATATTCTGTTGCTGTAATTTTTTAAGAAATAATATACCTGATATCTGAGAAATTACAAATGACTTTTTTCTTCTTTACTGCTTTTTAAGCAAAGGGAAAAGCCATAAATAAAACAAGATATAAAACAGTACGTGACACATCCTGTCCCGTAGCAATTACATGGGTGTACCAGCAATATTCACTGTTGCGTCTACAGCCTGTTTTTGCTAAGTATTTAATTAATCAATTCATTTGCTGTTTAAGAATGAAAGCAGCAGATGGTTGAGAAGGAAACTTATTCACTGTTTAATTTGATTTGTTTATTCTGTTGGTAATTAATTCCATGCATCAGAGCCTATTTGTTGCTCCCTTTCCCACCATCCCCTGAACCGCTGGAGACTGACTACTGCTAGAAAAGAGATACTGGATTAGGCAAGCTAATGTTTTTGGTTGCATTGAGAAACCTCTCAGCTGTCTGGCTGTGTCTCTTGCTCATAAATTTTGATTCATTGCATCACTAGATTTTGAGTTACAGGTTGTATTGTCTCCATATCAGATTAGCAGTGACTTTCTTTATTCGTCCGGTTTGGAGGTGATTGCTCTGCTTTTACTCTTTGGTGGTAAGTAGCAGTGTCTACTTCTTGGGTAGTGTGAGCTCATGTGTACTCTGTCTGTACAAGGACTTTGATCTTTCCTCTTCTCTTTCTATAGCTTTGTGGTTTCCGTTTTTCAACAGTAACAATTTTAAGTTTATAATACGGTGCTGATATTTTTTTAGGTGATTCATGAAGTGACTGATAAAAAGCCTTCTCTTATATCCTTTAAAATTGCTGTCAAAACTCTGATTAACTTCAGTGTTCTGGGATCTGCACAAACATTCAGGATGTCTGTGAAGGATTTGAGTTACTACTCGAATTCCTGAGAACTTAAAAGAACTATCTTTTTAGATATGTTACATAGATTTTCTGAAAGTTTCAGATTCTTATTACTAATGGAAATAGTGATCCAATAATGATAATTACTATTAAAATCATGTGAGTTCTAGCCTCAAACCTGAACCTTTTCTTATCTACTTTTCTTCTTTTTGTTAAAGAACCATCATAAAATACTTCATACTTCAAATAAAATACTGGGATAAACTGAACAGTTTTAAGAAACTGTAGCAGTGCTAAATTTGATCTAGTAAACAGTATTAAGGTTAAATCAAATTATCTGTGCCTGAATATAACTGCATTAGTACAACTGGATCTGTTCAGCAAGATAAATTAGAAGTGAAGCACTCTTGAGAGACGTTGCATCTCTTGGAACATTTAGTAAAAACTAAACTAGTTAGAAAATAGGTAAATGCTATCCTTAAAGTCACAACACCATGCTTTGTTTAAAATTTTCCTAAAATCCAGTATTGTTAGGAATCAGGATTTCATCTGGGACTACTTTAGTGAAAAACAGCATATGGGAAGTTCACTTGAAATATTTTGGATGCAGTGCTTCCCACTCTTGACATAAAGCCTTGTGTTCAGTTGCTAATGAAGAGACAATGTTTTCTAGTCAGTTTGTAAAAGATTTATTGCTTTGTGATATCTTACCCTAAGGACTAGCTGAAAATTTTTATTCTGAGGTAAAAAAAGTTTATAAAACACTTTTTGTTTCTGAAGTCTGTATGTTACGTGAAAGGAGAACTATCATGTTTCTTTGTATATGTAGCTCATGTGTTATGGATTAAAACGAATGCTGAAAAAAATCATAATGTCACAGTGTCACATAGACAGGCCTGCAAGTGAACTCATAAAACTATATTTTTCCCTACTATTCACTTGGACTCTTCTAGAAATTGTGCTTTCTTCATAGTGAACAATGATATAGCATCTAACAACAGAAAACTGAAGCCAGACAAATTCAAACATGAACTAAGAAATAATTTTTTAACCCCAAGAATAATTTAGCTTTAAGACAATTTATTATGGCCTGTGATACATTCTCCAAAGTTATAAATATTTTACTTGACATTATGTGTTCTTTAGAAGATGTATTCCAATGCAAAACAAGAATTGCTGAAACATTTTTATAGTCTATGTTATGTAGAGGATCAGACTGGATTCTCACAATGCTCCTATCTTTATTTACAATCTATGAACTTTATCTCCAACACAAAATCTGTTCAGAATTGAATCTGCTTCAATGTTGACACCGTTACATTATCAGCTGATATTAAGGGAATAACGTTAGATGAATTCCCTTTCTTCTATATATGATTATTAAATAATGTGCACGAGCAAATACAACGTCATGCTAGGTAAGTATTGGCAGTATGATTGCTATATTATTGCTGTTACTGCTGGCTGTATTACAGTTAGCCACAGACTAAGATTGCGTCCTATACTACTATGAGCCTATCATCTGTTTGATCAACATAAAATTATTGAGTAAGTGTGCTGCTTGGATCATCTCACTTCTCAATTTACTTTCACAAATTACTGTGTTTGCTTTCTTTAGTGTACACAGTTTTTCTCTCACTCTTATTACTAGCACCAAGAGAACAAGGTTAAACAGAAGATATGGTCCTGAGTGACCTCGAATAAAAAATAGTGCACCTGAAATGAACTACTGAGAAATAAAATACAGAACAAAATTATAATATTGCAATAAAACCATCAGTGTCAATAATAGATGGACTCAGCAACCACAGCATCGCTCCTCAATATTAAACTTGGGGAAGCGGGATGTTCAGTCAAGGTATACATAAATCACTTTATTTCTGGTTTTTTTTTTATTTAAGAAATCTTATGGAGGATGACAGCCTTAATATTTGCCTATCATCTCCTATAAGCAGTAAAAATGAGCTAGGCTGCTCATTAGAAAATAAATTTAGACTGCTGTACAGCCACAGCTGACATCCTGTGTGGGTCAAGTGTTCCTTAGTGTTCAAGACCTAATAATTGACAAAGGTTTTTACGCTGTCTCCTCTTTACATTTCAGTTACACCAAAAGACCTGAAGGTGACAAAGGTAACAAACAGCAAGAGGCAGTCCCTGAGGAGGGAATCATATCTACTGAAATTTGATGATTATTTTGTTCTTTTAATAAAACTTGTTACAATTTTCAGGTGTGTCTGGAAAACAAATTTCAAGCCCTAGAAACTTTACCCATACTCAAGTTTACTTCAATGAAACTTTCTCTGTCATATTGCCATGAGATCCACTTATTTCCTTTTTGAAAATTTCCATTCAGCTTCTAGAGAAGATAAGAGATGAAGTGGGATTTATGAAGTATGATTTAAAGATATTAATATTTTTGCTTTTGATGAGTGACCTTTGTTTCATATATCTGAATAGTAGTTACATATTTCACTAACACTATTAGAGATAAATAAAGGAAAAGGGGAGAAAAAAACTTAGAAAAATGTCAGAATTAAGAAGTATGCAAAAGATTACTTGTCTTGCAGGAGCTCAGGCTTGCACAAGTTAGTTAAAGAGGGCATGATTACTTTCCCGATAATCATCAAAGAATGAAATTATGTCAGATTTGCGGTTGTAATTGTGTTGCTTTCAAGTATTCAAGAATGGTAGCAACTTTGTTCCAGAAGAGGGCAAGTCTTATCAAATAAAACTTTAATCCTGACTGTAAGAAAATAGAGACTTATTAACATTACATCCCTCTACATAATTCTGTCTTCTCCGAATTTATTGCTACTTTAAGCAGCAGAAAATATTTCATTTATTTCTCCTCTTCGCTGAAGAAGCTGGTTACCAAATTCCCCTAGGCCTCTTTCACAAGATCTTCCTTGGTGCCAGCATGACCATCAGTAATTGTTTTGCATATGATGATCAAGACCAACAGACACCCCAGGCAGCACAATCATGCCAGAATTCACATGCTGCACTGGACTGGAATGGTCACTATCTGCAGAAAGAGACAAAGAAAAAAATCTCCTCTGCCCTCTTTAGTCATCAGCAGAAAAATGCCACCTACTCATGATGTTCACATAGTTCTTCACGGGTGTAAAATGTGCAAAGCAGAAGTCAGCAGAAACGGGGCTTGCTGTGATGTGAGAAGAACTTAGCTTTTATGTCTGAACCGTGGAACATCATGGTTTCTATCCCACTTATTTCCTTTCACGAATCTCCAAAGTGAACTTGGAAGGACTTTGTAAACAACAGGTAAGGAGACATCTCTGTGGGATTTTGTAACACGTACAGACTGTTCCCTCATCTTCTCAACATGGACATAACTCCAGTGCTTTCAGGCAGAGACAGATATTAGTTTTTTCTCATCACATGCCATTAAGTGAACTAGAAAGAGACATCACCTGTGGTAATTCAGATTTCATTTTTGAGGAAGATTTCCCAGGCACTATGAGAATGACAACATAAGATCAATGTGTTAAAAAACAAGTGCACTCAAAGTGAGAACAAGTGTGAGCTTGCCAAATGCTGTGGATGTGCATGGCTTGTATAGGAGGTTGAAATTAGCTAGATTTTGAAGGTATAAGAGTGGGATCTGACTCACCATTGAGAATAAAGGATGCAATGATCACTTTGATTAGAAAAGAGTACTTGGTGAAGGTCAAGAAGGCCTATGTTATAAAGTCATGGTAGAACTACAGAAAGCAAGTACAATTTTATGAATTGCCCTCAGACACTTCTCTTATGGTTTGTTCCAAAAGATACTTCATCATTGTATGATAACAAGTCTAACGCTGAGGGTACTCACTAGCTGAATGAAGAAGCAGATGCTTGAGCAGCATAGACAGTGCTGACCATGAAAACATCAAAGAATTTGCTTCCTGAATTGGTTTTCCATATCTCTGTGACTGAAGTAGGAAAATGTTGCACAAGTGAGTGTCACTAGCCAACCTGATAAATCAAGTTATGTAAATTTATCATTTTTCATCTTATTTATTTAAACAGTAAATTGTGCTTCTTAACATGACTGACAACTAGTGGACTTCACTCAAGGAAGACTCTCATCACACTTTAAAAGTGGCTTCAGAACTAATGAATGTCATGAGAGTGACTTTGGCTTAAATCATGCCATGCTTGTTTCTCATGCTGAACTGCAGGTCTGATAGATTTTTTTGAAAAGTGCTGTAATGCTTGTTACGGTGAATCTTGAATCTAGTAGAAAAGTTTAAAAAGAAAGAATTATAGTTCTCATGGTATTCTTAGCATAAAATTAAAACATCTGAATGATTTTAAGAGGGTACAACCTCAGATGTGAAGTAGCAAATACGCAATGCACTTAGAGTTATTAGCCAAGTCTGTCTTATGTGGAGAGTGAAGTAAAAGAACCCCAGAGTTTTCCCTCACAAATTCAAGTACGTTACTAGATAATAAAAACTAGATTAGTAGTAGTGGGAAAACTAGCATTTTTGCATGTGTAGGTACTGCATCAAGATATGTGGCAGAGTGTGTTCATCTGACATGTTGGACTAGCCTTAAAAGCCAGTTGAAATGAAGGTGATTTATTTCTAAACTTCTCAGGCAGCTTTTGAAATAGCAGCATAAGATGATTTCAAAAATCCTTGTTGTTTGCATTCTGAAGATGAAGGAATTTTATTTCCATGACAGTTTGAAGCAACAACAGATCTATAAGCGTACACAGGAAAACTAATAAAGACTGAAGAAAAGTACTGAAATAATATTACCATAACATACAGAATTTAGTTTTAATACATTCATTTTTCTGAGTTCTGTACATGAAAATTAAAATAAAGGCTGTCTGGATAAAGCGGTGATTTTTCTATGGAGGAGACCACTTATTGCAATAATCACAGTCAGCTCAGGACACTACTGAGAAGAGAAATCTCTTCTAAGCCGGGACTTTCAACGACCATTTCAGCATTAGGAGTTAATCCATTTGCCAAGTGATTTGAACTGAAGCATATTTAACATTATTTTATTTCTGAGCTTTTTAAAAAATATCCTAAATGTTAAAATGAGGGATTTTGCAAATCCAGTGTAAGGAATAGAAATCTGGATTTGATCTGTTACAAGCAACAAACAGGTAAAAGCAGAATTCCAGAAAAGGCAAGTTCGTAAGGACATGTAAAGCCACATGGACTTGTGCAGAGTTCATCACGAGGCTGCAGTCTGTCCAAAGGCCAATGTTTCCAAAGAGACATATGTACTAACACACACAGCATTTGGGCTGCACCCAGAGCTCACTATAGGAGGAAAACATTAGCTTTAGACAAGGATATACTTTATTTTCTTCATTGCCACACTTTAGGTTACATGTTGAAAATACTTGTTAGTGAACACATTCTGTGACCTCAGGGGAATCAATGACTGTATTTTGCTCCAACTTCTGTGGCAAGCCAGTCACAGCTGTAAATATGGGCTATAAACAGTGATACATGACATTGCAACAAAGCCCTATTTTTTGAACTATCAGCTGATAATACCTCTAAATTATAGATAATGGTAAATAACTGCTTTAAGAGTACTCCTAATTACAACTCACATTTTTTCTGCTATGCATCATCTGGTACACCAGATAATGTCAGTTAAACTGGAAAGAGTAGGAAGTTGAACAAAAGGCTGAATACCTGCCTTCTCACTTTTTAAAAGAGAAGAGTTACTGAAGATAATATACCCCCAAAAAAAGTATTTTGTCCAGACATGATTTTGGATCGTAACTGAAAGAAACAGGATTTGATTTACTTCCTTCAGATTTGGAACAGTGGAGGTTTTAAAGGTAAGGCTAGTGAGAATATTAGTGAAACACTTTCTTTAATGACATTATTTTATTAATGGTGACCTTATTGCTCCAGTTCTGTTTTTATAGTTGTAATGAAGTGTTAGTGTTCACTTATGTCCAATACATTCAGATATAACTACAATGGAGAAAATAAATTATTACCTATCCCCCAAAATGAAAACATAGTTTTAGTCCCCAGGCTCAGATCTCTCACAGAATGAGATCTGAAGTGTCTAACAGAGTTTCTAGAGCTACCTAAATAGAAGTGCTTAGCACAAACTCTTATTAAAGCCATGAGAAATAGGAAAGCCATGTTGAAATAAACAACCATCCTGCTAGCCAAAGTATTTTGTCTTTAACTGTAAACAAAGGAGGTGCCTAAGAAAAAGTATCAGCACAAAGCATGGATAAGTGAGACTTCTGTCAGTGGTCTGTGATCATTATCAGCTCAGAGCTGCTGGTTGTCTGCAGCTTTCTATGCATTAAGTAGTTCTCAGTGAATATTCCTCCCTTGAATCTATCCTGGCCCCCTTTGAAGGGAGTGGGGCTTTGAGTATCTCTAACCCTTGTAAGCTACAAGCTTCTGGAAGACCATCTCCTGGAAGTACATTCCTTTTTTCTCTTCAAAATATTAAGCAAGATTTACTATTTCTTGTAAATATCCCTTCATACTGTGCTGGCTGTATCTGCCTTTTTATCTGAAGGCTTGTGGCTGTTACTCGACAGCTTCACAGAGAGTGAATACTGTGTTCTTCTTCCTTTAAAGCTGTTCTAAAGACAGAAGGTCTTTCCAAGAGGAGCTTTGTCACTCCATATAATTGAATCAGCTAGCAAATGATGGGTTTATCTAAGTAATTTAACAAAGTATCTACACAATCAGTTACTGAATTCATATAAGTTTTTACAACTCCTCTACAGAAAGAATAAAATAACATGTAATATGCAGCAGTTAAACACTCAAATGAAACAACAGATATGACATTTAATTTTTATTATTCTCTACCCTTTCTCTCTTTTCCTGCGATTCATAGTCAGGAACTAATGCTTACATTTAAGAAAAAAATGCATAAATTTGCCTGCCTCAGCTATGATTTATTTACAGTTATAAAATATTTAATGCATATGAGAACTGAGATTATCATGGTGTCTTACTTCATAATATTGGGAAGTAAAAACTAATTCCTAAGGTCACTTTATGAAACTTCTTGGATTAAAGTGTCCTAATCTAGAAGCACTGCAGATTTCTTAGGTCTGCAAGAACAATGGAGAACTTGATAACTGAACACAAGTCTCAGAAGGATCCTTGCCCTTGTCAGATGCCATATGCTCTATAAGTGGGTGTTGTAGGTAACTAAATTTCAGACAGTGAAGAAAAAGGCAGAATACGTAGTGAAATTGATTCAGGTTTAGCATTGTTGTTTCATGATTTATTTTCTGTAAGAAAAAATAAAGATAGTACTCCACATAATCTCAAGTCTCAAGGATGGATCTTAAAAAGAGTAAAATCATTTGTGAATTATTATACTGGAGTGTTCATCAAAACACTTATATAGAAGACTAGGTATCTATTCCCAGGAAACAAGAAACAAACTAGACTGACTTATTTGATCCTCTGTGATAGTAAGGCTTATTTTGGAGTCTGCCTACCATATCTGTTCATCCCTTTTTCCCCAGTAAGATTTGACTAAGCTGTACCAGCAGAGGATTCTGTTTACAAGGACTGCCCTAGCCCCAGCTGCCATGAGGTTCCAGGTAGAGATGCTCCACAGCAGGATAATACAGCTACAGAGAGTTCATATTGTTGTTCTACTCCACCTCCATTTTTTTTACTTACTTGTGATTAATTTTTGGAGTAGAACACTGTGTAAGAAAGAAAATATGGTGATAAAGCAAAAGATTCTGCTTTTATGCTTTGAAGTTGCTACTGGCCACTAATCACATTCTCTAGAGTCCTGATCTGGAACAGGTTTAGCCATGTAAAGGCTTTCTGTTGATCAGATGTGACCTCCAGCTGGACTCCTCTAATCTATGCTTCATCTCTCCAATTTCCTTATGAAGTTATTTGAAAGTGATAGTGAGAAAAAAGAATACATGTCAAAACTATAGAAAGATCTAGAAAGCTGATGGACACCAAAACTGAAATTTTAGGGTACTGAGGAAGTTAAAGAAAAAAGTGATGCAGAAATAGGGGAAATAGACACATATACAAAAACACCCTATAGAGGCATTTCATCCTCTCCTTATAAACGGTTCTGAGAACTTCCTTTTCACCTAAATTTAAGAGTTAGTAAATGCTAAGAAAGTGTATCCTGAATTCTTTAAGTGAAGGCCCAAGTTCTATCAAAAGACAAACAGATTTCCCAGCCTCATGAGAAAGAAGTCTTAAAGTACACGCCCTCAGAAGCTACCTCAGACAAACAGAGTGACAAAACCAGTGTCTAAAATCACACCCCGCCTGGACAAGGTCCTCCACAGCCTACTGTAGGTAACCCTGCTTCGGAAGAAGGGTTGGACTAGATGACCCACAGAGGTCCCTTCCAACCCCTACCATTCTGTGATTCTGTGATTCTGTGATTGGTGTGATAATTTACTGCCTAACTCTCTCCCGGAAGGTCAGAAAGAAATTAATTATTATTTTTTCTCCTTGTCTCACATCTCACATATTTAGAAACATAATAAATGAGATAGATAGCCATGCAACTTATTTTACTTCTTCTAAAGACAAGTTAACACCAGTGTAGTACTTTAGGAAAGAAAAAATATACAAAAATTTGGGATATGTTAGCTATTTGTCATACTATTTTTATGTACTATACATTTGCATAAACCATTTTTCTTTGTCATATTTTGAATGTTGTATTCGCAATTTTAGATCAAATTACATTTAATCAATTTTAATTTTAAAAGCGTACTTGGTGTTTATTGTCCAGTTCAGAGAATCACAGAATCACAGAATGGTA
>Ga0181612_123236_pt1 | contig 15271 bp, 8 predicted proteins | sample HoacroProtozoa21_FD_119630 | JGI IMG/M metagenome (GOLD analysis project Ga0181612, IMG submission 119630) | Hoatzin crop microbial communities from Cojedes, Venezuel. Combined Assembly of Gp0051906, Gp0051904, Gp0051908 | reverse complement strand
CCCCCCGTGAATGTTCAGATTATTGATTCCTTCCACTCCATTTCTGCTCCCCTGAGGTTTGGGGTTTTCTGGGACAAATCCACAGCCACCATCGGGTCCTTTTCCCCTATAAAATCCCTCCTTTTACTAAATAACGCAGGCAAAAACTGAAATTAAACAGAAGATGGATTAAAATAAATATAATCACAAGTAGGCACCCACTGGTTCCCTGTAATTATTATTCTTCTTGAGTTTAAATCCTTTCCTACATGAGAGATGTAGCTCTGGTCTGCAGTTCTTGCTCTATACTTCAGTTCTGTCACCATAAGTCAGGATATGGCTGCTGCTTCTGTGTGTGTCCAGCTGGCAGCCAGAGCCTGCTTTGGGGAGGGCAGAGGCAATGTAATCATTAAAGAAAACTTAAATTAGTTTTGCTCCCCAGCCTTATGCCTGAGCCTCGCCAAGCAAGCTGTGGGGCGACCGCACGCCTCTCCCACCCACTCACGCCAAGCAGGCTGCAGAATACACCACGCCACGCACGCAGCACAGTTCTCAAGAAAACCTGGACAGCAAAGGAAACAGGGAATTCACGTTTTCAGTGCAGGGACAACCACCATGTCCATGCATCCCTTTCCTTTCGGCTCTCTTCTGAATACGCACAAATTAGCCAGCAAGATGCAGCGCAATTGAATGAACGGACTACAACACAAGCAAGCAGGCGCATTAGATGGCAGCAGCCCTCCAGAAAGGGCTTTAACAGTCCACCATTTAATTAGCTCACATTGATGTCAAACGCTCACAAATTAAATGACAAAGCTGTCTTCAGCTTTCCCACTAGGTCCAAGAGCACGGGACTGATGGGCAGCATCACACACCCCCCAAACCCGAGGAGAGGATGACTACAAATTGCACTGGTATAGTGCAGTATTTATAGGCCCTCTCTGATCAAACGCCATGAACACGAAGTGGCAGCAAATGCCGGAGCCGAACGGCGAATGGCATAGTCCCTCTTACCAAGATAACTGCCCTGCCTCTGGATTTTATATATGCCTTTGTAAAAGGCACCTTTCTCCTCCCCATTTCGGCAATGCTCATTCCCTAAATACAGTCCTGGCTCCAGTCAGCTGCAAAACACGCACTGTAACTCCTACCTGCCACGTGCACTGCTGGGGGATTTCAGTAACATATGTAAAGCTCAAGGAAAAAGAAGAGATTTAGGTAAAAGAAAGAGTTTATCTAAACTTATTTCTCAGCTTATTTTTTCTCCAGAAAGTCCTTCTGCTGGGGAGGCACTTTAAAACACCTCAGCTTTGGCAACGGCAGAGGTTCGAAGTACCTTAACTATCCCCTACCTGAGACCCAGACCGTCAGACAGCAAAAGTAAACCTGTATTTCCTCAGACAGTAAAAGCAAATCTGTATTTCCTCACACAGCCACACTGAATTTCATTTAGCTGCTTTTAAATGTAAATCTTCTTTAAAGGTTCTCAACCAAGCTTTGACACCATCTTCTCCTCCTGGTGCCCGAGGTACCCCACTGAAGAAGTTCTTTGCTATAGCCTTATAAGGGGAGAGGAAGTCAGAATGATTTCTGTAATTGTAAGTCATGTTTTTCTGCTAGTTTTTATCCCCCTCCTTCCATCTCTACAGGCTGTTGCCTGATCCCTTCCTCTTCGATGCATGCTTATTTATTTTTCATGGCTGCAGTTTTACCAGCTGTGATTTGTACTTACGGCCGCTGGTTACTGCTTCCTCTCATTAATCCAACTGCGCAAGTGTCACCTCCATCACGTTATTCTTGCTCAATGCGAAAATTCTGCTAAAATGTTATTTCACAGCATCTGCGTGACTGTACTGTGCTCAGTAATCATTTTGTTGGTTTTTCAGGAGTCATAAGGAAGAAGCAAGTGTCTCTGCTTTCCACTTTGACACACACGCTCCAGACGACAAGGTATCTTGGTGAGGCAAATAAAATTGAAGTAAACCTCCCAGCGTCATTTCTTCCCCATTTCGCAAAATGAAATAGGTGCTGTCTGGGGAGACATCTCCTAAAACAAAGCTTGTCCAGATTTATGGTTTTAGGATGGCTGCATCCACCTCTGCATGGGAAAGTCTCCTGCATTTTATACCACTGAAAATGAGTTCCACGCTTCTAGCTTGAAAAGCTATGCGGCTTTTAAAATTCCAAGTGTTAGTGTCTCCCACTGGTTCCCTTAATGAGCCATCTGAGTTATTTTACGCAAGTTTAGTGTCTGACAGTTGTGGTTTTGTTTTTTTTTTTCCACTCCAGTTCTCAGAACTGCACCGTAATGCCTCACCAAGTGCTTACAAACAGGGCTTTTCTATGGGTGAGAGCCTAGCCAGATGGCAAACTTTGCTTTTTTCCTCCATCTTAAAACAAATCACACATTTGGCCAAAATAATGGGCAGCTGGGGTGCTGTCTTTGTTTCCCAAACAGCACCCAGGGTGACGGGAGCAGGGCTCCCTGCCCTGGGCAGTCCCAGGCTGCAGAGGCAGGACACGTGTATCTTGGGCTCCCACAAATCATGCTACACAGGGTCTCACGTTGATACATACGTTTGATTTTAAGCATCCCAGTTGGAAAACTTGGATGCCACCATTGACAACATAGCTAGCAAAAATCTATTTAACTTTTTTCAAATCACTTCCATGTGTACATACCGGAATATCCATCCAGAAGAGAGATGTACAAACCCTATGCAGTCCTGTGGCACAGCACGTTTTTCTTTTTCCTCTCAAAATGCAAGGCTGCAGCCCTGCAGCTGAGTAGAAACTGTTTTGACATCAAAGGGAGCATGACAGAAAGTCATGGAGATCACGCTTCTGGGGAAAAAAGCAGAGCTACCAGAATAAAGGCAGAGTCATTCCACTCTCTATGTAATATTCGCAGTCATAAATAAGTAAAGAAAGGAGATTCCAACACAGAAAGTGGTTTCTAAACTGAAAGGTATTCAGCATCTTCCAGAGGCTGTTAATCTATGGAGACCTTGTCCTCAGGGTTACCGAGGCAACTGCTTAAAGCCTTGTGGACAGGCATCCTCTGCTGTCACGAAGCTTTGCCCAACAGCTCGTTGCATCGGTGCTCAGCAAATACTGCACCATAATTGTGTGTGTTGTAAAACCAACGGGCAGGCAAGCTCCAGACCCTCTCTGCTTTAGGACACGGTGCCAAGCGCTTCCACAGTCCCTCTCCGTCAGGACGTACACCTCAACACACTGGTGTGAGGGCAGCAAAGGTGGCAACCCGTGATCTCGACTTCATCGTTCGACTTTTCTCCTTCTCACAAATTATCGCAAATACACATCCAGGCTGTCTTCCACGCTTAGAGAGGCTGTGGCATTTCCATCCTTGGAGATATCCAAAACCTGACTGCAGGTGGCCCTGGGTGAGCTGCTGTAGGTGACCCTGCAGGACTAGAGGGTCTCTAGAGATCCCTGCCAACCTTACCTACCCTACAGAGGTCCTCCCCACCCAGCTACCAGCGTTGACTACACGCCATTGCTCCAGAGGAGTGATGTGAGCTGTGCATCCATAGGGGACTGACTTCTTCCATCCAGCTCTGAAGGCAGATTAAAGCAAGCAGCAATTGAATGACATATACATGCTGCACTCAAAACTCACCTCTACCTCCGTCCAAATTTCCTGTCAAGCCTGCAGCTGTTTCAAGCTCCAAACTCTAAATGAAACGATCGTCCATTAACCCGTCCCGGGCTCCAGCCCCGCTCTGAACTGGCCGAGCCACCAGAGCGAGCAGCGGGCTCAGCCATCTTCCCTCGCTTTGGCCCATCTCTAGGGAAGCGCATCTGCGCCTTGCCCTCAAACACAAGGGAGCTACACCGCGGGCCTCTGCCGGCGCCAGCAGAACGCCTGCTTGGAAAGTCTGGCTGCAGATGGTGCCAAAAAAAGAAGTGCAATTCACACCCTCGCCTCAAAAGGGGAATAAGTGACAAATTTGGCTCTGGTCCTGCTGCCAGCTGTAAGCCCAGGCTGGGAAAGTTTTTTAAGTAATGCTTATGATTTAAGAGAATGATGGCTATTATGTTTCTGGTAAAATGAAAGACGGACTAACAAATAATCTGTGTGTTGTTCTACGCGTTATTAAAATACAAGTTTATGATCCTTTTTAGAAGGAGAGGCTACTGTAATTCAACACAGAAAAAAGGTTGTCAAGCGATGGCTGTTTGGTGCCATCCATTTTTCTTCCTCTTATATTTTAAATGGCCCTTCTAAAATTATAATAACATTTGCTGCATTAGGTTAGCAACAAATTATTTGATACACAAACTATCCTTTCCCTTCTCCCCACAAGTTGAGTAATTTTTATATTTGTTGTTTTTTAATAAGCAACCTTGTGAAAGCTTGGCTTTTGGAAGAGTATGCCCCATTTACTGCTTATTTGATTTGTGGGTGTAATATCCAGACTCGGCGTGCAAGCACATGGAAATGGGTAATGCATGGACAACTTCGGCATGGGAGCACACAGATCCCTGCTGCAAAACCCAGGTGTATTGCTGCAGCTTGCTTTGCACCTTTGTTAGGACCATAGCCAAACGCTCTCTTCATGCCTCCTGCTCAGAGCATCTCTGGGTTGAGCAGTACAGAAGGATGCGAGGGGTGATTTGTGTCAGCTACCAGACACATACGGAGAGGAGATTTGCAGGATCTCTTCTGCCCGAGCCTGAGGAAATCTCTCCCGACAGCCGGGATGCTGCAAGAAGGGATGGGGGTCTGGGGACCGCTGAGCCCATGAGCGGTTTGAAACCATGCCCCGCACTCCACCAAGCATCCCCAAGGTTTCTTACTCCGGCCAAATACTCCCAGCTCAGTGGCTGTGGCTCCAGCACAAGCTCATTAATCACACGTAATTAAACAGCAATCACACTGATTCACCAACTGCACATGGACCTAAATACTCCACAAATATTCCATGACTGGGCAATTGCTAATTTACTGCAGACACTAAGTAAATTGGATTTGCTAGGCTATTACCTCCTCGTGGGACACTGCAGAAAAGGCTCCGTGCAGCAGCAGCAGCACACCCATACTTGGTATTTTTACTTTTAAATGAAAGAAAATCCTATTAGGTTCTTTTAACTGTAAGTCTTAAGATAACGGTGATCTAAAAGAGTACAGATCATTTCCCTAAAAAATCAAAGTTCTTTTAACTTTAAGTCTTACGATAACGGTGATCTAAAACAAAGAGTACAGATCATTTCCCCAAAAAAATCAAAGATGAGGAGGGCTGCTGACACACAAAAGATGTGACACATTTGACTCCCTTTGTAATTCCACTGCCCCAAAAGCTATTCATGTCTTAATATTCCCACAACAGCAGCGGCTGGAAGAATAGCTTGCTTCCGAAACATTTAATTTTGCAGCTGCCTAAATACATCAGCTTTAACTTTCTAGTAGACAAGAGTTTCCACTTAGCCTAAAAAACTTTTATTGAGCTTCCCATCTTTTTTTTATGTATTTCCAGTCTGAGTGTTTAAAAAAACCCAATTCTTAAAAAAAGATCTAGAAAAGAAAAGCACGCATGACAGATCCTAGCAGCAGAGTGCTAGACTTCTTTTTTTAATGTATGGGTTTAAAATTTTTTTTTTTTTTTTTTTTTTAATCAGTGTGACAGATCTGAGAACATACCCAGTATAGATCAGCTCAGAAAATGAAACACACGATGAGATGAAGAATGATATGGACTGGACTGGTCGACAAACCACACTATTACCAAGCTGCCCAGGAAACACCAGCTCTGAGGTTTATTCAGGCAGCTCCTCCAGCTACGCACAGCCTCTGGACTGTGGGTTATCTGAAGAGCAGCTGCTCTCGACAGCGTTTAATGCTCAGTCTGGGACCTCAGTGGGGTTCCAGTGCTCCCCCTCCTTCCCTCCAGCATGCCTGGGAGCTCCAAAGGTGCTTGTCATTACTTGGATTCCAGATAAGAAACGCAGCATCTGGCCATACAGCTCTTACTTCTAGGCAAAGCCTCTTATTTTCAAGCAAAGCTGAAACAAAATAAGGGTTGAACAGTTCCTACCACCAGCTCCACCGCTGGTTAGTGCCTCTGCTGCGTCAACCATATCTACCTCTACAGAAGATACAGTCTGCAAGAACACTACTTATAATATTGCTTGTCTTTGCCAACAATAATTTTTCAAGTACTTTGTAAAAGGAGAAAAAACGTCACTTCACAAGATGGGGATGAAGAAGAAACACTGGTGTGCCTGGGATCTGGTACCAGAGCCTGTGATACACTCACTACGTCATCTTGCCTCTGCACGCATCAGGCCTGAACAGTCCTGCTGAAGATATCACCATGATATCACCACTTACTAATCAGTCACCATGAAATCACTACTTCTGAATCCACCCAAGCTATACATTTCAGCCTTTTTTTCTCCTCTACATCTTAAACTGGGGAAGTATAAAACCCGAAATCCTCCTTTATCCATGGACGTAGTAAGTTGACCCTTTTATTACAGGGAGGAACTGCGATTTCGCTACATTTTTAACCTGTCAGCCTGGGCTTGTTGGACATCTTCCCAACTCCAATGGCACAGCATGTCACGCTCCCTCATGCTTTCAGCGCCTGTCAATCTCACAAGTTTTAATACCTTTATCAAGTGAAGCTCCAGCCATGTGGTAGAAGCTCAAAGCCGTGTCCACGTCATTTATGTTCTTCAGAAAAGTGAAGAAGCTCTCCACCTCCTCAAATGTCAGCCCCTAGGACAGAGAAAAGACAGTCTTACCACGTGGGAAAAGGAGATTGTGACACCACCCGCTTTATGAACAACAAAGTCACTCATCAACCCAAAGCTGTAGCCAGAGGGGAATTCACTGCACATTCAAAACACTGCTAGCCTGGGGCTTGAGGAGATGGTTTGCAACCTGTACTTTTGTTAACGGCCCCACCAGTCATGCAACGGGAAGAGACTTCCCCATGCACGGTGAGCAGCGGCAGAGACCAAAAAGGCTTTCTCAGGGCCTCGCTCCACAGCCAGCTCTTGCCTAGAAGAGCAGACACACCATAAGCCTGTGGCTGGAATGCAGGAGACCACTGCACAGTCTCCCCGAAGAGATTCAGGGATTCCTGAGGGGGATCCACGCCTTACCCAGTGTCACAGAAGGTGACACTGCAAACCACAGCACAAATAAATGTGCCCCAGTTAGCTTTGCTGCTGGTAGTGGGATGGCTGCGGGGCTGGATCGCTGTCTGCTCTACTTCCCAGCACAGTCGCCCGAGGCTTGGCTCACACTGACACAGGTGAGCGTGTGCTCGGTGAGCACCTACAGCCAAGCACCCAGATAGTCATGGAAAGGCGTCCTGAGATCCCCCTACGCTGGCACCGCTGCATCCCAGCACAACTGACGGGCAGGTGGGGGATAAGAGACACGCTCCTCTCTGCACCGACCTGACCGGCGAGGAGCCCGCCGGGAGAGCAGCTCCGGGACCCCTACCTGGTTACAGCACACAACACAACACCCGATGTTATCCACCCACTGAGCGCCAGCACAACTGGATCAGTGCTGGGACAAGAGCTGCAGCCTCCAAACTGCCCCGCCACGGTCACAGCCCAGAGCCTACGGAGGAGGTAAATCACCACCACAGTAATAACCACTCAGCTGTCCTCTCTGGAAGGGATAAATCAGCTTGTAGAGAGGAGTGCAGGTTCAGGCTCCTCCTACCCTGTCTAGCACGACAGACTGATACAGCAAGATACTAAAAATCCCAAATGCATAACACAGCATGGTTTCATGTTCTGGATGGAAGAGCACACATTCAGTGGGTACTGTCAAATATAGATTTATAAAATCCATTGTAATTGTGCTCAAATTCTTCCCAACAGCATCTAATCAGGGAAGAAGCCACCTATCTTTTTTTAAAAGAAAGAGCACATTTTTTACGATCTTCTCATACAGACATGGTGCCTCTAGGATTATAAGCAGAAGAATTACAGAAAATTTGCAGCTTGTTCTTATCTTTGCTGTAACCGAGTGCGTGGCAACGCACCACTGATGTATGTTGCACAGCATGCACACCGACAAAAGCAACAGCAGGCTTTGTCAGGCCTAGATTCATGGATCCAGACCACCAAAAAGGATGAGACAACAAAGTGCACATGTGGACCATGGATCTGAAAAAAAATCCCCAGTTACTACACAGGGAGCTTTCTTTAAATGTATACCTGTTCTGCTCCCCAAGCAGTATGCTAAAAGATCTATGGCAGAATTAAATAAAATACAGTCCTAGCAAAAAAAAATAATCACATAAATCAGGTACTTCTGCAGGAAGTACTGCAAAGATTTCTCTGTTTTGTACAACAGATCTAGAGGATAAAAGATCTTATCAATTCAGACACTCATCCGGATGCCTCCCTGCTACGCGTTTCCTGATTGATATGCTCCTGCCTGGGAGCAGAGCACTAAAAATGTGGAAAGCCTGCAGGAACCAGGAGGCATGCAGCCACTTTCAGGCCAGCAGAAGACACTGTGCTGTGGTTTAAATGCTCTGTGTGGGACAGCTGAGGTTTGCAGTAGTGGCCACAAGGCATCCCAGCAGCTATTTTGTGCAAAGAGCCCCAGCTTTGCATTTTCTTGGAATTTTCCAGCACAAAATGGCAGATGTCAAGGCCAAACACTGATGTCCATGCAAAATGGCTCCTTGTTTAGTACCAACACTGCAGTTGCTATTGCTTCTGCGGGTAACAGGGAGGGTTTACATGCTTATGTACATAAACTTGTGGTCCTTTCACCAGCTGAAAAAGCAAAACCAGTGATGTATTGGGGTATCCTACAAATCTGGGCTTTCATGCAGACAGAGATACTGAATCTCTGTAGAAAAAATGCCATCAGTATTACAAAATTTAATATTTCATTGATGAATCCTATAGTTGAGGCTGGCATCAGCATTAACTCCTTTCCAGCTACTACAATAAAAATAAAATCAGTGACTGGGACAGCCTCCGGCTTGCACCAACAAGTTGACAAATGAACGATCACCTTGATCAGTCAGAAGTCTGAATATGGCAATTTCTCTATTCCCTGTTGATGTGTTTGTTGGTGCTGCTTGGCTCTTCGTAAGTTATTCACATCTCCAATGAAAGACCAATGGATGTTTCCATTAAATAATAGAGGCTTGTGTTAATTCGGAATCACAAGAAATTGTGTGTCTGGAGAGCACTATGGTAGCAATTATGGGATTAGGACGATCACTTCTTTCAAGGCATTTGTACATTTAGCTGTTGATGCATAAGCCTGAGTCCTTTCATCATTTGAGTAATATTGGGAAGACATAAGCAGGCAGACTCCCGAAACACATATCTGCTTGCAGCATGCATCTTACGACAGCTCAAACGCCTTCTGCAAAATTTAGGGCTTTTCACCTGGAAAGCCAGGTTTCAGCCGGGGAGAATTACATTTCACTCCCACCCTCTGCCATCTCAACAGAAAAATACGCTACACAGCCCCCAAAGCACGTGTAGGAGATGACCTGAATCACTGGTTTCTCAAGAGTCAGCTTGATTTTCTAGTGATTAGGGAGACACAAACCAAATACCTTGCTTGTAAATACTACCAACAACTCAAGTCCTTTTTACTAGCAGAAAAGCAGCTGTGTAAGTATAACTTCAGAGTGAGGATCATAAGCAATTTTAAACAGAGTGTGGCAGTTCCCTGAATATACACAGGAGTTCACGTATCCAGTGTAATACCGGATTTTTTGTCAAGAAAAATAAAAATGAAAGCAGATTATCAATTAATACAAGAAAACATGCCATTCCTAAAAGCAGTAATGTAGAATAACGATGTTGGAGAATGGCTAAAGTTTACACTAAAACCAGAGATTTCATGTTTTGGAGGCTGCTAGGGTTACCTGGAGCAGAAAAGGTAATTGCATCAGACAATGAAGATGATGCTTGGCCGACTTCACAAGAAAGCACTCACAAGGTAAATAGCATTTTGAAGGTAAAGCTTACCGGGTAGGTTTGGTACAATCACTGCCATTCTCCGACCAGCATCACACTACTAAAACTATTTTACTTCCACTCTTTGGAAAGCAAAAGCAAGTCTAAGCCCCTACTGCTCTCAGCGTAGAGGGGATTTACAACAGGTTAGTGAACTGTACAGATAATGCTACTACGCTGCTGTAAGAGTAGGCTAGTGAAGCGTGAAAAGAAGGGATTTAGGGAAAATGTCTTCCTGCAAAACATGTTGGCATTGTAAACCTCTCTGACCTAACAAGGTGGTCAGTGACTGGAAAGCACTGCAGGATAAATGAAGTGGCTGGGTGCCTTTAACGTCTCTTTGAGGTCTGGGAGCTCAAAGGAGAGCAGTGGATCTCACTGGCTCTGCTCCCTTTTTATACAAAAGGAGTAAGGCAGAGCCCGACCTAAGCAGCTGCTTGCTCTGCAGATGTCTGGGTTACAAAAACAGAAAAAAGCAATGCCAGTGTTGAGCTTCTGTAGTTTCAAGTGGGAGAACACTCTCTGGCTTAACACTTCATTCATTTACAAAGAAAACTTTGCAACCACATCCCTGAATAAGTTATCCAGAAAGCTCAAATGGCAGTTAATATGATTCTGGTCACAGCAGTCCTGTTTCTAAAGAGATAGGGAAATTTAAGCTACATAAAAACACTGACAACTGCACCAGGGTGATCCCATAAAAGTATGTAAGTACATTTAGAGACAAAGTGCTGCACAGAAATCTGCAAGGAATATGACCTTCTAAAATATCCCAAGGGAAAAAAAGAATCCCACATACTTTCAAGAAAATGTTCTCTTGTATAAAAGACAACGCAAAGTTAGGCACCAGGCTGGATTCTCTGTGAGCTAAAACCTGCTGAAGCAGAGGATTTCAGCACCTGATTTCTCTAGCTCTGCACAAGTACTGACTTATAATGGCCCTGGCTGCAAAAAAAGGCTTATCTGCCTCCAGTGCAAAGTGGCTGGAACTTCTTGCATCCTTTATATCTCCTTAAACCATTAAATATCTTGTTAACAGAGAGGCTGTCCCATACCAGGGTTTTGTGTGTTTCATTCCCCTGGTCTAAGGAATCATGACTTTTCCTCCAATTCTGTTTCTTGCAAATGTCATTTTTGTCCTATTCCCCAATTTCCCTCCTTGAAAGTCCTTGGAAGAAAGAAAAACAAAGACTTGCGCTGAATCCAGTTATCCGCAAACAGAAACACAATCTGGCTGATTTGGGGATGAGGAGTAAGGTAAAAACAAAAAGTTCTTCCTCTGCTACAGATGTCAGGGTCTTGGCTTGCACATGAAAGGAAGAAAACATCTGCTGTAAGAAACCTTCCAAAATAACTCCCTCTGCCTAATTTCTCATACACCCAGGTACTGTTCAATAATGTATGTGTGTGTGTGTATACATATATATTAAGAAAAACCCAAATCACAGCAAAAGAACCGACAGTTTGGGAACATTAACAACAGAGCTGCTATTTTCTGTTAGACACAGTGAAGAATTTTTTCCACTAGAAAGCAAACGATTCCTGTTAAAACTCAATGAGAGCAGGGGTATCGGAAAAGCCGAATCTGCAGCTTCTCGCTCAAAAATCAAATAAACAGACACAACCTTGGAAAGATCAATGGTCTTATTTAAGCCAGCAACAAAGCGCCTGAGAAGTCAGATTTCCAAATATTAACATGCAACACATTTCAGCTCTGATGACACATTGACTCCTTCTATTCACAACGGTCTATTAAACATTGAGCCTGTTTTACTACAAAACCTGAGGGAATCTGCAAAAAAATGCTCCTTCTGGCACGCCAAGGCCATGAGAAGCTGCAGGTACCACCGCTCCTCTGGCAGGAACGCAACTCTGAGTGCTGCCTTTTGGCTCGCTTCCAGTTTCCTCCACTTTTTAATTTTTTCGTGTTATTTGCAGTTAATAGAGATTTATTAGTCTCTGTGCCCCGCTGCTTCAGTATGCCCAAGTTCTCCAGCACCAGTGAAAGAGGGAGAAAATGGGAGGAAAAAAGTCACTGGGGTAGCTTCATATGAACCGAGGATTCCTGCACATCACAGGAGTCCAGTTAAGGCACCAAAAACAGACGAATAAGGACTAGACCCTAGCCAACACTTGTGTTTGGTAAACACACTTTGCATCACACAAGTTAAGAAATAAACTCCAGTTCTGATGTTAGGGAAAGTGGCTCTAGAACTGGCAGACCAACCCAATAGTCAGTCAGAGACTTTCCATCCATTCTCATTTGGGTGAATTGGTTGTTTACAACCTAGTTTATAGAAGAACAATCCATCTTTATAGAAGCAGATGTGAAATTCTAATACTGAAGTAATTTAGCAGCCCATACTTGACTTACCTGATAAAGCACGTCCTTTTGGTATGGATGTCTTATTCCAAGGTCTCTCACTAAATTAATAAGTGGAGGATCTGCAACCTTATTCCTCTCTAAATCATAAGTAATTCAAATAATTTTTCATGTAAGTTCATAACTAAGTAATAAACTGCCCAGTTGCAGCACCTGATTAATCTAAGGTCGAGTCAGTAACTAGGAACACGTCTTCAATGTTTATTTTGGCTCCAGACCCAGGGTGCCATCCAGCGAATTTAAATTTTGAAAAATACAGCATCCATTTTAATAGGGACAAGCCTACACCCCGATCTGGACACTGACTGTCGCTCTCCCACCTCTTCCATCTCCCTGCTGCTAGCAAAGTATTTATCACCCGCAAACTCAGCGTGTCTCCCTGCACTGCTTAACAAGGTGCAGGTGCTTTTCTTAAGAAGATGGAGATTGCTTACTCATTTCTCAGCATAGTGTGGAATGGCTGCACCCACTGCAACTTCCCAAATTTGCCACCAACACCACTGACCTCTCCGTCTTGGAAGTGCTTCTTGAGCTGCTTCAGCATGACGGTGAGCTTCTTGGACTGCACCCCGCTGTAGGCCAGCAGCATGCTGCCGAACTGCCGCTCTGTAATCCGCCCCTCCACTGGGTCATGCCGCTCAAACTGGAAGGGGGGGGGGGGGAAACAAAGGGGAGATGAAAACAAGGCTGTGCAGCAGAAAGCTCCATCCAGGGTAAGGGTGCAAAAGGGCACTGTAATAAAAAAATGAACATTGCAGGAAACACTGCTGAAGGAGAAAGCCTAACGCATTTGAATACTCGCTTCCTCTAAGACTATCTCCATCAATAAATCAACATCTTCCCTATGTGCTGTTTCTTGCACAACCTATAGAAGAAGTCTCTGTATCTTGCCCTCCTGGTTTTATCTCACAGGGGGACAGCGTTTGTAGAGCTGGACTTGAAAAGGCAAGACAATTACTTTAACTTAAAACCAAGCTAGTGTCCACAGGTGTCCAAAGTGGTGAAAAGCAAGAACAAATACTAATGTGTTCTTCACAGGCACTTCCAGCTTCGATATCTGAATAAGCATCCAAAGAATTTGACTGCTGCAATGACATTTTCTGTTTGATCAAAAATCTTCACAGCTAACCTGCACGTGTGTGCTTAGAAGAAGTATATGTAGGAGTGGTTCCATGATTGCTGTAAAGGGGGATGCTGATTAATAAACCAGGAAAAAAAAATCTTGCAAAAACTAAGTTTCATTGTAGCTCTTCTCTGCTCCAAGCCCTGTAGAGGTGGATTCAGCACAGGAAAGTTCATGGGGGTCTCCAGACCTCACCTTCCCCAGTTCCAGTAAGTTCTCCTTGTCCTAAGCCCCTTCAAGACCCTTAAGAACGCTGCTGTGAGGCCCCTGCAGATGTTCCCACAAGTCTTTCAGCAAAGAAAGGTCTTCTCAACTAAACCATCTCTCCAGCCCCAGTTTATGTTCTCCTGGCTTTCGCTGCAGGGGAGAAGGCAAGAGCAATTCTCCCAACTTGGGAAGCTGCAGGGTTTGAGCACCATGTCTCTGCTAGATGAATAACGCAGATTTCATCTTTTCCTTTTCCATCCACCTCTTTGTGGCTCTAGCAACATCAATGTTAGACTTCAACTGACTTGGTTTCACAGATCTCAGCAGTCAGGATCCCTTATCTGATTTCCATCAGGTTTATCAGGAAACATATGACCTACACTATAGCTGATCACAAGCCAGAAGATGACATTTAACAACAAAATTAATTTTTAAACTCCTACCTAACAACTCAGTACCACTGACTTGACATTATCTTGCTTGGTGAGTTAACCATTTCTGCCTCAGCTGCTCTTCTACGCTTAATTACACAACTAACAAAAAAGCCAGCAAGGCACCCGACTGAGATCAAGGTGTGGAGATGAAAGCTGGCAGATCCACCAACCTGGCTTTCAATCCGTGTGCAGGCAGAGCTCCGGACATGGCTGGCTATATATGATGCAATACATACGTTCTTTAGCTACACTACGTAACAGCTAGGCTGCTTGTAAATGAGCTACTACAATTTCCATGCTAATGCAAAGTTGGGGATAAACATTTTTTTACTTATTTGCATATTGGCCAGACTTTTGCTGGTTTTCCCAGTGGGACACCAAGTGATCCCTACTGCATTTGAAATGCATGAAGCGCCAGGGCTGGAGGGGTTTGGAGGGACTACACTGGCAGGAGGCAGCTCCCAACTGGACAAATTGTGCTTCTTAGCACCTCGTGCTTTCGCTTGAGCGGCCCACGCAGTATTTTGGAAGAAAAGCTGGCAGTTTTTACTGTCGGCTGATACAGACATTGGGATTTACTCATGAGGCAAAACACCAGCCTCTCCCTGTTTTGGGTGCTGGGGAAAGGAGACGGAAAACTCACTTGGAGGAAAAGTATGTGTTCTTCATTAAAAAGCAGAGGCAGTCCTTTCCGCCACGTTTGAAGAATGCGAAGAAGTTTTACAATACCCAAGAGACACAAAAATTTGCAGTCAGTACTTTTTCAAAAGCAGTACCAATGCTTTCTTCTACTGTAATATTCCTAATTTCAGCACAAAAGACACAAATCAGTATTCTTCTACCAACCGCCTTCAAATATCCCAAGTTTTAGTAGAGCATGAGATAGCATCTATTCTTAAAGGATAAGAAACGGGTCTGAATATCTCAAATCAACCTTGTAAGTGGTGAATATGCTCAGACAAGTCTTGAGTCATCAGCGGCGCTGAGTCTAGTTGGAGGCTGGTGACAAGTGGTGTCCCTCAGGGGTCAGTACTGGGCCCAGCCTTGTTTAACTTCTTCATCAACGACCTGGATGAAGAGTTAGAATGTACCCTCAGCAAGTTTGCTGATGACACCAAACTGGGAGGTGTGGTAGATACACCAGAAGGCTGTGCTGCCATT
>Ga0181612_173044_pt1 | contig 15272 bp, 5 predicted proteins | sample HoacroProtozoa21_FD_119630 | JGI IMG/M metagenome (GOLD analysis project Ga0181612, IMG submission 119630) | Hoatzin crop microbial communities from Cojedes, Venezuel. Combined Assembly of Gp0051906, Gp0051904, Gp0051908 | reverse complement strand
TCCTTCCTTCCTTCCTTGCTATTTCTTGTCTTCCTTCCTTTGAAAGTGAGCAACCATCTGCTGCTGGTATATTTGTGCTTGTTGGGTAATTGTTTTACAAGGTGAAGTGGGATATACCAATGATGCAAGACTAGCTGCAACCTATAGACCTTTGCTACCTGTCCCAGTCACTACTACTGCAAAGCCTGCCAGAGAAGGATGCGACATCAGTTAACAGAGGCCCACACTGCTCCAGCTAGGTCATGACACAAAAGCTAAGACTAAGCCAGCTCAGGTATCACCAGTCAGTTTTCTGATTGGAGTGGGGACATAGGCAAAGTGCCAGCCTGAGCACCATAACTAGTGTCTCACCTCACTCAGTATTGATTAGTGATATTTGCTCTTCTATGATTGCCTACTTACAGAAAATGAATATTTAAATTAACTGACTTTTTAACACTGCAGGTTGCATGTATTTTGCTAGCATTCAACACACTCTCTCTCTCTCACTCTCCATTTTTTAATCCAGTGCCTTTTACTAGGTTCTGATAATATTTCTCCTACAAAGATGCAGAATTTGCCAAGGCAAAAGAGTTTATTGCTGTGAGTTGGCTATACTCAGCAAAGGTCTGCACAGTACACTACTGAACTTCATGTACTATAAGCCTTTTAGAGTGGAAATTTACTGCGGTGTCTCACCTTCAGGAGAGAACCAAAACAAACTTACTAGAATAGTAGTTTAAAGACTGAACTTTAAAGAGAGGGGAGAGAAATAAACCTTCTACCACTCCTTCTCCTAAATGGTCGGGACCATGAGAAAATCAATAGGCTGACCTCTTTCTTCTTTTTTTTTCTTAACATTAAGAAGTCCAGCTGGAAATTTGTGTAATTGCTTTTAACCAGAAACTGTTGCATGGACAGTGAACCTGTAAGTGATGTGATGGGGTCCATGGCCAGAGCACACCCCGGGGGGCAGTGGGCTGCCGCCGGTCCAATCAGTGGAGAAGCTCGGGGCCACACCGCTGTAGTCGCTGCAGGGTTTCTGAGGCCACCAGCTCTGTTCTGCTCTTTCAGCGCGCCTCTTCACTTGCGCACTTCTGGCTTACCTGAAACCTGGGCAGATGTGGCTGGAGCTCCCTCGCTGGCTCCACGGAGCAACTCTGAGCAAGGGAAGCGCGATGCGTGAGGTGGAATTTCCTGACTGCTGCACAGCCTTGCTTTATACATAGGTTTTAACGCAATCCTGAATAAAATTTCCTAAAGCCTTCATTTTCTCATCTGTTCTTTAAAAATTGTATGCATAAGAAGAAATCAAAGATAGCCAAGAAATACAGCTCCAAGTTTTGGAGCACCTCTGTGTTACAGTAAGTACCAGCAGTCTCTCCAAAAAATGTAACTTGGAGCTGCAAGCCTTACAAAGTCTGGAGGGCTTGTCAAAAAAAAGGCCACAGCTGGCGCAGATACAGACATTAAGGAAATATGCTCTTCTGACAAGAGATGTTGAAATGAGGGTTAGGAAGCAGAGGCTTAGGGCTTGGGTAGGAAACTGCAGAGCCCGGGAGCAGCCTGGCCAGCAGAGAAGACCTAGAATCATCTTAATAGCCAGCTGGGAGAGGGACTGCACTGCATTGGCATCTCCCTGGGTGGAAAAAGAGGTTTTCTTGAGCTTGGATGATCTTGAACAGGGTTATTCATTCATGGCTGAGTGTGTGCGACCAGACTGGTAGATTTTCCAGCAATGTTTTTTAAATTAATTTTCTTAATAAATAATTCACTGTCATTGAAACTCTTCTCAAGAACATATCAATAGTGATGCAAGTCATCCGGAGATGTGTGCCAGGTCTGGGATAATATTTCGGGAGGAAATTTTAGGAAGTGAGACTCCTGAATATGATTAACTGGTGTAAAGAATATTTTCTGAAACATGTAAGAACAAGATTGCTGAATCCAAAGGCAAACTTGAAGTTAGGCTCCTGTGTCCCAGAAAATACTAATTGGAGTATTTGGCGGTCTGGGAACACCTCTTTTGAGGAAAAATTATACATAACTGATTTTTGGTCCAGTCTAAAATAGAACATTTAAAAAAAAATATTTAAAATTTTGGGACAGGTGGGGAGTTGTTTTTCTACTCAGTTTTGCAATATGTGGATATCACTGATATGCTCCCAGTACATCCTATGGAGGCTGCAGGTGAGAAGTATCTTTTCACCAGTCTTATGAAATAAACAGAAGCACTTTTTGAGACTTTAACTTTTAAAAGGCACAAGGGTTATTTCCTTGTTCTGCTGTTTAAAGCAGTATTTCTGGGCAGAGCACTGTGGCTCAGTCCAGCAAGTACCTTCTTGATATGCTCCGACTCCTATGCAAGGCTGGCAGAAGTACTGCTTGAATCACTCTTAGCTTGTATAGTACCCAAGTGCTCTGTTTTTTTGTTGTTGTTTTTTTTCCTGGCATAAACTGTTTTGAACAAATAAATGCTTGTGCAAGTAATAAACTGGAAAACTGCTATTATATGTACAGTTGCTGTGTGTGTTACTTTTTAAAGGTGAAGGTAAAATAAAATTTTACAAATATTTTTAGCTGCTCCCATGAATTAATGTCCAAGTGTAAGACCAAGGTGTTAACAGCCGCAAAACAGACAAGCCATTTGCACCTTCGGGAAGATGGTGTGTGTTATGGTACGTTTATAACAACAATAATAAAGGTGTGGGTTTGTTTTTTTTAATTACTTCTATTCAGAAACTGAAACGAACGAACCTTTAAAAGTAAACCACTGAGCAGAATAGCAAACTAGCTTTCCTCCCAGGGCAACAAAAAAATGGCTACTTCAATAAGAAGCAAGCATAAACCACTTATTATGTCAATTCATGTCTGTATGTTGTTTCTAAATACCAAAAATTACTTAAAAACTGTTTCCCAAAGTAAAAAAAAAAACAGTATCAGAAGCATCATTCTCATTTCCGCTAAATGCAACAGCTGCTGGCATGCTATTGGCACTTACTTAAATTTATGTTGAGTTCTGTTGGTAGCACTGAGGAAAAGGATGTGTTTCCAAATAGTAAGCGAGGAAATGTTAGTGCTACTGTTGTTTATGAGTCGCACAGACAGTGGTTAGGGGAAGCAGTGTGTATGCTGTCTTGGCTTGTTATTGCCACTGGGAGGCTGTGGTATAGCTATGTGTTGGGAGATGGATTACCCCAAACTGTAATGGATCCCTGGTGGGAAGTCGGACATTGTGTAAGGAATGAGAATCTGGCTCCAAACATGTAACAGAGAGCACTTAGGTCATAAAAAGCGTGTAAACAGCATATAACCAGTGCAGACTTTGGAAGTGCAAGAATTTAAAAGAATAACAAACAAAAAAAAGATGGTTCAGTTTGTGTAAAGCTGAGCTCAACAATAGCATCAATAAAATGATAAAATGATGTTCTGTATTGGAGCACCTTATACACTGGTTATACAAAAGATTTACTTTGTTCTCTGGTTCTTTCCTCTGGAGGTTTGGTTTGCTTAGGTTAACTCTTTAGGACAGGGATTCTGGGGTTTACTGCCCCAGAATCTGGTGTCCCTGAGGGTGAGGGAAGGGGCACACTGAAGGTCAGAGCTAGGGGATTTAATATTGTTTACTCACTATTGGTACTGCTTCTGCCTTCAAAACAGAGGCTTCTCTAAAAGTCATGCCTTAGGATAAGGCAGCAAAAGGAGAGGGAGAAATAAAAGTACTGTTTTGCAAAGGAGCTCTGGAGCTGGGAGCATTGCTGTGCTGTTGTGCTCCTCAGAGCCGCCGTGGAGCAAGCGATGCCATGCATCTGCTGGCCTCCACCACTGCATGAGGACTGCTCACTTTGAAACCATTAGGAACTGCTTTTTCCTCAGCTTATTTCCTTAGTAATTTAAATTTTAATCGCAATTTACAGATGGATAACATCACTTGTATTTGCCTGCTTACTTTCATCACTATCTGTTGATTCAGCTGTAAGGCTGCGGCTGGGCAGCAGGCAGGAAAGCTGCCTTTTTGCTGTGGTCTGGATGCTTATTTTGGGCCAGGTGAGACCTCTGCAACAGGGACTGGATACCCAACTGCATCTGAACCCACTCAGCAGGGAGAAGCCTGCAGCAATGGGGAATGTCCATTCTTGGACCACCTGCCTGCAGTGCAAGGGGAGATTCCTGAGAAGAGCAGGAGCAATGTCTGCACTGCAGAAGTGACAGTTCTCATTCCTGTGGATGAAGAAGGGAAACTTTCCAACTTTGGATACTACTGGAAATTGTTGGATGGATTAAAGACTGGAGAGAAGGAGCTCTCCTTCAGGTAGCCAGAGAGGAAACGTATTTTTGAGTCTTGTAATTTCTTTTGCTTCATGCAAATTAATTTCCCGTGTTTGAAGGGTTGTTTATGGTTTCATAAAACACATCTATAGTAACTGGATGTCCTTTGGGGCACTTTGTTGAGGTCAAACCTTCTGGCAAGTCCAGTTGGAGCACCCAGCACAGCATCACTAACACAAGGATTGCTCCCAGTAGGTCAGTTTGCTAGAGCAAGGCATCATCTGTTAGCCAGATGCAGGACCCATAATATAGGAATCCGCCTTTTTTTTAGCATCAACAAGCCATCGCTGAAGTCCCTTTAAACATAGGTGTAGGCTAAGTCTGAGTAGATTAACACACAAATGCAAGGTCAGATGATTGTAAGAATCTGCTGTTCATCTGGAGAAAGCTTATGGGGAAAAGATCTGAGGGAAGGGAGCTGTTAGGTGTGAGCTTATATTTCTTATAAGTAATAAAAATGTGCCCAGAAAAAGTGGGAAGTAACTGCTAGGAACAGGAAGATCTGGTGAGGAAGGAAATCACCTGGCCCCTGGGAGACATAGCAGTTGGTTTATGCATTGTGTTTTATTTTGGACTTTGTTGATTCAACTACTATATAGTGTTTGGATGAAAGACCTTGAAAGGATTCAAGCAGTGATGTTTAACCTTTCCAGGGAGCATCAGAGAAGCCAGCAATCTGCAGAGACTGTTTCTACAGTGGCAGGAACTGTGTTACCCTTCAGAAACTGAATTTATGCCCAGAAAGAACTGAAAACTGTGACCTGATGGGATCAATAGAAAATAAGGTCACAGCTGAATAAAATTCTCAAAAATTTCCAGTTCTTACTTGCTCAAACCTCTCTCTTGCCTGAGGCCAACTCCATCAGCATTTTCTTGGGACAGTGAGGCTGTAAGCAGCATACTGTAAGACAGTTCTGCTGTGATTAAATGTAAGAAAATACAGGGTTGTCCGTTGTCAAGGCACTGCTGGTATTTTAATTCGAAGTGTCACTCAGTCTCCTTGAGTTGCTTTGTGTTGATATTGAATGAAATAGGAGAGGAATGGGTTTTTAGAACAGAGAGGAATCGCTCAGTGAGCTGGCAGAGGGGACATCTCAGGAGGCAACACCGGATTTAGAGGACCCAACCTGGCCTCGCTACCTGGAGCAGATTTGTCCATGTGCAATGTCCATCCACCCTCACCTCCCTAAAACTCTCCTTGTTGCACCAAAGCAATTGTTTGTGCAAGAGCTGGCACATTTTGATTCCCAGTGAATCACATAAAAAATGATTTAATTAAGTGTCCCTTGATCTTATGTGTATTACTGTGGCAGGGATTTTTCCACTTGCCTGGGGCTTTCTGAAAAGGCTCAACTGCTTTGTCACCCAAGTTCCTTGCTAGCTTATTCCCCTTATATTTGTTCCTAATGAATCTGTGACATTTATTCCCATATATTTCCACCCTCCCATCCCTAAATTCTTTGCTTTCCTGAGGTGAAATTTTATCATTTTCTTTACCTGGTAAACGAGAAAAAAAAATACAGAAAGACTTAACGCTTCCCCGAGCGAGCAGCTACTTTTTATTCTTTCTGTTATGACAATATGACAGATTCTTGCACTTCCCTGGCTCCCAGTCGAAATACCAGGCTCTGAGGAGATGGAAAGAGGGGCATAAAAACAGAAGGCATTTACTCTTCGCAATGATTTTTCTAATGAGAGTTTTTAGTGGTGACATTAACAAACTGTTCTCTTGAAGAATTTCCTGGGGGCTTCAGTGTCACTACATGCAGCATCAGCTAGGTGACAAGCTCTCACTGCCAACCCAGTCACTGCAGAAACAGCATCCTCAGCAGGAACAGGTCTGCACTCTCATTTTTGGCAGAGTGATGGTGAATGCAGAGTGACACGATCAGCACAACAGCTTTCTTCTAGGTGTTTGTTTCTAAGAGTTTACATCTTTGACTTGTTATTTTCAGTGCGGGGGACGTCATTAGAAAAAGTGAAAAAAAAAAAGAACAGGGATTTAAACATTTCTGCAAAGCTTAATTAAACTTCTATACCTGCACTCTAGACAGTTAAGCATTGCAATGGGTAAGATGAAGGGCAGAGAAGTCAAGGGACTAATCCAAGGTCAGTGGCAGAGTCAGGAGTAGCCCCTAGGGGATTCACTCCACTCCTCCGCTGGTGTAAATCATTGACACTAATTCCAGTCTGGCCAGCAGATTTCCCCCAGTCTGAGACCAGTGAGAGCAGGGAACTTGCTCTGAATCTGAGTCATCTTCATCTGGCCAGCCATTAGCTCCTGGTGATACTTGCTTTATGTATTTAATTATGTTATCATAGCCCTTTGTTATCACAACTAGGATAGTGCTGATTTGGCTGAGGAAAGACAAAGACAAGCAAGAAAAGTTAATGCAGAAAAAGAATACCCAGAAGTGGAGGTGGGCCAACAGCATGTCAGCTTACCTATCTGAAACCTCTTGCTAGGACCCACATCGGGAAAACAAATGCTTAAATAAAAAGATGCCAGATTCAGATACTTGGAAAAACTGTTTGTAGAAACCAAGAGCCCAGTGAGTTTGTCAAAAATTCTCTCACAACAGTCTGTTTTCTATCTGTTCACAAAATCAACAAAGCAGTCTGCATCCTTAAGCAGATGCATAGATCTGGTGCAGACCCACCATAGGTGGAACCCCTTAAGCAATGTCCCGGCTTGCGCAGGGGACTGGGACACAGGCACCCACTGAAATCCTGCAGGAAAAGGTATTGTGGTTACCCCTTGATGTTTGGATTTTGGGGGCTGCCTGTCATTTAAATTGTGGTATGATTTTTTTGAAAGAGCTTCCAAGTTCTATTTTGCTTTCTATCTGGATCTTGGAAGTATCAGACCTTCACAGTCTGAGAAACCCTTTTTCTGTCTAGCTTTATTCATGATGCTTATCATGAACCCTAGATTAACAAGTGATTAAAATTGCACTACAGCAAGTATGTAAGTGTAAATCTGAATGATGCATGGTTACTCTGAGCCAGCAGACATGTACAAATAATTGGCCTTTAAAGTTCATTAGTCAGTTTTATTACAAATATTGCATTTGCATGATGTTTGTAAATTTATGCACCAGTGGGCATAAGTGATGACAGCATTCCACTGACTAGGCAAAGCAATTACAAAAAGCACATCCGCTATTTGAAATGCCAACGCAAAACACTTGTTTTAATAATTGGTCATAGTGTTTTAGTCCTGGGAGCAAGAGCTGCTAAACTCTTTAGTTACAGCAAGCAGCATACACAGGCAACATGCTGAACAATTGCTTCCAAATAGATTTCACCATTGATTCACCCCTGCTCGCAGAACGTCTGAATTAGAAGTAGAAAGCTTTTGAATTAGATACTGTTAGATTTACCTTTTCCTTCGGATGCTGAAGAGCCTCTCTGTGACTATCACAGAGGATTTAGCTATATAGTGCTGTTCTCTATATGTGAATCCAATAAGAACTGAAAGATAATTGTGGAGATTGTAGAGGTTATAGTGTCATTAGTACTGATCTGTTCCTCTCTGGGCTTGATGAGAAGATTAGTAGTGGAGGTAAAGAGGAAAACATTCAGTTTGAAGAACATGGATTAATCTGTTAGGTAGTGAGAGAAGTTAAACCCCATCTCCCAGCTATTTTCCTAGCTATTAGTGGTGTTTTTAATCTATCCACATCTACTTTTGCACTTCTAGAAAGTCACCAGAAATGTCTTGGTCAAATAAAAATTAAAGAAGAGATAAGATCCATGTGTGATCACACTGCAGAGTTGCGTGCCCACACTGCCCGCAGATAAGGACTGCTGCGGCACGTTTTTCATTACCAGGTTATCGATGATTCCCAGCTAAGAAGCCATAGACTTTGGGATACCAGAACTGATACAGTACTGTCAACCTGAAGCTGTTTCCTCACTGCTTGCTCATCTCAGCTCCAATGTGAGACAATTAACATACCATATGTTACGCTCTTCATTAGCCAATACATTTGACAGTGTTCCTAAATGCTGTGCATGACATCATAGTTTTTTATGTGCTTGCACACAGCTGCATTAATAAAATCCGAGGAGGCAGGTGTGTGTATGCGCATATGTATAGATATACGCAGGCATGCATGGCAGTTCAGTTATAGCAATGGTAAACACTCACAGCAGGAACAAACCGATGACAAGTGAACCATAAAAGGTTCAGCTGAGAGAAACTTACAAAGACTTGCAGAGTTCTTTGAAAGCAGATTACATGCTCCTAAGATTTCCATTATTTCACTATAATGGAAAAAAAATTTTGCATTAGATTAAAGATCTAGCAGCATTCTGCACTACGGAGAGAACATCTCACAGTATCAAACCAAATACAGCCCGTTCCAGTTAAATTGCTTCATTGCTTTTATTCATTAAAATTTCAACCTCAGTGCAGAAAACTTCCGACAACTGGAAACATATGATCTTCAAGCACATATTTCTTAACTCATGATAATAGCAAATACCTGGGAGCCACTAGCCTGGGCTACATTTTGTTCCCTTTTTGCCATGCGCCCTGCTGGCTTAATTGTCAGATAGACTCTAACAGATAATAGTGGTGCAGGGCACAAATGCTACCTCACTGCACTGCAAGGCACTCCTTAAACCGAGTGGATAAAGTGATGTTGTGCACATGACACCCAAAAAGCTTCCTCTGTCACTTGAAGTGATCATTTTTAGCATAGTTTATTGGCCATTGGTGCCTTGACTGATGAAGGCACTCTGCAGTGCATGCTGCAGTGGCTGTCCCAGTATCATGGGCACTTCTCTGTCCATGTCACCTTCTGAGTGGTGTTTAATGTTTCCATATGCCCTGTAAAGAACTAGTAGGAGTTTTCCTTTCGTGAGCAAACATGTTAGGACTATCTGATGTCAGACTTGCTTTTAGCTTGTCAAAGCGATCCAAATTGAGCTTACTTGAGGTTAAGGATTGGATATTTTTTTAAAACTAAACAGAAACTCCCTTCAGGATAACCCACAGGAAGTCACCTTTCAGTACAAGAGTGAACTTTTCAGTCTAAGTCTCCTGATCTCCTCAGGTCAAACCTGATCTCCTCAAGTCTTCTTCCTAGTCAAACTAGTACTTACATGTGCTCCAAGCGACAAAAGGAGGCTCGGTACCCCAAATACAGAAGTGATGGAAATGTCCTAGGCTAAGTGATGCAGCACAGACAGATCCCTGTGTGGATGGCTGCATTGCATCGCCGGCAGTGCATTTGGGATAAGAAGGGTTGGTGAATTCTTGCTTAAACCTGATAACCATTCAATTGCAATAGCAAACTGGGGTATAGAAAATGAATGATGTCTCTGTTAAAAAAGGAAACACTCTACTTGGGCATGAACCATGACTGTTGTGGCTAAAGAATGACATTACGTATTACTGTACATTTGTGTTTTCACCACAAGGGAACAGATGAGTATCTGAACATATACAGAGTGGAAAAATTCGGGCTCTCATTTCAGATGCTTGAAGTGTATTCACTGGGTAATCATGACAAGCAAGGAAAGCCTTCTGCCTTTTTTACTTTACAAAGCTTTTCAGAATCATGGACTTGTTTTAATTGCATGTAAGCCTTTGTCATGGGAAAAAAATTGATATAGATACAGTGAGCCATTTCAAGCTGATGTTGAAGTTATCATCTCTGAAGTTATCATCTCTAAAGTTATCAACAAAATTTCCCTTGCAAAGTTGCTATTGCTGTTTGTGTTTTTTTCTTCCTTTTCCAGTAGGCTGCTCTTCTCAGTTAGTTCTCTCATGTAGTAGGTGTTTTTTAATCTTAGCTTTTCAGTAGGGGGAAAAGACTCTTTTCTCATCTCCAGGTGAAGAATTTTGTCTTGTGAAAGCACAAGGAGCATCGTAAACTCATTTGTCGCGTAGATAAATTTTTATCAGGGTAGAATTGAATTTCTGTAGTGTAGATGATTGTTTCGGAGTTCTTTGTTTTTCTTTTCTTTTTTTTTTTTTAAAGGAAAAAGTTCTCTAAAAAGTATCTTGAAGGAAGACAGCGGCTATAGGAAGAAAAAGAGAAATTAAAGGGACATGCTTTGACCATCCAGAGGCTAGACTGCATTTAGGCAAGTTTATGAAGGCTGTGTTTCATCATGGAAACCTTCTTTTATATACATTGATCAGTTGAAGGTTTTTCATGAACCAGGTCATATATTGTGGCTTTATACAGCTTACCAAATTTTGGTAGGATGTCTGGAAGGCAAAGCCAATATTTGTTAACAGAAATAAGAACAATAAGCAGCCCATTAAATCCTATTTTCTGTGAAATATTTTGACCACTAGTTGTAACATTCCTGATAGATTTGGTTTGCTGTTCAGGAGAAAAGCTTTTTTCTCTTCATACAGTCTGCAGCACACTTTATTTCCTGCTATGTAATAACGACACCCTAAAATACCTTGTTAATCTGAATGGATACTTATCGTTCTTGGGGAATCAGCTCTTTTCCAGATAACTCTCTTAAAACAGCCAGTGCTGGCAAAGAAAAGAGCTTCACTTACTGCTATCATCCCAGTTTAAAGGATCTTTTAAAGTCTTCACAGTTGCCCTATGAAGACTGTCAGAACTTTTCAAAGCTGTAAGCTGCTTTACTTTTACCTGTCAAAATGAAAACAAACACACAAATGCTTTTCTAGTGACTCTTTTTCAAATAAAACCCTGGTATGTGCTACATTTCCAGTTTCCTTAACCACAACTGTTGGACAGGTGGTCGCTGTGTGTCACTTGCCCTCCAGCCTTTTCAGAGCATCAGACTGTGTGTCAGTTCACTGTGCCCTGGCCAAGGCGGTCAGGGCAACTGGTGGATTTGCCAGGCTTAAAATAAAACCACCACCTTACAACTTGGTTTTTGGAGAGTAAACCAAAGAAAAGACAATTTAGTTTTCGTTTCCTTGAAGACTTTAATTCGGGGTGGGCGGCTGGGGAGAAGAGCAAAGGATAGAAGGAGGAAGTGTGGTCCTACATGTCCAGACAGCATGCCTGGACCTTACATGCATCCTGCAGCAGGGAGAGCTCTCTTTTCTCAGAAGATCTACCCTTCATCTTGCTGCAGCCAAAGTCCTACAATGTTGCAAACTCACATCATACTACTTACTTCTAATGTTATGCAGACTCTTTTTTTTTTAATTATAAATGAAGTTTATTTATAGTGATTGCACACACACAGAAACCTCAATGTTGTTTCAAACTTTTTTTTTTAACCGCCCACATTGTTGTTCAGAAAACCTTGTAGGAATGGAATGAGAACCACTGGACCTGGCTCCAGACTTTGGCAGCCTGGTTATTAAGGGGTGAAAGAACGGGTTTTTACAAATTTCAGTAAACAGTTACTTTAGTTAATAGTCCAAATCTTGATTACTCGCCCCATTGTGACTTAACACTGATTTCAGGGAGGGTTGTACTATATCCAGACTGAACGCAGGAGGTTATGTTTCTGCTGAACTCAACAAAAGGTGGATTGTGCGCTTGTAGTACAGTTGCTTTGAATAGAATCTGGACCCATATGTCGAAACTGTTCTGGCCTCTAATTAAAGACTACTATCTCCGCACTGCACACTGAGTTATTTTGAGGCAGTGAGAATGCCACAGCAGGGAGTGTACTTGGAGAGTTGGTAGTGAAGGCCTTGTTACACTCTGCATTAAAGATATGTGAGTAGTTGTGAAAGCTTCAACTTCACCTGAAACTGTTCCTTTTTCTTATTTTTTTTTTAAGGACGAAAAAATCCCCAAACCTTTTCAGTAATTAAAACTTGTATTGGGCTGAACAGAACAGAGGAGGTTTTGATGCCTGTTTAACTCCTCTGAAATAAAGCAAATAAAAAGTAGGAATAGGGTAAGACACTCAAGGAGGTTTAGGTGCTGCTAACAGAAATGAAGAGCAGGGAATTGTGCTGATGCTTTTGTCGAGATCAGCAGGAGTTGTCGGTCCACGTGTTCTGCTCTTCTAGATGAATTGTCACCCTTCCTGCTTTTTCTATCCCTGCAATCACATGCACAGGCTTTCATGTGGGTTATTTGTAAATAGAGCCAATGTCATGGCTTCTATCTTTTCATAGAGCTGGTCAAGGTCTTCTAGTCTGACTTCCTGACTGCTTCAGGTTACTTCAAGCCATTATGACTCTACAGGGCCCAATAAAGCAAGACTCTCATAAGTACACCCTCCAGAATACTTTTAGTTTGGATCTAAATCCATCCTGTGAAAGTTCATCTTGTCTAGCTCTAGTCATCAAAACGGAGTCCAGTCAAAGCTGCAGTCAAATGCAGAGGCTGCAGGGACTACTTCAACTTGTGTGCCTCTAAACTTGACAAAGTTTTCCACACTACTGCTATATGATGTCGGTGTCAGTTGGCTAATGCTACTTGAGCTAAATTCCAAGGGATCAAATTGTTTGTTTCAACAGTGACAATCATTCAAAAAGACTGTATTTAGTTTTAAATTCACATTCAGCACAATTAAACTAAGAATTTCTGGCTATAATCAAGCCTTTTGCTGAATAGATTCAAGAATATTTCAGTACTTAGCTTTATGAAGAGCAAAATATCGCTTTTATAATATGTTCAGCCTTCTTTCAGTCTTCATTTTGAGAAACTGAGTGGACATCTTTAAATATCAGCAGAAGGCACGTTGCTCAGTACTTGAAACACTCTGGCTGTGCAGGTTAGGATGATGCAGAGTAATATGCCATTTTGAAGATGGCCCCCAATCAACCCCACTTGCTTTATAGGTTCACAGAGTGATGGTGATGTGCACAAACCAGATTGCTCATGAGGAAATTAGTGTGGAAGATCTGCTCCATTTACATAGAAAATATGTTCTAACTGCTAATGGGGACATCAGGTTCAAACTGGTCCTTCAGACAGCTTCAAATCACATGAGTGTTAAAGATACTGCAGGGAATCTTAAATCTAGTTCTAAGTAAAACCCAGGAAGGTTATCACAGAGGTAGGGGCATCAGCAACAACTACCTCGATCTACTAACTGACTACTGTTGTGCTGAGTTACTCATCACTGTAGCCATTGCCTTTGTGGCTCTCCTGTATAACTTTTTCAGTGGTCAGCATCCTTTTTAGTCCTAGAAAACAAGGCCAGGGACTTAGGGGCATAGGGAAGCGATAAGAGGTAGGGAAGTGATATAGTGACAAGATATAGGGAAGTGATAGGCTTATTTCATACTCGCAACCAGGATCGGTTACACCTGTACAAATGTGCCAGTGGTTGTTTAATCATTGTTATGGTTTGCTTTTCTTTTTTTTTTTTGGGGGGGGGAGGGGTGGGAGAGGGATATGTCAATTTGAACAGTGAGGAAGTCTCCATAAGCTCATACAGATAAGAAACAAGGATATCAGAATAGTGTTGTGCATTCCTGTACTTACCCTTCTAATCCTAGTTCTTTCTCCTTCTTTCATAGATTACACAGTCCTATTAATTATACTTATCACTGTATTGTACTGAGAGCTGGCGTTGAATTTTTATCCACTGCCTCACCAGGCTTCACTTTGTTTACCCTGATCTGCAGGTAGAGCCTGCATAAAGGATATTTTTTTAGAAGGGACTGAAGTTACCCCACTGGGCAGGTTCCTACCAATTCACTATGCCTTTATTCCTGTTCTACACCTGATCTTGTGCCATTAGTACACTTTTCCTGAAACAACAATTTTTACCAATCACCAGATGAATGATAAAAAGGTTAAATACTGTGTAACAGAGGACTGGACCATGCAGTTTACCTTAAAGACACACAGTCAAGCAGTATCTATTCATTACTGTCCTTAAGTTTCTTGGTTCAGAATATTGCATTTCTCATGAAAGAAGTAGTAGAAGATCACTTATTTGTGTGGTTTTTGCTGTATACCGGAGTTTACAAATTATCCTTGGTAGGCTACTAGAAGTCTGCTTCTGCTTGAAAACATCACAAAACATCACACAATGAGAAAGCTATCATCTTTGGGACAGCCTGAGTTACCTGCTTAAATACGGACTAAAACATATGTGAAGGACAAATTGCATTAAGATTAAAATGCGCAGATAACGTTTTCATTCTTATTAATGACAGGACTAAAACATAATCATCAGTCTTGGTCAGGGTATTTTATCACACTGATCCTAATATTGCCTTTGTGAAAAAGAAATCTGAACTCTGGAGTGATAAAAGTGCTGCATCTCTCATGTTCATCATTGCCTTTCTAGGTACTCTAATCTGCCAGGATTTTTTTTTAATTTATTTTAGACTTTGTAGATTATTTACCAGTGTTCTGCACTTCAGTCTTTTGCCAGAGCTATCCTGTGTGTCTCAATCTGCCGATGGCAGGAAATGAAGAAAATTCTGTGTCCAGGGGTGCAAGGTAATTTTGTTCTTTGCATTTTCACCAGAATAGTTTCAGTTTGAATGCTATGTTTCTTGGACAGTTGCAAGATGAGTTTAGATAGACAAAATATAGCTGCAGTCCATGATCTTTTCTTGTTTTGCTTTATCTTTTTCTCTCTTGTCATTTCAATCAAAACTCCTGGAAGTAGTTGATCTCCTGGGATACTTCAATTAGTTTGGGTTTGGGTTTGCTTTTTCATGGATGTCTTCTGTTTTTCCACGATCTTACAGCAATAAATGGTGTTGATACTGAATTATATCTGTCCAAGCCTGTTAAAGGGGAATGACTTTTAATTACAGGCAGTCATTCTACAGGTATGTCAGCCGGAAAAAGATGGTCAAAGAAAGCGTACCCCCACTCATGAGCGAGACCGGCAAACTGGCAACAGCAGATGAGGAGAAAGCTGAGGTACTCAACAACTTTTTTGCCTCAGTCTTCACTGGCAACCTCTCTCCTCACCCCTCCCGAGTCGATGAATGGCATGAAGGAGACCAGGAGGGTAAAATCCCTCCAGCTGTAAGTGAAGACCAGGTTCGGGACCTCCTGCAGAACCTAAATGTACAGAAG
>Ga0181612_103157_pt1 | contig 15272 bp, 7 predicted proteins | sample HoacroProtozoa21_FD_119630 | JGI IMG/M metagenome (GOLD analysis project Ga0181612, IMG submission 119630) | Hoatzin crop microbial communities from Cojedes, Venezuel. Combined Assembly of Gp0051906, Gp0051904, Gp0051908 | reverse complement strand
CTTGAACACATCTTGTTTTTGCTAAGCCACATCATGTGCACTATCAGAACTTTCTCAATTGTTATTCTTAGCTGTCCTTTCCAGCGGCCTGTCCAGTTATGCTAACTGTTTTGCTTAAGCGGCCTAGTCGTGCTAACTCTCAAGCTACATCAACCCCAACAAAGGGCTGATAAAGATAGAACTTCTTTTTGTAGGCCCTCTGATTTTGACTTGATCTTTACATACTAAAAACTTGTCCTTCCTATCAGCAGGATAGCTATCTTGAGAGTTTAACTCCTGTGACACTCCCACCCTTCATATGCACACATTTTCTTACTAATTCTGAGTTCTGGTTGGTTTTAGAAGCAGTAGATGTGAATTAAACCAAGGGAAAAAACCCTCTGTGTTCTTACAAAGTATAGCAAAGGGCAATGTGTGCCTGTGTTAGCAGAACTGACAGTAAAGAACCCAAAGCTTTTGTTAGTTCCTTGAAGCCATAATTTGGTCTGCAGAAACTTTTTACCATTAGTGAGTTTGTGACTCAAGGCATCTAGCTTGCCTGGTAGCTGAATTGGCAAAACTGTAAAATACTCCTATTACATCTGTGAATGCCGAGAAATATGGGCGGAGGAGGGGCCATGTCACAACTTACGCAGAAGTTCTTGACCTGAGTGAAGACATGGAGAACTGGGGGGGCTGTACATGAAAGCTTGTGGTTGGCTTAGTAAGCCCTGTTAAAAGAGGCTTTGCTTTGGTGTGGTGGTAGATCATGATCTTCTGTGGGGTTAGAATAAGACAATGTTAGTGCTGATTGCCTTTTGTAGAGTCCAGAGAGTGATTTCATAATAAGGTATTAGTCTTTATGTAATTTAATACTGTTTTCAAAACACTTTCAGAAAAGGTGGTTAACGTGCAGTTGCCACCTTCCAATCTTCAGGTTACAGTTTTCAGATTTTTATAATGTGCTAGGAGCAATAACCTGTTTGAGCAGAGCAGAAAGTAATATTTGAAGAATTTTGACACTTACCTCTTACTTCCATTTACTCGACAAAAAATTGGATGCCTTCCCGGAGCACTTGTATATACAAGTCTTTAAAAAGCAGCAAGAGGAGGATCTTTTTCATACATCTGTCTCTGAGGTCAGCAGAGAACTTTCTTAACTCTTGCAGTAATTAAGCTAGGTGTTGAGATACCTATGTTGTATTTTTTTTGTTGACTGATCCTTTGCAGCATAGCATTTTAGCTGGGGGGGGGGTTTGTAGCTTCTCTTTTCTTCATATCAGATACATCAAGTCAGCTTTTAAATAATGAAGGTACTTCATCCAAAACCAAACTTGCCTAAAACTTTATAGGATTCTTCTTCCAGCTACAGTATCTAACAGGTATTTTGGAAGACAGTGTTAAGCTTACATACGAGAATGCGCTGAAAAAACTATTATTTTCCTGACAATGAAATGGTGAATTACCGTATGCAGACATATCTTCAACAAATCTTCTCTGAGATGAACATACCAGTTTAATCTGGTCAGGTTTAAAACTAAATCCATTGAGTGTCATCTGGTGACAAAAAGGATTTATTTCCTGAGTAATACACACTTTCTGGCTGTTGCAGTCTTCCTGAGAATGATGTCCCCCAGTCACATTGCGTGTTCCCACCTCAGCATCTCGTGTCACTGCAGGCATGTGCAAGTCCGTGTCGGTGCCGATGTGCTACGTGGGTCAGTGGTGGGTCCGACCCCTGCCACGAGTCCCATGGGACATGAGTGCGACGGGCTGGTGGCTGTGCCAGAGGGTGCCCCCCAGCCCTGCGGCTCTTTGGGCGGGAGTGCCCCCTGCTCTGCACTCCTCGTGTCTTATTTCCTTGCGCTTCTGAAAGCTACTGGGATGGAGAGAGGGGCTGTCTGGAAGAAGAGCATCTGCTGTTTTGAGCACACTTGTGAAGTGCCAGCTTGCTCTACACTGGGGTTTGGAAGAGGTTGTGTAGAGGGAATGCAGTATTGCTTCAGGAAGGCCATTACTTTACACTCAAGACTTGGTGGTATTTGGATGCAGGAGGAGAACTTTCTCTCTTTGTGTTACTTATTCTAATGTTCAGCTTTTTTTGGATTTGATTAAATTAAAGCAGGCTTCAGGCACTATTAAACTGTGAGACAAAGTTGTAATAAGCCAAGCAGTTGTTACAAATTTAGCTTACTGTATTGGTGGAAGCATGGCAAGTGCTTATGAGCAAAATTAGGTTAGCCTTTCCTCATACTTGCTGCATTGGTTTAACACAAAGGAAATGGAGCAACACATAGGACAATGCTGGTAAGCTTCTTGTATTGCCTATCTTTGCTGAACAGAAAAGAGCGTGAAGGAAGGAAAGTGTGGTGCGAAAAGTTAGCGCAGTAGTATTGGAGGGGTGGAGGGAGAGAGGGAGGGAGGCAGGGGCTGCGAACACCCGGGGGTTTCCAGCTTAAAGACATTTTCTTGTTTTTATGCTTTTAGTTTGTGAGCTGCATGTGCACACAGACTGTATCCTGTTTGCTTGCAGTGACTGCCGGCAGTGTCACCAGGATGGGCACCAGGACCACGTAAGTGCAAGTGCCTCTGCAGCAGAAAGTGGTCATGCTTTTTTCATGTGAGAATGTAGGCTGGGGTGGGGTGGGGAGTTTTGGCCTTTTCTTTTGCATGCTGCTAATTATCAAAGCACTTTTCTGACTGTCAGGCAAAGGAAACTTGTGGCTTCAGCATGTATCGCAGAGAACAAGATGGACTTAAATTTTGACATATTCATGATTCTTGTTGAAGCCATGCTGAAAAGTCTGTGTAATGTATACAACATACTAATTGAAAATAAATAAAATCAAGCATCTTATCTAAAAATTTGCATTGCAGAAGCTGGCATGGAACTCTTTTTTTCTAATATGTTGAGCTGTTGGCTGCATTGCGTCCCTGGCAAACATTGTTATGTTCCTCAGGCTTCCCACGGTCTGTCTGAGGCAAGAGTGGCCAGCTTCTCACTGTAAAATACATACATAATACTGACCTTTCAGGATTTTTTTTTTTTAAAGAATATTAGTTTTGGTGGACTGTGAAGACAAAGTACTACGTCATATGTTTTTTGTTATTTTGGTAAACTTTCGGTGAAATGTAAGATTTTTCAGGTTTGTATTTATAATGAGAAAACACTTAATGTCCTGTTCTGTGTTGCTGTTTCCTCTGAGCTGATTGAATTACTGATTTTAAAGTTAGGTGGAAGATGCTTCTGTATCTGTTTGATGTAATGCTAAGTCGTGATGTGTTCCCCCAGGATACTTATCACCACCACTGGAGGGAGGGAAACCTTTCTTCAAGTGCTCGTTGCGAAGTTTGCAAAAAAACCTGTGGCTCTTCGGAGGTGCTTTCTGGCATGAGATGTGAATGGTGTGGCATCCTGGTAGGTTGTGCTGTTGCCTATATTTGTGGGAACCATGTATATATACATATATATGCAATGCTTATTATATAAACATGTTTTATTTGTACACTTTATAAATATACTTTATATACACTTTATAAATTCACTTCATTTATGCACTTATTTATATAAAAACATGTATGTTTTTGAGTTAGATGGAAAATCTGGGTTTTTTTAAATCTCCGCCCATGAGAAATCCTCAAAATCACAGTTAAACTTTATGTAAACCCAATGGAATTAACATTTAACAGGGACTAAGCGTCATAGATGTCTGCTTAGAAGCCTGCAGTACTTTTACTGTGTGAAATCAGAATTTCTTTCAACTCACGTGAGTTCTGCAAAGTCAAAGACTTAACTATTCTAATATGCTTATTCCTTTTCCAGTGTAGAATAGTAGAATAGGATGTTTTTTAAGCTGTCAGTATTGGTTTCTGATTTTTTGCTGTTCGCATGATGCATGTTTAACTCCCGTGCAACATCATGGTATCCTTTAATAATCATCATGAAAGCCACAACTTTTCACATACAGATACACAGTCCGCTGTGTACATAACAACTGGTCTACCCACTGAATGCTACCTCTTATTGAAATATGATGAAAGTGCAAAGTAGCACCAGATGGAGTGGGAATTGAAGAGTATATGTAATACATCATTAATTTGCCACTTAATGAAGATGAGGTGCTCTATGTAATAATAATTTAAAATGAAACTGAGGTCATTCAGGTATGATTTGAATAATTTAAAATTTTTTTTAAATATTGTGGGCTTTGTATTTTTAATCTGATTTGTAATTTCTGAGGTGGGAGGATCTGTCTTTGAGAACAGGCTGACAAATATAACATGCTATATGGCTGCACATACAAAGTTATGCATTTTCAGTAATGGCAGATCTCACACAAGTATAGAGACAGAAAATAGCCAGTCATGTTTTGGAATAAAACTCGAAACAGTGTTATCTCTGAATCTGCAAGTGGGTACAGCTGTGTAAGAGGAAATTGCTATTTTCAAACTATTCAGTATAACCCACCTACCTTTCCCACCTCCTCCAGTAAATATCTCTATAGAATGGAAGATACGGGGTTTGAGACCAAAACTTTAAACTTCACCACATAGCTGTAGAGAAACTTTCCATTTTTAATAGAGCAGGTTTGTAGAATTTGGAGTTTCTTCACATGTTAAGAATTTTCATTATTGTTACATAAAAACTGAACGAAACAAATGAAAATCTAGGGTGAAAGATGGGTTGCTCAGGTCATGAAAGTGATTTACAAAAGGTCTGTGTGTCTCCTAGCCGGAGTTATTCAGTTCCAGTGCATATTTTGTTGTAAACAAATTTACTTCCTTTGTGTCTCACAAAGTTCTTAATTGATGCTTCTATTTATAGGCTCATGCTGCTTGCTACGTAATTGTCACACCAGAATGTACTTTTGGAAGATTAAGGAATATGATTCTTCCTCCAAGCTGTGTGCAGTTATTTTCTCGCAACTTCAGCAAACTACATTGTTTTCGAATATCAGAAAATTTGCAAACAGAATCAGGTAAAAACTTTCAAAGTTGAATGCAACTGAGCATATGCTTTTTAAATTTCACTGGCTTTGGCAATACTGTAACTTCTTGCTATTTCTGGTACAGGATAGATATTTTTAAATGCAGACTGTATGCAAAACGCTGAAACCTCTGTTTGCTGGTGCAGGGCAATATGATAACTCTTTAAATTGCAAGCATGCAGAAAGCGAAAGCCTAAAATTCAAAAATTTGCTTAGTGGATTAGTGTTATCATTGCTACTAACACTTGCTAATATATGTGTTGTATTTTACTTGGCATAACATTTATACGGATATTTTCATTTGCCTCTTTGATTAAGCATTTGCCCTCTTAAGACTTCTGTGCTGAAAGGAAGTCCTGGTTTTAGCATGGTAAGGTTCTGCTGCCATCTAGGGTGTGAGTGTGTTTAACAGCTCTTCAGGGATGAGATTTTTTTTTAAGCCGCTGAAGTATTTTCTAACTTGTGTTTTGATTTTTGTGTTCATGTAAAGCCTTTCTTTCAGCGCTTGAATACAATAGGAAAGGAAATAAAAGGTAGGCAGTGTGTAGCTGGTGAAAGTTAAGTATTTGCAGCTACACTTTTCTCAACGTGGCAGGTTGTATTTGAACTTCCTGCTTTGAATGTGTAGGTTTGGTTTTGGTGAAGGCAACTGGTCGCTAGCAGGAGCTATGTGTTCTCATGTGCAGAAGCAGCAGCAGAAGTCCTGCTGCTGCATCAACTGCATGACCCTATGTCTACATAGCCTAGGTATGCTGAAGTGAATGAGAAGAGTGTGAAGGGGGAGGGGAGGCATCATGTTGCTCTTCTTGGCTGGCATGTTTTTTTCAGTGAGTTATTTTTCCTTTTAATGAATTTGCTTGTTGGTGGGAGAAAGTGAAGTACAGCACTCATGTCTTGGAGTTTTTAGTGCTTCCAACGTAAGAAATACCGGAAATAAAAAATCTGGATGAGCTTGGTTTTGCTGGAAGACTCATTGTGAACCTAGATTCAGGTCTATTGTTAGATGTTCTGCAAGTGTCCAAAAGGCTTAAGTGAAGATACGGTTGTAATATTACTAACAGAAGTTAATCACAAACCTTTTAAATAGCCTCTTTGGCTATGACTTTTCTGATGTTAACTAAGTTTGTCTTTCAAACAGTGATGAGTTCTTTTAATATGTCAAACTTTTTCCTTTTTAAATTTTTACATCACCTTTAAGTAAAAATTGAACATGGAGCACCTTGAGTGAAAGAATCCAAGGTTATAGCTGCACCTGCTAGTCTTTTTCTTCGTTATTTTACGTGATGGATGAGAAGGTTTTCAGTTTCAGGCCTTAGGCTACATGCTAAGTGTATGAGTGCGTGTTACTCATATTCAAGATTTTTTGAAGTAATAATGTTTTTTTGCATTCCTTTAGTTAAAATGTATGTCCTGTAGTTTGAATTGAGAGAATGTAGTGCAGATCAGTCATTAGCTGGTGGTCAGAAAAAGATGCATGGGGAAGGGGAAATACTCAGTAATTTAGTTTGTACTATTTCTAGCACTTTAATGTGATACAAAAGAACCCAAAGAAACCCCACCGGATTTGGAAAGCCAGAATGCATTTTTGTAGTCCTCAGCCTGAATATAACCAGATAAAATATATCAACACCCTGAAAAATCTTGTTTCTAACACCAGATCTGTTTTTTGCCAGCTGCTGACACCCAGGGGAGCAGGGGCCGAGCCATGGGGACGCTCCCGTTTCCTCCTGCTGCTCATCCCAGGTGTACCTGTGAACTTGATGGCTGGCCCCAGTATTTGATGCTTTCCTTTTTTCGTGGTCGGTGCGTCATGGTTGTAGCTCAGCACAAGGCATGGAGAATAATATTTCTGGTGCAGTACTTGCCTTACAGTCTGCTGTGCATAAGGCATTTTGTTCTGGTTTTCCTTAGCTGATGATGGTATGTGATGCTTGTTTTAGTACCTAGGTCACTGATGTTCAGATACACGTCTGGTGCCTCCACGTGTGTCTGCTTGTTACACCGTTCACATCCTACTGAGGCTTGCTTTAAGACCTGTTACTGGGGTTCTGCTGCTCTCAGGTGTCTGCAGGTGCCTGCCAGAGGCAGCAGACACTGTTGCTACACAGGTCTTTCCCTCTGCCCAGATTCTTCCTTAAAGGCACAGCTGGAAATTACCTGAATTCTCACATCATCGTGCGTCGAGGGAGCTCAGTGCTCTGGCCTGGTAGTCCTTTTTGTTACCCATGTTTGCAGAACAGACCTACATTTTCTTTCAAAAACCCACTAGCTCCTGGCATGTGCCGAAAGTTACCAAGACACGTGGTGAGTCCAGCAGCTCCCTGACACTCTTCAGGATGTGTTTGAAGCTCCTCTGGCCTCGGAGCAGCTCAGGACACCTGCCCTGCAAGTTGCTGCCACTCTTAGAGGGGGAGGCGTAGGCTCTGAGTGGCGGATCTGGTTAAAGATTGCATGCATGTTAGGGATGTTTTTGGGGAGCAAGGAGCATTTTGGCTTTGTTGGAAGGTAATTAGCACTTCTGTCCTGACTTCTGTGGGACGTGTCATGCAGACACGCTTGTTCAGAAGTCCTCACACCATGACATGCACAGAGGATGCTCTTCTGTTGCCACAGCTGATGAAGGGCATCACTTAGAAGACTGAAAAGACCGGTCTGTGGTACCAAAGAAGTGTTGGCCTGGATGAGTTAACTGCCACAGGCACAGCTCTTCCCAAGCTCATGGCTGTGAAGTGCCAGGTGACTTGTCCTGGGCAGAGAATGAGCACATCATCGTTGACCTACTCGGGAGCATTTGTCCAGATTAGCTTTTGCCACTGAGTAAATGCTGACCTTCACGACCACCATTCAGTGAACATCTCTCTGTTGAAAGTGGCTTTCCAAAACTCCTGGGCTACCAGGGGAAGCAATGGTAGAGCAGTTATCTGCCCTTCCTCCAACTAATTCCTGTCTTAGCATATGTCAAAACAAGTCATTGAACTTCACTGGAACAGTTTCAAGATGCTGTTAAGTGCCAATTTCCCTGCTATCCAGACTGAGGGAGAAAGAGTAATAAAAGAAAGATGTCAGCTTCTTCCTATCTAAACTTAGAAAAAGGGGAGGGTTGGGACCAGTCAGCAATTCTTTTATTTCTTATTGTTGTGTTTACTTACTGTTTTTTTAATTTGCTTTTTGTCTGAACTGAAATTCGAGAAGGCATTCAACTTTCATTTATTTCAGGGTGTTTCAAGACCATATTGTCTAAATTTCTCTCCAATTTGAAATTAATCTGTTTGTCAACTATAACATGGGAATTATTTTGACTCTTCTTTTAGATTTTAAAAACCTCAACCCAGAAATGCTATTGTTGGTCTTTGTTGTAGTCAGTTGAGGCATTACCCAAATATTCAGTAAGTCACGTGGTCTCCAGTTTAGGACTCCTGCTAAGTACCCTCCCTGACATGCTGTAATTCTGCTTCTTGGAAAGTTTTCTCTCATTAGGATTCTGACTTTTCTAGTACCTCTTTTGCTCTGGAAATCTGTCTTTACTGATTTTATTTTATCTTTTCACTCTTGCTTTGTGCTTTGATTTCCTGCTCCCTCGATGACAAGGCATAGTTTTTGTAAAGGTGTTGCCTGGTTTGTATCTTCTGGGAGCTTTGTCTTCATCCCAGTCAGAACTGACTGGGAGTTCCAAAGGGTGGGAGTATGAGTACTGCTGTATGATCAGCACACTGGGTTTGCGTATGTTGCACACTACTGCTACCCTTAGAGACAAAAGATTTGTCACATTTGGATTTGCACCAGTCTTGCTATATGGACCTGAGAGTCAGGAATGAGAATGCAGTCAGGGTGTTATCTTCACAGAAGCAAATGTAAATGTTAGTAGCTGTTATTTTAATCTTTTCTAAGTATTTTATGTGTGATTTTTACAGGCTGTGTCATTATCTGACATGTTACCTCCTAGCTTTTCGTGAGAGCAAGGAGCTACTGTCAAAGTCCTCTTCTGGAGTGCAGTAATTTCTTTCTCTTTGAGTGTCAACAAGTCTGTTTTTCAGTTACGGCAATTATTTATGTAATACCCATACTTCTGACTGGAAAGCTGTCACTGGACTGATGTGGTGATCTAAAACTTAGTGGAAACTGTATATACTTTGGTCATAGGCAAACATCACAGCTTGAGAAGGGGGTGAAATGCAGTAGTTGCAATATTAAAGGTAAGAGTAGAAGGACTTCAGGTTTGCCTTCGCTGTAGTTACACAACAATGCAGGTGTGGGTTTTTTAATGCTGTTTTAATAGTATGGATTATTATAATAAAATAGGCAAAAGAAGAAACTGTGCTTGTCTGACTGAACTCTTTTGTGTTAGCTTCTTTGTTGGAAACCATCCTTAACCATCCTTAACTGACACTTTTTTTTTCCCCCTCATTGAAATTACAAAGAATTCTTTCTCAAAATGTTCCTGTTTTCACAGATGAAGATGATGATGTTGATGGGTCAACACAGGGATCAGCAAAAGATGTCCAAATTTCGACAGATTCAAGTAAGCAGAATTTTAGTAAAAGGTGAATAGTCACCCATTCCAGCCTTCATTCATATAATCTTAACTTGCTTTGCCTTATGAAAAAATATTAAATGGCTATTTTTCTAATGTCAGGTATCAGTTTGAGGTTCAGAGTTTTGATACTACAGATTTATCCAGGGTCTCACAAATCTCTCATCACTATTTTCCACTGGTAGATTGGCATAAGTGACAAGCTGTTCATTAGCTTGACAAATAGATCATTTCTCTCAACTTAGTAATCGAAGCAAGTAAGCATGGTGTTAACAATCCATGGATAAGCAACCAATTTAAAGGGCAGACAGCATGTCTTTTCAAAGCCTTTTTTTTTAAGATAGCTGGATCCAAATCTTGCTGAAGACAGCAGGTGACTTTTTTTTTTCTTGGGCATGTTGCAGTGAAAGTGTGTGTATTCCTGTGCATTAGAAATGAGCTGGGCTGATTGCTGCTTATGCAGTTAAATTCTGATGCACATGGAGTTTTCTGAGGTTGGTTAGCCAAATTCTTACTTTTCAGAAGATGAAGCCAATTGCAATTTAAGGACATCCTACCCCTCTGTATCCATACTAGTAACTAGAAAAATATGGTACTTGGTACCTAATGTAGCTGTAAAAACTAGAATTTCATATCAAGAAATATGATTTTTTGTTTTTCTTTGTTTTTAGCCTGAAGTTCTTAAAAAATTAATAGGATAATTGTCCAAATGCTGTTTGGATTCTTGAAAAATCCAGCTCGGTAAATAATGAACTTAGTTGTGGAAGTGATCTCAAGCATGCTTGTATTTCACTGCTTAAAATTTGAAGCTGGTGTCTCTTGATGACTATGATCATTAAGAGATCACTAGTGATCCACCACCATGCTCCCTTATTCTGGGACCAGGCTCTGCCTAGCTGCAGTTTATCTAAGAAACTTTCACTTTTTCCAGTGTTTTAAGTGGCATAAGTGGTTGAGTGTCAGGACTTCTATACTTTAACTGAGGCTATTTCCCTTACTCATGACGGTCAAAGACAGCAAATTACGCATCCAGATATTTCGTCTGGATTGATTGAAAGTACTAGTACAGGACAGTTCAGCTTTAGACAGTCTTCCAAAAAGAAGGAAAATAAGATATGAAAATTGGGGACAGGAAACGAACTTTAATCTGTCTTTTGTTCATATACATTGTCCATCTGTGGACTGGAGAAAGCAGCAGTAGATGGTACATTTTCAAGGTTCAAGTAAAGGATCATAAGTCGTGCTTTAAGTACAACAGTGACATTAAAGGAAGTTGCTTCGTTTTAATACACTTTCACAAAACAGAAGTCAGTGTAGAGCCCAGGAGCTTTGCTATGACATAGAAAGCTCAATAGGTAGGGAGTGATTCTGATGTCTCTTTGAAAACAAAGCATTCACACACACAAAAAAGATTAAATGTTTGAAGGCTTTAATGATGTTAGGGGTCTCTCAACCTGGTACCCCAGTAGAGGTGAAGCTGCTGCAACATCCTGTCCCCTGTGCGGCCAAGCGGGATGAAGGGTTGTAAGTGGGAATGTGTGTGTGTGTATACGTACACGTATTCTGGTACATACTTCTGTGTGTATATATAGCTGCTTATGTGGTTATATGCATGTATGTGTGCATCCATGCATGCACACATCCTCTCTCCCCGGCTAGGTCTCTTGGTGGACCCCCAACTCCCGTGGTCTCTCCAGCAGTCATCCTGGACCTCCCAGTCCTCTAGTAGTCATCTTGGCCTGGTGCCTCACTCACAGGGACACACGCACATGTGGCTTCCAGGCCACTGACCTCGTGTGCCATTGAGTCAAGCCTGAATTTTTTTGGTGCTCACACAACTACTGTCACTCTGGTTGCTGGCACCATGGACATGTGGGTCATGGTGACCTGCAGTCCTGCTCCAGTTGCTGCACTCAGGAACGCATATGCACACATGCATGCAGAAGAGTGGAAACCACACCCACAAAAAGAGTTAGAAATAGCATCTAATGAGAAGACAGGACAGACTGTGCTGATCAGGTGCAGGGCATGGCCAGGCAGGTGCACCAGCCAGCAACCTCTTCACCTGTGACCAGCTTCTTTTATCGCCTTCTCCTTATCTATTTTTCCATACTTGTTCCTCTCTAAACCACCTTGATTCCTCTCTTCCCCTGCCTTTGGTTCCTCCCCTAAACATCCCCTAACAACTCTTGTACAATCCCACAGTGCTCTTCCCATGCACCTCTTAGAACCCCACACCCTGAGTGACCTCCTCAGTTGGTGAGATGACCCACAGAGCTTCTCCTGCGGACTGACCTGGTGGGTGCCACCCACAGCCCATGGGACTGATGCCCTTGCGTGAAGACAGGGCGTGGCTTTCCTGATAACTTATATGACAAAGTTATTGGGGTTCACCTGCTTGTTGTTGTGCTTCTGTGCCTCTATGTGTGTGGGGAGTTGTAACCTATCAAATCAAACATGACAGAGGCATGGTTGTAGCATGCTGGATCTCTTCCACCAGTGTCTAGATAACATGATTTGTGTAATGTGGTTCAAGAGTGAGCTGCTCATTAGCTTCTGTGTGTTAACTCAGTACATCTGCCACATCTTTTAGGATGTTACCATGGTCTGCCTGTTGTGTCTGAACTGAATTATGTTCCAGAATATTGTAGCTTCTCATAATTCCAGTTCTCCATGTTTTACAGATGCATATTTTTAAAAACAGTGAAAATAAGTGAGAACAAATTGAATAATATCAACTTGTAAAGGTATGCTTTTCTGTAGGAAAGAAACCAATAGGAAAGGATGCAAAGTCTGTAGATGAATACTGGAAAAAAATTTGAATTAGTGGTCTGCATAGTGAAGTGTAAAGTTAGAAGTTTTAAATCCTGATTTTGGGAGCTTGAATATGTTAAGTCAGCCGTGAAACTTAGCCTACCAGGATACTGAAGCCAGAAGCATAAAATGACCATAAAAACAACCCTATGCTTTCTGAGATGATAGATTTAACAGACTTACAGGGAGGTTTGGAAAAGGACTATAAATCCTTGTGTCTGAGAACATGAGCCAGTTTCTAAGGACTTGCCTACACAGTGAACGATTAACTTGAAGAGAGATGAATGTTACAGGGATAGAAGGATAAACATGCGGATGCTCTTATTAGTGTAGTTAGTTGTATTTCGTGGGGAAAGACTTGAGCCCTAAAGTCCATTTTCTTACTGAAATAATTCTTGGTCATTCTAGGAATATACAACTGAAACTGCTCTGTATTGACAGACCTCAGATAGCTGGGGGTGGAGGTAAATGGGACTAAAAGTGCTCCTTAGGGGTGCATCTCCAGGGATGTGCGTTCTCTGTCCTTTCTGAGATGTGATGTTGATCTAGGTTTCAACCAGCACAGAATATTCTTATTTTCCCAGAGAAAGAATTCACTAAGATGCAAGCACGGATGTAATCTGTCAAGTTTGAGAAGTCAAAGGCAAACTGTTGAAAATCATTCCTATTGTTTCATGGTAATATGAAGACTTAGTGGAGGGGAAAAAAAATGTTGGTTTGTTGTATGTATACAGCAGATGGTTCCCAGAGGAGCCATCTCAGTAATTCCTGAAATAAAAAGTGAGTTATTGAGAGCTCTAACTTGTGTGTCAATCTGCAGGGATCTGGGAACATGAAAAGACATTAGGTGCTGCCCTAATTGTTTACTAGAATCAATAAAAGCCGAAGGTACTTGGCTACTGTAGGCCTAGGCAGCTTTTGTTTATTTCAAAGCTTATACATCATAGATGGTGGTTGAGGAATGTTGCTTCTTCATGTCACAGAATCACAGAATGGTAGGGGTTGGAAGGGACCTCTGTGGGTCATCTAGTCCAACCCCCCTGCCAAAGCAGGGTCACCTACAGCAGGCTGCAGAGGACCTTGTCCAGGCGGGTCCTGAATATCTCCAGAGAAGCAGACTCCACAACCTCTCTGGGCACCCTGTTCCAGGGCTCCATCACCCTCAGAGTGAAGAAGTTCTTAGCTTCTTTTCTCACAAAAGCTTCTGTTTGGTGGTACCTGAAGAGGTGCTAATTTACAAGTTGAATTGCAGTATCTGGTGTCATGCTGAAAACATTTTTTTCAAGACAGTTTGCTTCACCCGCATTTGAAGATATTTAGAAAAAGAGGATTATGCTCAACTATCTTGAATGAACTAGTGGCCTAAGTTCTGAAAGAGGTGGTATATTTGCTTTTCCTGTTTGAATTGCCTGGGAAGAGAAAAATGGGTGTTCTGAAAAATCACATGTTACTTTTCTTCTGCTTGACTTACCCCATTGTGCATATCTTCCTTTCCTCTCCTTCCCTCTGTCCCCTTCATCTGCGTTTCTGACACTTGATAGTGTCTACCATTGTTCTCATTTATCACCAAGTTGTGTTTTCTGGTCTTCCCCAACTTCTCTCTCCCAGTTCCCCTACTTCCCCCAGCAAAACATTTACTCCCCAGTGTTGCTGCCCCTTTGGCTTCGTTCCCTTTTAGTCTGCCTGTCCCTCTGTTGTTTCCTGAACCCCTTCCCCACACATCCTTGACATCTCACACCAGTTGGTAGTCAGAACGTTGGCTGCTGTAGGTGTCTGTTTCAGGGAAGGCAAGCACCTCTTCTTAACTACTTCCTGAAAATGTAAAGGGGTTTTATGGAAAATCTTTTCAAGAAGAATGGTTGGAAGAAATCTTCCTCTAGTTCTGTAGCATCATTGCCAGAAGGCTATGGGGAGATGTTCACAAATGTTGTTAGCTAGTGTAAATTTATTCCCTGCCTTAGGGGTCCTTACGACAAAGCTTATTGGTAGATATGTAAGAATGACGTAGACATCCATGCTTTTTGGGTTGTGTCTGTGATTACGCACTCCCTTTGCTTTAACATCCTGCCAGTCTTGATGCTTGGGTACAGTTTCTCTGTAGCAGCCCACTGGAAATGTGCACAGACACATTTCAGGAGGTGTACTGAGGGCTCAGCAGACTTTCTGGCCGTCTGTTTGTGCAACCCGTTTGTCAGACATGGATGTGCGAAGAGTGAAGTGTGTGGCCCTGACCTGGGAGCTGTTCTGCCCTGTGAGTGTCTCTCAGCACTCCCTGGCTGCGTGTGAACTGTCCACTTCAGCATACGCCCATCTTCCGCAGGACAAAATGCAACCGTCAAGAGGCAACCCTCTCTGAAGGAGGTTTTGGAGGAATCTGACCAAGGAGAGAAATGAGGGCTACAGTGCTGTCATCAAACATGCTTTTCAGAGCATGTCCTTCCACGGCCCCTCTTTTGCCAGGCAGTGCTCTGCTCAGGCAGTTGTTCACCTGCCAAGTCAGGGAGACCTTTACTGTAATTCTGAAAGCAGGAACAAATTGTTTTCAGGAGGAAGCAGAGACTGTGTGTGGATTTGAGGGATTTTTCCTCTAAAGGCACTATGAAAATGTTCAGCCTGAGAGTGGCTCTCCTGGAAGAGGAACAGCTAGAGAAAGGAAGAATCTGGGATTCTGAAAGGCTCTCTTCAAGACCAAGAAAAGAAAAAATACACAATTCTTATCTGCTTTATTGCTGCCTTGTAGGTTGTGAGTGGTAATACTGAAATAAACCAAAATTTGCCAGACCGTGTAGAAGTGACTAGAGAAGGGAGGGCAGAAAGCAAAAGTTTTATTGGGAAGAATGACTCTTGGTAAGCGGTGTTGCTAGAATTTAGTCTTTTAAGAGTAAATTTCACGAGTATATTTGGTGTAGGCCTCTAGCTTTCCGCAGCGGCAAAAACATTCAAGACTACATCGTTTTCCT
>Ga0181612_126935_pt1 | contig 15273 bp, 11 predicted proteins | sample HoacroProtozoa21_FD_119630 | JGI IMG/M metagenome (GOLD analysis project Ga0181612, IMG submission 119630) | Hoatzin crop microbial communities from Cojedes, Venezuel. Combined Assembly of Gp0051906, Gp0051904, Gp0051908 | reverse complement strand
TCTGTCTTGTATTGGCAGGCACCAAATCAGATGCAGTTTCAGAGGCAGATTCAGTTTCAGAGGCAGTCCAGTGAGTACCAAGTAAAGGGAATAACCACTTCACTCGACCTGGTGCTATTCTCCTGGTAAGGCAGCCCAGAATACTGTTTGCCCTCTGCTTCAAGGGCACGCTGCTGGCTTGTGGTCAGCTTGTCTGTCAAGACCTCTGAGAGATCCTGGTGAAAACTGAGGGAAAGGTGGCTCTGAGGACTTCTTATCTGTGTCCACTGTCACTGAATTCCTGCCCTGTTCAGCAACAGGTCTGTGTTTTCTTTGTTTATTCTTTTACTGCTCATGCAGTAGCAGAAGCTTGCCTTGTTACCATTGATGTCCCTTTCCACCTTCAGCTCCAGCTGAGCTCTGGCTTTCCTAATACAATCACTATGTGCCTGTGCAACATTTCTAAATTCCTCCTGCCCCTGCTCCCATCTCCGCAGTACTGCCCTTTCAAACTGAACCTCAGTTATCATCTATCTGCTTGTTTCCCTGCATAACATGCAGAAATATTGTCATGCGTGGAGAATAGGGGGAATGTCAGCCTTAAGGACTTGCCAGCTCACTTGAGATCCCCTCAAGATCTTGAGCTCCATCATTTCACGGTTGCTACAGTCATTGATTACATCACCAACCAGTCCTCCTTGTACATGAGCCACAGATCAAGAAAATATTACCCTAGCTGGTTGATTAGCATCCACATTAACAAAAAAAAGTAATTCTAAGTCTACTTCAATATCAAATTTCTAATTCTAAGGTATTAAATCTTGTGTAAATGATGGATTTGTGAAAAACGCATTTAAGCTGCCTCTAGACTTTAAAGTCTCTTAGTATTTGAGTGATTTGTTTTAGCTACTTTGCTCAGTCATATACTCGGAGTCACATAAATGCAGATACAGAGTTGCACTTGATAGCAATGGTCACTGTATCCAGACTTACGGCAGTAATGAGCCTTTCAATGTCTTGAGATTAGTATTTGTATTGGAAAAATAATGTAATATGAACTTCCAGGCTAAGAAATAGTTTGGTATGGAAGCTTATGGCAAAGCACAAGGAAATAAAGACTAAACTGAAAAATACTATCATCAGTATTTCACCTCTTTTTACTAAGTTTATCTAAAGCAACCAGATGCGTGCAATGAATAAAAATGTCTACTTTGCAGCATCTCAGTGAGTATTAGAAAAATATACACTTGAGAACACAAGTTAAATATTGGCAGAGGGAATCCTGCATTTGAATACATTGTAGTTTTGTAGGTCACGCTAAACCCAAAAGAACAAACACAAAAAGCGGCCTATTCTTTTTATTAAATAGGACACTTTTGAATGAGGAACGGTAAAGGAGAATTTTTCCTTCACAGTTAAAGCGTTCTATAACTAGTTTACCATCAGCAAAAGGCTTGCTCACCCCCCTCGCCCCCCCAAACAGCATTGGGTTTTGTGCAACAGAGAGCAACCTTTCTACTCCAGCCCAACCTGTCAGGTAGAAGAAGTAACACTGGCCTTTTTCAGCAGTGCCATCCTTGATACTTTTCTTGAATCATGCTTCCACTTAACATATTCAGCTCTATCTGATGCAGAGGAAGAAGACAGATGACCCCTCTATAGTACCCTGTGAAGGAGCTGCATTGATTTTGCAATACCACTTTTTCACTGTTTCAGTTCACAGTCTGGCATTTTTGTCAGTAGTGCCACTTCTTTCTCATTCTCTTCCTGTGAAGAATCCCCATCTATCATTCCACTGGATACAAGCCACAACAGGCTTTGTTCACCCACAAGAAACACTGTTGTATATGGAGCCTGGTGTCCTATGGAAACAAAGCTTATGTAATCACACTGAGCTGTGCACCTGTCCATCCATCAGCTGAGTCTAATCACATCGGCCTGAAACTATGTCAGACTTGATACACAGCTACCAGCCTCAAGGATCCTAAGTAATTACAATTTTCTCACTTAACAGGGAAAAGGACTGTATTAAGCCCATGTTCATTTTAATTCGTTCCCCTTTAGAGAAATTAAGTCATGTCTGGCTGATTCTCCCTGGAAGTGGGTCAGGGTTATCATGGAGAGGACCTCAGGGTTTCAGCAGTTTGAGGAGGTAGAAGGGAGATGTGGGATAGACAATATGAAGCTGTTTGAATAAAGACTTCATTATTTCTTCTACCTGCAGATGAAGATGTTGAATTGGGAATCCATGTTAACTAGTATATTCTAACCAATGTGGTCAAGATGTACAGTAGCATGTCCTGAGTTGTAACTTCTGGGAAAGACTGCCCTTGACAAACATTTCTGTAAGAGAACTCTATGGAAGAACACATGGAAAGGGCAAGTGATATTTATTTATCATATCTTTAGGCTGATTTTACCCTCTCCATGCTCCCACATATTTCATTCACTCACACTCTTGCAATCGCAGACTCAGAAGTACCAAGGCACATGTGCCTAAGTGGTCTGGCCAGCATCTCTTGTGCACAACACTGATAATACATGATGCTGGCTACCAAATCCTTCCCATGTAAACAGTTGAGGTCAACACTTGCTCTGGCACCGTCCTTCGCTTCAAAGTGTTGCTTACTTCAGCCTCCATAAATCAGAAGGTTTAAACCATACAGGTTGCTGTTCACTGGTCGTTTCTCCTGGTTTGTTTGAAATATGTTTGGTTTTCCCTCACGAGCTAACAGGAAAGAAAAATCACATAGGTGATATGCTTGCCCTGTCACCAGCAGAAGACACTGGGTTGTGAGTAGTCATCTATGTTGTGGTCTTAGCAGAACGGAAGCCTTCTGGTCTCCATATAAAATATAAGTTCTTCAATTTCACTATTAGAAATGGTGTCCTGGGAGCAGTATCCTCAAACTGTGTCTGTTGTTATCAAGACAGGCCACTCTTACTGTCCTCATCCGGCTCTTTCTTTTGGCGCTTCCACTTGTACTTCATACAATCTTCACAAATTTAACTAAATTTGAAGTATTAAGACTGAAACGTGCAATTTTCCTTCCAGGTTCAAATAACGGTTACAGAGTAATCAAGACCTGTTGCTTTTGAAACCAGTATTTGTTACATTCATGGTATTTTCAGGGTTTGAGTAACACTGTAGGTGTGAGGCTTAACTTTGACAGATGGCTTCTTCGTAAAATCCCAGAACCAGAACCCGCCTCTTCACTCTCTGTAGACACCCACAGTAGAACTTCAAAATCTTCCACACAGGCCATACACAAAGATCCAAACTGTATCAGTGCCTGCGTTTACAGTAACTACTTGCAGTGCTAGGATGAAAACCCTCCAAGCCTACTGGATCTGCAGGTAGCTTTTCTGTGTCTAGCAATGGTAAAAATCAATCCTCACACTGTCAGTGCTAACGAAATCTACAACTATCATAACACAACTGATTTCACTTTGATCTTTACCTTGTACTGGTACTTAGTAAACATGTGATGATCAGTACACTTGAAAAGACTTATGATAATAGTTAAGGCACAAAACCTTTACAGCATTTATATGACATTGTTTCCATGGTTTTTGTCTGTTTTTTTAGAACTGCCTCTAGAACTTGCAGCTAGACCCTGAAAGGCTGATTAGTTCAATTAAGCCAATAAAGAAAAAAAATAAAGCATATCTCAACCTTCACTTGACATTAACAAAAGTGTTTACATGGCACAGTTCCTGGCTTTCCTAGCCAGCAGAGCCTCCGCAACACAACCGATTAATTAAACAGTGCTGAGAAGTTAACACTGAAGGTTACTGATTAATTGTCTGTTAGAGCTGTCTAATCAAGTACCCAAGGCAATAAACAAATACAAAGATAAATTATACAGTGATTAACACAATTATTTACAGTTTTATTTTTAACTGCTTGCTTGCCACACGGCAGACTTCAACCTGAACAAACAAGGGAGAGGGGGAAAGGGTGATCAGGATCACTTAATGTATTTTCCAGCTGGATATTATGGCTGTTTTGCCTTGAAGTGAAATATATTATTAGAAATCCTACTTCTTGCACGGCCATCACATAGCATATACACTGAATGAGCAGCAATACAACATTCATCATGTATTTTTGAGTACTACTGCTTGCTAATGCATGTGTCCAAGGGCTTAAACTCAGCACTGCAAACAGCTGCTAGCCTTAAGAGAAAGCAAGCCATCCACTCTAAACACTACAGCCTTATAAGAGGACAAGATTCAGACCCAAAGATGATCAACGGCTTTTTCTCTAATCCACAAGCTCTTCTGTTTAACAGCAAATTTGTGATTTCAGGGATCTTCGTGTCAATGTTTGAGTTTCCAATCCAAAACTGCAACACTTCTCTATCTGGTAAGGCTACTTTCATGGCCTCCTCTAAATCATCACATAACTCATCTATCTATTTGACAGTATCAAGAGATGAACAGTAAAATGTGCCCTTAGTCCATAGTTCCTGTGTTGTCCATGTGCACCACAAAACAAATCCTTTTCTTGTAAGTACTGGGGCAAGTTTATTTACCCTTATCATGGTTCACATAGGTCTTCTGAAGAAAATGCTTCAGGAAGGGCTCTGAAAGAAGGAAACTCCAGAATCAGTCTTATTTTTCCCTCAAGTCACTGAAAACAGAAGTTTAGCTCCTACAGAAATGTCATCAGTTCTCCTCAGATCTGCCAACCCTGCCTGATTCATACCAAGAGGTCAATGAGAAGACTGCCCCTTTTGTATCCACCATCCACTGCTCTCCTCTGAAGGTAAAAACAACAAAACAAAAGAGATCAATGCCTCACAAAGGGCAACAATTACTGAGAAAGTCCAATGGCTTTTACTCTTCCTCTAGTACTTTCCCCGGGCTTTCCACTATGCCATAGAAAGATTTATTAGTCATTTTAATGGGCAAAGGCCTTTGTCTTTCTCCTCTTAATATAGTCAGCACAGCAATCCAAGTACAAATGTTTATTCTTGTCCTGTACTTTCTCTTTTGTTATAAGCCACTGTATATCCAATAAAACCACTATCAAATCTGCCATTAAATTTCTCAGCTACAAGCAAGACAGTTCAAACTTTCCCTCTGTATCTCAACAGACCCATTTCCCACCTGTATTACACTAGTTTCAAAGGACACGCTGCCAACAAGACTGGTTTAAGACAAGAGGCTCGAGCACATGGCAGCTAACCCTGTGTCCTCTAATTACAGATCTTCCACAGCTTGCAAGAAGATCCACAGTGAACCATGAATCTCCCGTTTTCTGTGGAGTTCGTATGCATGAGATCTGACAGCTCCAGCATGCTCATCTTCCCCTGCCCTTGAATAACTGCGATTTGAAGCTGCTCAGGGGGCTGAAAATATAACAGCCTCAGGAAGAGTGGATCAGCACGAAGTAAGAGAGAAGGTCAAACGCTGATTGATGTCACCACTGAATACCGTAATAAGATATTAAGATTTGGTCAAGTTACACTGATAAAAGTCACAAATTTCATATTAGTGCCATGGTCTATTTTTTTTCATGTTAAAATTACCTTTAGAATTTGTCTTTGCATTTTTTTCACCCCACATCTGGTTGCAATTACAATCAATCAAGAACAAACAACCCCATTTCTTATCTCCTGAATTATGGATTCTGTGACATCAGTGTAAATTATATATTCAAAAAATCTGTCTTTCCTTGTTTCCAAAAGTGGTTAATTATATAACATTGGAGAACTGTCTTTTGGAAGGCTAATTTTCATAAGAATCTTTAAATGTGCAATAACTTGTTTCCTTTAGAAAACAATTTTCACACAGCAGAAAAGAACAGTGGGAACATCCACAGAATACTGTGCTTCATTCATGGATTTACCAGCCCTGTAAAGATGGACCTCACGCTCACATACCAACAACACTTCTCCAGCCACAAACTCTCAAATCCACTGTTTGACCTACATGAGCGCAGCTCTCTTCGGCACCCTGGGTTTCCAAGGGTTACATGAGAATGTGTGTCCTCTCATGAAATTTTAGATTCATTTTAATCTGGAACACCTGTTGTGCGCATGCTAACATACATGCAACATGCTAAAGCAGGCAGCCTATCTTCAACAACTGTTATCGCTCACCAAAAGAAAACATATTTAGCTAAACCAAAAGGCAGGCAACAGCTACTTGTAAAAGATGTTGGGTGGCCATCACTTACAACAAACATCAATCCTCTGCCATAAAAAAACCACACAAAACACTGTACATTTGCCTCAAGCCCAGATGCAGAGATTATATGGGCTTCTTTTTGCCTGCTCTAGGTGACCCTGCTTTGGCAGGGGGGTTGGACTAGATGACCCACCGAGGTCTCCTTCCAACTCCTAACATTCTGTGATTCATTCTTACTTTTTCTCCCACATTGATTCAGCATAGGTATTTAGTCTCATACACTGTTAGTGTAGTGACTACTGTTGTACTGCAAGTTTAACTAGTTTCCTTAATTTTGACACAAAAAGGTAAGAGAATTTTACGGTAATCAAACACACTTGCTTCTTCCTTTAATCATGCAGCAACTTTTATTCTAGTTCTTCAAAACATGCTAAGGAAAAGAGACCACTGTTAATCATCTTCCAGATTTTTCTGTGGTTAATGACACTCTCTGCCACATGCTCCTATCTTTTCCACATTGCTGTGTTGCAACACCACTCTTCCATGTAGCTTTCCTCTTAACTTGTCACAGCCGATTTCCAAAAACTAAATGGGCTTCGTGTAATCATTCAAACAGTTTGCACAACCAAGGCACTTTTAAAGGCAATATTAATATGCCCTATAGCTGATGAAAGTTCTCCTAGCACACATGCCAAACCAACAGCATCACAAAACAAACCAGTAAGAGCTTCAGCCAGTGATACCCATGTACTGCAGAAGTGTACACCTGCAGTCAGGAGATTAACTTTAGAGCAGAGCTCTTTCCCCTGTCAGTACAACCCCTGGAAAACATGTCAGATAACAGCTCATTTCTATTTCAAATACCTAGTGATGCTCCGTGGTTTCAAAGCACTTTTTAAGGGTTTGCCTCCTAGGGCGCATTGCTCTTCTGGAAAAGTACCATGAAACAACTGGATGAGTGTATGTGATATGGACAGCTGCAAACCTCCACATATTTCTCCCATTCTGGAGTAGAGAATGACTCTTGAGCTCAGAGCCAATGGACTTGCCATAAATTTCCCCAGCAAACACGTCTGGACAAGCCTGTAGCAAGAAACAAGCTGTGTGCACGTCTTATTATGCATGAGACAGAGCTGTGCAGTAAGCATTAAGCAGCTAGACATTGCTTCTTAACTAAATACCTGAAAAGGTTATTATCCCTGTAGCACATAATCAGGAAAAAAAAAGGGCAGGTAAAAATCCTCTGCTTAGGGGTTTGTATTAAGCAGATGGCCTGGTATTCAAGAACCAACACAAGGCACACGGTGTAAGTAATCTCAACAGCACACACACTCTTCGCCATCCCCATTTGAGGAGCAGCAATGAAGTTGTCGCTGTTCTTCAACAAAACTATACCTTCTTAATAGTTTTCAAAAAGCAAAGCCCAAATATTAAATCTGCAAAACATTCACAATGACATTCACGTGGATCAAAAGGCAGAATTTTGTGTAAGGCTGTTTATGCTAAAGCATTTAAGTTTTGACTTTTCCATGCAGGAATTTCAAAAGAGCGTATCTGTGGGTGTTTTTTGATGGATTATGTATCATAAAGAGCAGAGTTGTTAAGAAAGCCCTACAGGTGAGCTCAGGAGTTGTGTTTTTCATTAACTAAAATGACACAAAACTTAAAATTATTGCATTCAGTGTACAGTAACCTGGCACTACCCTTACAACCTTCCTCCTACAGTAACAGATCTAATAACATATCTTGCTATGAAATTTTTTTACTTTAAAAGACCCTTTGAACAGAAAATTAGTTTGTTATTATTACTGTATCTTCCCTAAATTGCACCTGTGCAAGTGTCTAAGTGGTCTAATTGTAGGTTTATGGGATGAATGCCTCAGAAAGTAACTATCTGAACTACATAAAGATGATTAGGGCAATTACTCTTGGGTAAAAATGTTTAACACAGTGTCAAAACCATACAGCATTTGCGTATTTGTGAAGTACACTGTTCCTGTTGTTGCCTACAACCGTCTTCCAGTGATGTCACTGTCAGAGAAAATAGTAAAGTCTTTTAGCTTTCCTAGCTCTTTTTTTTTTTTTTTTTTTAATTCTGGTGCTAGACTGCCACTACCAGTTAGAAGGCATTTGCAATTTGCAAAACAACTTGTAAACAGGAGTTGCAGGAAAATCCAAAAAAACATGGCATCTTCTGTAATGGTGGATAAAAATGACAAAAATTCTGCTACACCCAACAGAATATGCTTCAGTTTCAACTTTGAGCTAAGCATTTGTGACTGAGAAACTTCTGTTCACCAAGGAAATCTTTGCAAAGCTCTTAATGCCCTAGGTAAGAGGCATGTTTATGACAAAATTGTGTTGTATACATCTTTAGAAATAGTTTAACTTTGCCTTGGATTTTCCTTTTCTTTTTTTATGTCAACAGGACTGTATACTGATGGGTCTGTATGAACAAAAAATAGTGTTCTACAACAATGTCACTACTGCAAGCAAACACCACAAAGCTCATGTACTTCTATTTAGCGGTCACACTGAGAATTCCAAACCTCACCCCGGTTTTTAGCAAAAAGGTTTTCCTGAATAGCAGCTTACTGTTCATGTGTGGGAGGTTAAATACTTGAACGGGGTCACAAGCAATATCCAACCTAGACAGCCTAAAACACTGGGTCTGCAAAGGTAAAAATGAATCTCTACTTAAATCTTTCAAAAACTAAAAGATTCTATTTCAGAACAACTTAACGGAGAGAGATTCTCTTCTGTCTGCTCTCCAGACATGACCCCCTAATGATAAATCAGGATAGGGTTGGGTAAGATCACACGGGCTACGTCCACCCCAGGGAGCAAAGCAGGGCAAGGGCACCTGCTCCCCACGTCTACGCGGGCGGTGCCACATGTGGTCCAACACAGCGCGGCCACGCCGAGGCACAATTTGGGCACAACCGCACCAGCCGGACTTCGCTCCCAGCAGGAATTTTGGCTGTTGGGTGTACACCATGCTCTACTGCCTGCCCTTTTCACTGGCTGGTACGGATGCTGTTGCAGGAGGGAGTGCAAGGAGACTGGAGACAACTGCAACAACCCTCAGAGGGGCAGCGGAAAGAAGCAGAAAGGCAGATGGTAGGAAACACCATGTCTCTAGGGAAAGGAAGAGAATAAGAAAGATGGGGAAAGGAGGGGAATTGCTGCATAAGAGAGCTCAAACGTTTAGTCTTTGAGCTTAAAGATCATTAACAGCCTCCCCCCCTTCCCCACCTCTGCAGATTAATGCAGTTTAAATGCAGATTAAATCCAGTTTTCAGAAGGAAAAAAAACACCTTATAGACTCTTTTACTCATGGTTATATGATCCATTCAGGTCTTTGGGTTTTAAAATGCAAAAATAGGTGTCATCCAACTTGAGGACACTACCACAGCAACTCACTCTTTTCATGTGAACACAAAATAGCTTGGGTTCTGGTTGGTTCAGACTTGGGATGGGATGAGTTAACAAAGAAAAAAAACAAACTGTGAAATACAGATGCACTGAACTATGCTATTTGAAATAAACCGCAAACTAAACCTGTATATTTACTTCACACTTACTGCTTCGTAAGTAGAACAGTGAGAACTTCTTAACAGGACCACTTTATCCTCTGTGGATTCCCATAAGTAGGGCTTATCAAACTTCTAGACTTGGCATAAATTAATATGAAGAAGATTTACAGGCTTAAGAGATTTTTTTCCAATTTTTACAGACTTAATAATTGTACTTCACTTTTTAGTACATGACATTTATGTTTCTTTTACAACACAGTTAAAAAACGGAAATAAAAAAATACTTCACTGGGCTGGTATTAAATCCTCGGAAGTATCAAAGGACCTAAGTAACCCAAAAATTCAATCTGTGACTCCACATTTTCTAGAATTATACAAGACTGCCAGCACCTTCCACCACTCAGTTCACATATCATTACCTTTAAATATTTAACAATTCCAACTAAATGTTATGTTGCTTGAGTGCTTCTCTTTGTAGCTCTACTAATTACTGTACACTTTTTAACATGAGAATCACGAAAACCACATTTACAGCTTTATCAAAACAGTAAGAACTCTCAGACCTACTTTAATCTGAATCATACAGGGGAAAACCAAGTCTGCTTATCACCAATCTATCTTTCTTATAAACCAAGTGCTTTCATATACTTGTAATTAGCAAATTGCTATCACACATAGAATTACAATGACTAAACCCAGACATCTGAAAATGCTAAAATAGGAAAGTTCCCTCCCAGTGCCTGGACTAGCCCATGCCATTACACAATAATTCTCATTTCAGATACTATATAGAAAGGCACTCAGAATCTGTTCACAGTAACAACATGAAAGTATATTTAAAGCTTTACCAGGCTAGTTTACATTAAGTAAATCATCAAGAAGCACACAAGAATTTATTCCAGAGCATGTTTGGCATCACAAAACATACCACTAAATACGAATTTTAGCTTTGCTCAAATTGTAAGATTACGTTAAACAAATGGTTTAGCTATGTAAACTTCTCTGGCAGGTTTCTTCTGAAGTCAAGTAAAGGTGAATGGCATTTCACTATGGTCACCATCAAAAAGAACAGATCTATTGTTAGAAACACACAACCTGTTCAAATAGATGGTTATTCGCAGTCATTTGTAGCTCCACTATAAAATCACAGTTCCTTTTAAAGAGGCAGTCCTAGTTTAAATGGTGGTTTTGCGTTTTTTTGTTTTTTGTTTTGGTGGAGGATTCTTAACATGTGGCAGGATAGTTTAATTCCAAGATTTATTTACAGCTTGTAAATTTAACAGAAGAACACTCAGGACACACAAAGTTGGAGGGAGCCAGAGCAGCACTTTATCATGCTGGAAGTCCAGCAACAGCATTTGAGAGTTTGCTCCTCTATTTCTGTGTTACCGGCGGCATCCCTCACTATGCAAAGATTTTGTTCCAACCCATCTGACTTGGGTCAGTAGAGGACAAAAGCTGTCATGCTTTTGTGCCAGAAAAGCTACTTTAAGTAAGAGAAAGCGTTTCTCTGTTGCTCTCTGCCAGATCCTCTATGCGCTCATTTTCAGAGAGAAAAAAATAGATGTCCTCATCTTTTACTGCTACCCTGCCCTTCAAACGGGCTAATCACTTCTGCAGTCACCATCAGCCACATAGCCATATACCCTGAAAGGTAGGTAACAACACTGACTATTAAATGAAGACTGATGAAATTCTGAGGGTAACATTTCCAAGAAGAACTTCAGTAATCAAATTAGGCATTGCACACATAGCTGAGATGTTATTTTTAATCATTCATCCATCTGAATTCTAAAACCCAGTTTTTTGCACAGCCTTAGAAAAGTGAAGCCTCTTGTAGTTACTAGGATACACTAGAAGAATAGGGACATAAAACATGTTAAGCCACAGCCTCTCAAATATTATGCAGGATTGTCAGCAGTCACTAGGCTGTAAGTATTTGCCAGAGTTTTTTTTGTTTATCTTGTGTATGTATGTGCTAAGAAAAATACTAGAACACCAATAATGGCAAAATACTGAGAATCAGCCTGATTTTTCACAAGTACATAATTAAAAAAGCCCAAACAAACCCCTTTGGCTATGGCCAAAGTTGTGCACTTCTTAACATATGGAGCCTAGGTGACACGAGCCAGAATTCCTTGTCTTTGACCAAAGTCACAGCTCATCCCTAAGGAAACCCCCCTGCAAGAACACACAAAGATACATCCTCAGAAGGAAAATGCACAAGGAACTGCTGAGACACACAGATATCTCCTCCCTATCCAGATGTCACATGCCTTCTTTCATCTCTTGCCAATTCTAAAGTCATTCACCAGGCAGAACTGGCCAGTGCAATATAGATGTTGAGGGATCAGGCTGCACGTCTTCCAGAAGCCTGCAAGTGTACACCTTCTCCTCCCTCACAATTCTTCATTGACCTAACTTTTAAGGCTTCAAGTACTTTCATTAATAGCACACAGTATACTTGATATATTTGCATACCAGCATCCATTTCCTCTATTCAAAAATGTATATTTTACTTTTAGAATAAAAAAGCAGAAACTGTCTATTAAGAAAAAAAATTACATTTCACTGTTGTGGCCATTGGTCAGGAAAGATCCATTCATATTCAGTATCTTTCACCACACTAACATTTTAGATGGTACTAGAGAATTCAAAATGCATTTGTAACCTAAGCACACACCATTTTTAGAAAGCTATAAAACTTAACCTTTGTAGGATTATGAATAGTGCTTCACAATAGCTTTTAAAATGGCTATTAAAACTTCACACTTCAGATAAAAAACAGTCTAATGCTTTGGATCCTGACATCGCCTTTATACAACAGATTTCTTCCTGCAACTCAACTGTGAGAAAAAAACCCACCTATATTCTAAAGATTACGTTTCTGGACTTTCAAAACGTAATCTAAGCAACTCCTGAATTTGAAGTCTGACAGAATAAAAAAAATCCCAGCAGTAAGAAAATAACTTTATCTAATTCCTGCCTCCTCTACTTTAGTCGTGTTTTAAATTTTATTAAAAGCTTTTACTGCAACTTTCAGATGGCAGAGAAGGAATTATCTTCCCATTCCTTCATTGGTTTGTAACAGCACCCAAAAATTAGTCTTCGCCCACCCACTGAGAAAAGACTAGAAAAAATTAAGTGTACAGGGATTACTTCTGCTACAGTTGAGGGCTAGACTTCCAAAAGCTTTTTGTTTACAAAGCACAGCCTAGACAATTAATTGACACTGAATCAACAGATCAGAAAGCTGTTAATCTAATACTGGCAACAATAAACCATTCATATTTTAGGTCAGACACTGTTTCCATATGGGAACATACAGGGCCCTTGGGCTCTCCTAGGGGCAAACACGCCTCCACATTGTGCTGTCAGTGTAGTGAGCAAGGGATCATGTTATTCCCTTCATACAGAAAAGCAATCAAAAAATATAAAAAAAAAAATCAAGGCATAGGGCTCATGCCTCCAAGGACCTTGCCTTCCAGCACAAATCTCTTTTCTCATGTCAGATTCATGCAAGCGAGCTGCACACCATAGCCATAATCCACAATTTATAAAAAAGAACAGTATGTGTTTTGGCACAGACAGAAGGTTTGAAAGAGAGGAACTATGGCCAGGCAGTAACTGTTTCATGCTTTGATAATTCTTCAAGCAGAAGTCAATTCTAGATGTAAACACCCTCCAACCAAATTTGCTGGCTTTGCTAAATGAAAGAAAAAACAACAAAAAACCACCCCAAAGCCTCCAATACCCACCAACTGTTTTTATAGACCCATTACAAAGAATACCAACTACAAAATAAAGCACTTTTTTTCCCCTCCCTCAACTCTTGGGAGTGTTTCAGATGCTCAGGTTCAGTTTCTTTGGCTGGCTGGAGCAACGCTAGCACGTTACAGTAGCAAGACCAGAAAGTCACAAAAAGCCATGACCCTCTCAGTCTCTTATCGATGTGCTGTTTCTGTATGAAAATGACTTCTTCTGAGGGGTGAGATGCTTCCTAGGAGTCGACACATGCAGGCTCCACTTCTGCTGCAGCAAACACTTACGCACACACATGGGATGACTGTTCAGATCCCCACCCCAACGCCACAGGTCGGTTGCTGGCCAAGGGGACTTCTACTCGCATCTCCAGCTCCTCAGAAAATTACACCACGGCTCCCACGCCAAACAGCAACTGCCCTAATTGCTGAGCTGAGCGTCTTTAGCTGCCTTGTGAAGCCATTTATTTTGGTTTTGCTCACATTTTTGAAATGCGTCATTTCTAGTTCATCAGTGTTTATTTTCATGAAAGATTCTAATTTTTTTGAGTTTCTGGGTTAGACAGCTGAAGCCCAAAGTCTTCATCCGCACAGACATACTCCTTTTAGCAGACAGATCTCTAACCCGATGGTGTTACGGATGCTTACTGCCAGCTTTATTTGATCACTTTATCTGTCCTTTCCTTCCATGTCCCTCCCACACAAGGTGGGAGTGGGAAAAAGGTGGCAAGACATGCTATTTATTCTTGGAACAGTCTCTTCCCACACAACCATAACAACACAATTTATAATCTCAGTATTTGAATAAGACTTCTCAAAAAATTCTTGCAATCATGTTAAACATGAGAGATGTCCAGTTTCAGAGCTTCAGGTTTTTAAGCTCTGCTTGAACACAAAGTTGGAAGCTGAGCATATTAATATTACACTTATTTTTCATCTTGATGCTATTTCAATATAAACCTTGTCTTTCCATCTTCTCTTGAAGATTTACTTCAGCATAGGGAAAAGTGCCTGAACTAAATTTATCAGCTCGCCCCACAACCTGAAAACTCATATTACATAGCTCATGTTATAGCTCAACGTCCAAATGTAAAATGTAGAGATCTAAAGACTTTTCTTTTTCTTGATAGCCTACTCTCCTGACTTTTTTTAAACTCTTAGTGGGAAAAACAAAACCATCCCCCACACTGTATAGTTTTTACTCATGAAGAGTGATATTGACCACTTCCCAGGAAAGCCAGTGCAGCAATTTTCAAAATATTTCTACATTTCTTCAGGGTTATCTTTATTATTTAAAAAAAGAAAAAAACCCAAGCCAATAAACTGAATAAACAAGTTAAAATAATCCAGTTTAGCACTTTAAGACTGCACATTGTCTGCTTTATAAGAGAAATACTACATGCATAGGCTGTCACTGCCTCTTGCTGCAGGAAACTGGCTTTTATAACCCAATGAGGCTGAGATTTCAGCAGGACCAGCCATCACTGGTTGCCTTATCTCGTCACCAATTTCCTGCTGCTGGGGAGAAATTAATAAAAAAAGCAAGATATTCTACTTGTCTTACCTTCCATATTGCTGTGTCTTATGAAAAAACAAGATTTTTGATTATAAATGCTTACAAATATCTCAAGGGTGGGTGTCAGGAGGATGGGGCCAAACTCTTTTCAGTGGTGCCCAGAGACGGGACAAGGGGCAGTGGGCACAAACTGAAGCACAGGAAGTTCCATCTGAACATGAGGAAGAACTACTAACTCCAACATCAAACATCAAACTCCAAAGTAGTAAGCCTTACAACACAGTTACATTATTGTTATTACTGTTTGCGGTTTATTTGGTGGTTTTTTGTTTTGTTTTTTTTT
>Ga0181612_149398_pt1 | contig 15274 bp, 5 predicted proteins | sample HoacroProtozoa21_FD_119630 | JGI IMG/M metagenome (GOLD analysis project Ga0181612, IMG submission 119630) | Hoatzin crop microbial communities from Cojedes, Venezuel. Combined Assembly of Gp0051906, Gp0051904, Gp0051908 | reverse complement strand
GGTCAGCAGAATTATTTATTTGCCAGAATGATGGAGGCATTTGCAAAATCATCTTATCCTGGGAGACCACTTCACTTTGTCATTCATTCTGCTTATAATTTCAGATGACCTGAAAATAATGATGGACATAATGTGATGCTATCATCTGTTTTGAGCAAGATAAATAATAAAATTAAACATCCTGTACATAACGTCTAGTTCATCCCAGGAAATCCATATGCTGAAGTAATTTGTGAAGCTGGGGTTCAGTGTTTTCTTTTTAAGGACAATATTCCTGATAGCAAAATTGACTTTGAGCTGAATAATTTTCACGTGCTTTGGAACAGTTGGCAGAAGGACATTATAACTTGGCAACAGTTTTGTTGCATCCAAAGTTTTGTTGCGTTACAAATCGGAATTACAGTATTTTTTAAACTAGAGCTTTCTTCAGTTTATTACTTGGAAGAAGCATTTCTGTAATTTCTTCTTCCTAATTATTTAAGCAGAGAGTTTATTTTTCTTCTGGTTAGAAATTTAAACAGTTTTTAAAAAGCCCAGATGTAGAAAGAAGTATTAGCTTATTTCACATGTCATTGAGATTTTTGCATTAAGAAGAATTTGGCACTTGAGAGAAAAATCTTCAAAAAATCCTACATCATCCACTATATTTTGATTTTGCTCATGATAAATCTGATAATTGCATCTTAAAATTCAAATACTTCATAAGTTTTCAGGTGATAGGATCCACTAAATACAGGAGAATGATGTTTGCACTGACAAGGATGAAATGAAAAAGCCTTTGAACAAGAGGGCTATTTCATATTTATGTTTATTTCATTTATTTTCTGATTTTAAAAAAAGGAGGAATAATTAATGCTGTTCTAAATTAGTGTTGGTGATGAAGTTAAATATTGATCATTTTTTTTTTGAATCATGAAAAGCAGAAGATTTCCCACTCAAATTTAGGGCTTGTGATTTTACAATGACTATGTGGCTTTACATTAGCAAACTGTACAATACAGTATACATCAGAGTTCTGAATTGGTAATGTCCATATGCAGCAGATGTCTCGGATTACACTGAAACACTCAGTTATGGCAAACATAGTTTTTGACATTTCTTTAGAAATTAACATTTAAAATTTTGTGGTTAGTGGTTTAGAGAAGCTTTCTGAAGACTGCACAAGGCCTTTATTTTCTACTGAACGTGTGCAAGCGATTAATTGAATAAAAAGCATTTATAAGAATTTAATCAGAGGCTTGTAAAAAAAAAAGATATTTGCAGAAGACATCAATTTTTATCTTCATGCTTATTTTTGTAGTTGAGTTTATAAATAAATTTAGTAAATACGTATGAGGAAAAGCCTACTGCTTTACTGAAGAAGGAGATGGAACAAAATATAAAGAACGCAACAGACACATGGTTTGAATTTAAGTGTAAGCTCATGATTTATTTAAAATGAAGACACCCTAATTTAACGAGTTCTGTTTCTTAATTATTTTCAAGTCAAATTATAAGGCTCGATTCAGATAAGCCATGCTAACTAAAGAAAATGGAAATGTGAAAGTAACTGTCCTCAACACGCCGAACTTCCCTCAGTTCTCCTTTTCAAGGAAGGGAGCTCGGAGACCTGGGGGCTTGTTTTCCGGTGGTGTAGCTTAAGCAGAACAGATCTCATTTCTTTCGGAAGCTATCACCACTTGCAAATTGTGGCATGCTAATAATTTTTTATATTCTAATATTAAATGTACACATCCTTATGTTTGCTAATTCCTAATAACCATCTCCTCCAGTCAGGGGAAGAAGCCAGCTAACATTGGATTAATTGGCCAAAGGAAAAATAGAGGAAGAAGGGGGGAAAAAAAAAAAGTGTTTCATGATTCAATATGACAGAATGTGGTGGAATAGACCTACAGCTTTTTTTTTTTTTTTAAAAAAAAAAGGCTTCCATTACAACAGCTACGTGGGAGGGAGTTGAAGCAGGAGGCTTTATCTTTCAGAAACTGATGCTGAAAATGAAATCAAATAAGTATATAAGGTGGGAAACAAGGACAACATTTAACTATGGATATTGCACCTTTCTTTCTAACAATGCTTCTGTAGTCCTCTTCACATCCTGGTTTTTATTTGTTCTCTGTCATGATCCCTGACAAAAATTTCTCCTTCATATTATTTTTCTGTGACCAGACTTGGTGGATAGAGGAAAGAAAGGAGAATTTGCAGACATGAGATATAGCATTCTCCACCTATTACTGTATTTAACAAACTTATGTAGATTAAACCTGGCCCTAACTCTGCTTGATTACCATGTCAGTGACCCTTCAAAAACTAGATCAAAACCCATACGTCAGAATGTTAGATCTGAAGTGAGAAAGACTAAAATAGATAGGTAGCTGGATAGATAATGTCTGTGTAAATAAAAGCAAATATGAAAACAGAAGTTGATTCAGTGATGCTGCAGCTGTGATAGACCTGGCCCCAGAACATACATCTGGCACCTGTACTCGCCTTGCTTGGGTATCCATCATCTCCTGTGTGCCTGGAAGCAGGAGACTGTAAGTGTTGCCATTTGAAGTATATCCAGGATTTGCAGAATACTTCTCCACTGATTACAGTCAGCTAGCGTAGAATTGGAAGTATAGCTAATACCATTCAGTTTTGCAAATAAAGAGACTTTGAGGAGATTGGTGTAGGGATCGCCTGTTACATGATTCTTGAAGAGATGTACTGAAGAGTTCGAAAATACTTCATTTTTCTGAGAATAGCTTTAGTGGTTTTGTAAACTAATTCCATGGTGTTTGCGCTCTCCTCTTTGCTTATGTCATCGGGGTGAGGTCAGGGAACAGAAGGATTGTGTTGCCTTGTTACAGGAGATCTGGGTTTTGCTGCTTTCAGCAGTCAATCTCATTATCCTGTTTCGAACAATGTTCCCATGAAAGTACTCCTAGATCCTTTGCATTCGCTTTTCTACTGGCTGGTATCCTGTAGCACTCCTTCTGAACAAAAGATCCATTTCCAGAAGTTTAGCAAGTGCTTTAATGATGAATGCAACAGAATCCTATTCCCTTTGCCTCTCTGGTAAGGGAAATATATCCACATGCATTGCTTTCTCCCCATCTTTTTTGTTTTTTCAATTACTGCCACTCTTCTCTCCTACTTGATGGCTTGTCACTTCACTTTTCACAAGATATTTTTTTTCTGCTTCTCTCTTTTCATTTACCTTTCTTCTTTCCCCAGTTTAGGGTTGCAAACTGTGTAATACTCTCAGCCATCCGGCTAAATATCCTATCGTGACTCTTTCCTTGTCAGCAGAGGCAACGGTGATTTGTGCCTGTAGGTTTGCAAAAAAAACAGAAAAAACATACCGAGGTCTGTAAATTGATCCCATACTCAAAAATCGATACAGTGACACACACAATATTCTGGTTTCTGTTTGCCTTATAGGCAATTCTGGAACACTGTAGTCAATTTTGGAAATTCATAAAACAGTAGTTGTAAATACGTTTGCTGTTTAATCGCTAGACGCTGTATTCATTGATTTGTGTTGTCATACCTGCGCTGTAGAGCTTGCTGATCTCTTCGTTTTAGTCATCTGCCTTCTCTGAAATTTGATATTCTGAAATTAAATTTGGAAAATTTGCTTGCAAAACTGATGACGCAGGCTTTCTCTTTCCCATTCCGATTCCTGGGGAGCTGTGTGTGCATGTCCTTACCGTATCAGGGTTTGGATCAGACTCCTGGTAGGTAAAATCAGGCTGTTGAAATGGCTGCCACAGTTGTGTCTGTATGCCATGAGGTTTGCTTCTGAAAATACCACGTTCTAGACAGGACAGATTGGTCAGCCACAGTGTGTGTGCTTTTTCCAGCCCACTCTGAGATTAGCAAATGCTGTTAAGTAGCCTTGCAGTATTTTCACGTGCAATTTTTGAAAAGCTGAAGTTTGCTGGTAGAGATATGGATGTCATCATAGGTAATACTGCTCTCTCTTGCTGTGAAGAGTAAACACCGTGACACTTTGTTCAAATGGTTTGGGTATATTAGTAAGTATTACTATAACTAAAAATACGTAAATAAAACAGATACTTACAAAGAAAGATAAGTTCAGACCAGTTCTTACCCGAAAGATTTTATAATTTCAAAAAACAGATACCCTCAAGAATCCCTATGTTTTAAATCTTTTATTTGAGGCTTTCTCAGAAGTCAAGTTTGAAGCTCTTATTGTAGAGAAAGTTGTGAAAGGGGTATTTTACAAGACCTGAAGGTATTCTTTGAACAGACTTGAAAAAAAAAGGGTACTTGATAAATTACTCTTCAGTAGTAGTTTCATGCTGCTGAAGGGGAAGGTTTCACCCCCACCAGGTGTTTCCACCCCTCGCTTGTGCCAGCAGGAGTAAGAACGGATCTGGTTGGAAACTACAATATGAAAAAAAAATGGATCCAGCTGACTCCGTAGCCACACAGGTACTAATTAGTACTCGACAAGAAAGGATGTGCCTAGAGGTGGTGAGAAAGGCTGGAACTCCCCCTTTTTGTATACGCTGGATCGACTGAAATGTAAAGCTAAATGGGATGTTTTTAGTGTTGTGCCCCCAAATAGAATTATTAGCCTTTCTTTGTGGAAAAAATATTTCCTTTTTCCTTTCTGTGTGATGGTTAACATGAAGGCGTGAATATGAACAGTAAAGCATCATTGAAACACTGGTATTTTAATAAAGAACTACATTTTAATACTGTTTCCAGTGTTCCTCATGATGGATGGTTGTTGTGCATGTGAAATAGTATGAAAGCTAAAGAAGAACAAAATGGTTTGTTTTTTAGCTACAAGAGATTTTCAGGAAGAAAAATGAGAAGAGAGAAAGAAAAGGAGATGAAGAAAAACGTGCAATGTTGGTAAGTAAAATTAGAATAGCTGCAGCTGGTAGTTGGTTTGTTGTCTTTTTCTTTGGCGTAAGACAAAATGCTGTGTGTGTATTTTAGTAATCACTTCAGGTTTTTTTTTAAACAGTAAATTAATATCATTAAAGGAATGTGCATAACTATATGTAGAAAAAAACTAAACTGCAGTTATTGAGAAAAAAATACCTAAGTGTTCTGTTGAAAGGAAAAGTTGGTGTTTAAATACTGTATTACGTATTATGACAGTAGCATTGATTCCAAGTCTATAAATCTAGGAAAAAGTGAGTAGTAATGATCCAGTGTTGCTGTCTGTAAGAGTGAGACGTCTCAGTGGCAAGGCCAGCCTATACTCCTGCTCTCATAACTAACTGAAGCTACGTGGACATACTGATCCTGATGCTCGTTACTAACAGAGTAGTTTTAAAACAGCTAATGAAATGTTACTAGTGAACTTAGATTTTTATATTCAGGTTTAATTTTTTTCTTAAGTACTGCTTATGACCAATGCAAAATGGTTTTAGTTGTTTATATTATCGGATCAGATTTTTGTGGAATATTGAATACTCATATAATGTCAATTCTGTGTTTTTTATGTGCATAAGAAAGGTAAGTCAGAAATAAACAAGTGTGTGATGGTTTGTCTGGAGGATGGCAGCAGTAGCAGGAACTTAATTTACTGTCGGACAAGTAAAAATCAGGGGCAAGGCTCTGTCAAACCCACAGCAGAAAAAAACATGTTCATTTGAGATTTGCATGTTAATGGCAAAAATTCCTTATTATAAGAAATGTTTTGACGTATATACAAAGCTTCTCATAGTGCCCATTATCCTTTTGGGACCACAGGTGCTTGATCTCAGATCTCTGTCCCTGAAACCAGAAGAAGTTTGGATTTCAAAAATGAATACTGTTTAAACCTTCCCTGAACATAAAAAGGGATCTTTTCTTCCCACCCAGAGAGACCTATCCTTCTTTTTAAAACTGTGGGTCAATTGTTGAATCTCTCACACGCTGTTTATTCGGAACAGTGGAAGCTTACACCCAAAGGAGGAGCTTTTGGGAAAACTAGAGATTGCAAAGTGGAACATCTCTCCTGAGAGTAATCTCTGCAGCTCTGTATTTCTGAGTATTTGAAGAATGAGATTGAAGATAAACCATATTTTCTTCACCATCATTTTAAAAACAAACAAAACAATCTGATAGTATATAAAAGAAAGATTTGCTTGTCTTAACCTATTCTGTTGTCTTTTTTCCCCCCCCCCTTTCTTTTGGCTTCATACTGACATGTGGTACTTGGCTTGGCCTGTTTTTGCTGTATGTCAGCGTCTTCAACTTTATGGATATCATACTTCTACTAACAGTGTATGTACTCTAATTATTTTCAATTTATGCAGTCTTCACCAGTGAGGTGAAATAGTATCCTATAAGAAAATTTACTGTATTTATCTTTTTCATCAAGTAGATTACTTCTGCTAATCAGTAAAAATGTGATGGATCTTTACTTGCATAAAGGATTGTGCATGCTTGTTACACACATTCTGAAATAGGCAAGCCTAGCAGGAGGAAAGGTTGCGCTCTCTGTTTATGTAAAATGAAGGAAACAATATTTTTAAGGGAAAGGACAAAATACACGTTAAGAAATTATATAGTCTTGTTTTTAATTAACGTGTGTGGATTAAGTCATCCTGCATGAGTCATTTGATCCAAGTCTGTCTTGTCTCTTTGCGTATAGTGTGAAGTAATAATTAGTCAAATGAATCCTTCACCACTTCGTTCCCCTGCCCCAAAAAAGTGAATCAGAAGAGAGCTTTTATATTTTTGTGCTTTACTTACAGAAGAAATAAATAAGAACTTTCAGTGCTGAACTAGAGTAGAATTTTACAGAAAATAGTCCCCATGCTATGTAGGTGACAGTAAACTTACTTTCAGTCATTTTTAAGGAGTGGAAGAGACACTCAGCAAGAGAGAGATCTGTTTTTTTAGTGTCTTCATCATGACCTGATTAATTTTTGCATCCCAGCAGAAGTAAGAATGTTGTAAAAAAATTGATTTGATGTTAAAATAGAAGAATTAATCTTGTTTTGGTACGCACATACCAATATTTTGGTTAGCAAATACGATTGGGGCAATAATGCAGGAAGGAAGTCTGGTGAATCTACATGATGTAGGTGCTGCAGTGTTGTGAGAAGAATGTAGTAGGAAACGTGAGGCCTTACGATTTGGTGGATTTTAGATCGGGCTTGACTGCAGCTAAAGATGCTGTACAGTGGTTGTCATATTCCTGTGCTGCCTCCTTTTTTTAAACTGCAGCCAAACTGGTTAGGCTTTCCTACTCATATAATAATTTTCGGCTTTAGTAAAAAAATCTCCTTGTAGACTCCATCCACATCCAAACTCTTTATCAAGATGATGCCCAGGTGTGCATCATCCTTTTCTGCCCTCCTGCTACCTGAATGAAGATCTCCATGCAAAGGAGACTCAGATGTATAGGAATTCACAGTATCCAACAAATCCTCCACCCCAGAAAAATGATATTTTGGGTTTCTGTTTCTCCTACTGAACCAAGAAGTCTAGCAGCCTTTTCAGTTTCCCTTGATGTCCCAGGGAGTTGAAGATACCCAGGACCAAGGAGATTCAGCCCTAAAATGTCTGGGATAGTCCGAAGTGCTGTGTTGGGCCCTTCTCCTCACTTCATCCTTCAGAACAGTTCTAATTTTTTGAGAAATGTCAAGGTCTATTAGTCATGGAGTGCATATAGTGACATTTTAAATGGGTTAAATATTTTAATGTTTTCATTTGCATGAGTTAATTCTTTCAGATCAGGTTCTGGTGCATAGTGCAGTTGTGTGTTATGGCTACTTCAGCATGTGTTGCATGAGTCCTTGCACTAGCCAAATGCCAGTCAGAACATGGTAATCATGGTGAGATGCATGTAAGGAAAATAAAACGTGCATGCCCAGATGTACTAATTCCATTGGCTAAAGTTAATCTTCAGTAAGAGAACAATTTAGTGACTACGTAAAATAGATAATTAGAGGATTGCATGCAATGTATGTTGTTCATTCACATGACCCAGTAAACATCAAAGGGATAAATAAGTGTAAGAGAGAAACTGCTAAGGACCTAATCTGTACACATCGAAGTAAACAAATTTATGTGAGTTTAGCAATTTAGGACTGAATGGGAGTTATATATGAGAATTCCGTGGCCATGACACAGGAACTGTTACTCCATAATAAGAGGAAGAAAACCAGACTTTTTCAAAGAGGAAACAGAAATGTACTATGCATTAAGCATGAGTATAATTCCTGGTAATGTGTCATGTTCCTTTGATGACAATTTGCAGAAAGAGCTGAGTTGAATTGGTTAGTGGAGGAAGTACGTAATAGAACTTGTTGACATAATGTAGAATACATAGAGACAATAAACCTTCAGCTCTGTATTCTTTATGATGATAATGTAGTTCTACACATCGCACAGCAGCGTAAATCTTTTAAGAGAAGAGTATGTGCTGAGTCAAAAGAAATGGTTTTCATTTGTAGTTAGAAAATTAAATTCAGTCTGTCTTTATCTCTCCTGCCCAGATGGATGTGAGCGAGGAGCCGTGAAAGTAGGAGACCTAGTTTAGATTGACTTGTGGAGACAAAGGGGAAAATTCATTCAGTTGCAATAACCCTAACCAAGTTCAAATAGCCTTCTGCTGTCTTTAGGTCACCTCCCCTAGGTTCTTGGGGAAAAAAAAATAAATATGTTGCATGGTTCTTCCAAGACTAATTACTAGATAAAGGAAGGCACAGTTTAGTAATGGAAAATTTTTCAGGCTTCCAAAAATAGAACATTTCAGAGCAAAAAGGTAAGCGTGTTTTCCTTGGACAGATTAAACACTTTATTTTCTGTTTAAACAAGGTAGGTTTGATCATCAGATGTGAATAGTCTATTCTTGACAAATATGTTACAGTTCAAGTTGGACTTACTAGGCTTGTTTTTTGCATTTCTTTATTGGTGAAAGGATGTCACCCTCATTATTGGATGAAATTAATTTTATGTAACTAGTTGTATGGTGATACTTATATTTTGACCAATGAGAAAACAGATTTCAGAAGTAAGTAATTTAATATTTTTTGCAAACCAGCATTTTTAGAAAAAGTAACAGCAAAACACTGAGTGTAGATGGACATTTTCACACGTAGTATTAACAAATATTTTCACTTCACGTTTTCTCTAATTTATTTTGTTTGGGAAAGTGGAGTCTGGTGATGCTTTGGGCACAGCCAAGTTATGAGTAATAAGCAAACAGCTGTAATAGACCAGTGTTCCTTTCATTTACAAAGTGTCATGGAACTGGGTAGAAATGTCTCTGTGTAGAAGCAAAAGAATCAAGCCATGCTTTTGAAGGTCAGTTGGAAAAGAATTTAAAGTCTGTAAGCGGTTGTTTTATTGTTATTTGTTTTTCAAACAATTGTGCTTGAAACTTCTGCAGGTTCTTAAAACAGAAGGAGAGGACGTTGTCCCCAGAAGCTACTGGGATACTTTGAGACGTAGCACAAGCCAAGCGCTCTTTTCAGACCTTGCGGAGGTATAAGACAGCCTCTGTCTGTGGTCCATAAACATACTGCTATCTTATTTATTTCTGTTCTGATTATTTTCCTGTTTTATGCATTTTGTTTCTTCTCTTCCATTTAATTACTTTTTTTTCTGTAAACCTAAAAGCTCTCACATGAAATGGATTTGGTTCCGTGCAGTGTGATAATTGAAATTTGTCATTTCCAAGTAAAAGCAATATTAGCTTTTGAAAGAGTTGGAAGATCAAGTCCTCTTCAGTCGTTACTTTAAGAAGCATTTTCTAACACTAATATTTCACAGTTAGAGCAGGAAACATTTGTCATTTAGGCTTGGTCCAGTGATATGACAACTTTAATAAGAGTTGCAAACCTTTAACTTTTTAATCTTTAGGTCTTTAGTGTTCTTTTTATGTATGTTATCAGAGCTTATCTTCACAAAAACAGTATCACACAAAGATTGTTTTATTTGCTGGATCAAACCAGAAATATTTTAAGGTGACCAAAACATTGGTCAATCTTTTTTAAGGTTACACGATCATTGTGGAGGACTACCAGTATCACTGAGCTGTCAGATTAATTTCCACAGTTCTTTGAATTCTGGTAAGATTCTTGTTTCATGATCTGCTTTTGGATAATTAAGACATTTATTTGTATTGATCATGTAAGAGGAGCAGAAAGCTAGATCATTTAGGCTGTTCTGTGCCCCATACAGTGAGGGTGATAGCTCTGCTGGTTGTGGCATTAAAGGACATAGAGCAGCTCCTCACTGACTCTGGTCTCAAGTCCCACGCTTCGTAAGCAGGATCATAATGAAAAAAGAACAAGGAACTGGAACGGACCTCCAGGGTAAAAAAATCGTGTTTTCTTTGCTTCATAAGCAATCTGTGCTTGATGTTAAAAGTAAGTAGTGTTTTGTCCCCGCTGTTCCTCTGCAGAAGCTATGGAATAACCTGAGGTCTTGGATGGATTTTTTCTAATTTCCAGTCGAAATTTGCTCATAGTCTCTTTATACCAGTCTGTTGTCCCTTGACTTTCATAGGGCTATTCTTATTGATCATGGTTGTGTTTATAAATGTAGTTATAGCCCTCAGTTTTTGTTATCATAGGCTAAACACAAGGTCTTTGAGTTTTCTCTTGAGGTAGAACCTACGTTTCCTAGGTATCAAATAGGCCTTCTCTGTCCCTCTCTCAGCTTGAGTCCATTTGCCTTTGAACAAAACAAAATGTAGGGCTACAGAATTGAGTTTTATACAAATATTTCTAGCAATATTCATAGTAATAACATTTATAGTGATCTTGCAATAAAGCAGTATACCCAGCCTTTCATTCCTTGCTTTCAAATTGATGAGCTCCTGAACTACTAGTCCTTCTTTTTTCCACCAGATTTTAAAACCCAGAATGTCACTTCTATTGTCTAGTCAGCTAAGGGAGACATGGAGGGGAGAGAGGGCCGCTCTTTTCATTGCCTGCTTTCAAGGAGCTTGGGGCACGGAGTTTTCTGAATTAACTCTCGTCTTAGTCTACAGTTAGCTGGCATGAATTCAGTCACCATTGTAGATGGACTTAAGTTGGGCAATCTCTACACACCTTTAATTTGAAGAGAGAGAGGTTTTTTACATCTGATGCATCAGACTAATATCTGTAACTACAATGTAATTGAAGCTTAACAGCAGCTATACTACACATTGATGTAAATTGGCTGTAAAGTGTATAAAAACTCTATTTACTCACTTGTAAATCATTTTATAAAGAAAAGTCATGTACTGCATTTGCTCCATTGAGAACTTCCCACTTCTCACCATAATCATCTTTATCTTGCTTGGGTTAAGTTTGAGCCAGCTGGCTTTCATCCATGTTCTTATCTCTCCCAGGTACTCTCACATCTGAATAGTGTTATAGCCATCTGTACTGAGAAAGTGGCATAAAGCTAGGTGACACTGGAGGCTGTGTTGTTTCATAGGCTTTTGAGAAGGCCTTGTGTAAGTTGAAAAGGAGAGTAAATAAGGTTCGTTGTTGTGGGAATCAACTTACAGGGTCTCTTTTGGGGGGGGAAGAAGTTATCCATCACGTCCAGGTTGTTCCTAGAACAGTTTACAGTACTGTTTCTGCTGTTCCTAACTGAGCAACTACACCATCCTGGTGGGGTATGCCAGTTACCACTGAATTCAGTTTGTGGGTTTATTCTTAGATTACTGGAAATCAGTAGATTGAAAAATCAAGGACTTTAAGTAAGAAAGCTCTTATTAATTAAAAGCATAATATACATACTTCAGTCTCAGAATATGTTGCTGTAAGCGGACCATCGCTCATGACTAACTTTCTTCTAGCCAACCCTCTTTAATCAAGATCTTGAAATTAATTTTGCAGAGTATTAAAAAAATGCTGTTATTCAGGTTAGGAAATTGAGAGGAAAAGATGTTGTCATTATGCAGCAAGCCAATAATGTGACTGAAACGCTTGTCTCTCCTGTTTTTCTCCTTGCCTCTGTTTGTATTACAGTTAGTTTAAAGGTAAAGAGAAACGAGGCAGGGTTTTTTTCTCATTTAAATGACTGCAAAATATATTAGATCAAAATAGACTCCTGTTTATATATATGGAAACAGATGTGGCCATTTTATTTTCACTGACCTAAAATACAACATTAGTTTTATTATGAACAATAAATAATAGTTTTCAATTATTAAGGCTTTTCTTTTTATCCTTACCCCTTAAGAGAGCGAATTTATTTAGTGCTATCGGTGCAGAAGGAGCACAGGAATAGTTTTCAGTTGCCTGCAGTTCTGCAGAGAAACACACTGGGTTGAGTTTCTGGAGTGAGGTTTTTGTTTAGGGTTTTTTCATTTAGTGAGGCTGACCAAATGGGAATTGTGAGAAGACTTACAGATTGTATTTTTTTTAGATGGTTCTTTAGATATGGGTGAATGGAAGCTAAGTCTAAGGTTTTGAAATGTTTTTGCAAGATGAAAGGCTGCAATTTAACATTTGATACCTTTTCAGTGTACTTGAGGGAAATTGTTTGAATGTGCTTAGGGATTTAATTGCTTAAAAGACATAAGAAATCAGGGTATCTGCATTTCGGTATATTGTGTCCTGCAGTGGAGGATAACAATATTAAAAGACAAATAGTGATTACTTTTCTGAATTAGTTTACTCACTTGAAGAGCAAAGGTGCCTTAATTAAAGGACATGAAATATCTCTCTACCTGTATATACACTATGTCATCTTACTTCTCCCTGGAAAAGAATAGGAGAATAAAGAGGAAGCTAGAGTACACGAAATACAATCTTGAGAATCCTAAACTGATTATACTAAAGTACAGAAAAGTCTCTCTCGTTTCTTTAGATCTTGGATGTTGAAAGGAAGGGGTTTGCGTTGTTACTGCCTCACGTTTTTCCTTGTTGATACTCAAATATGGATATTGCATTTTACATTTTTTACAAGTCAGTATGTAAATTTGAAATTAATGTAGTGTAATTCAGAGAACGTAGATATGAAATGATTTTTCATGGTACATGATGTTGACTACCGCACGCCATTCAAAATTTCTTCCTAGTTTCTTCATTTAGAGTTTCTCCATCTGTTGTAAATTTATAGCCTTTTCAACTATGAAATAAAGTCGGACTTCAAGGACTGAGTGCAGCTTGCAGGTTTGCATATGCAGATCTTTATAGATCTATATAAACAGTTTTCTGTACTTACAGTAAATCCCATAGGATTAGAATCTATCTTTATGCTGATAAATTACTATTCTTACATCCCCCAAATACTTACTAGCTTTCTGCACTGTGTATTCTGTTTGGTACTTTAACAGTAGAGTCGGCAGGCACACTTGCACAAAAACACGGTGTTGCTGCTGGGTGGTAGCTGGCCTAGGAAGAGCTGAGACTGCTGGGTCCCACTCTTTGCTGGTCAGAAGATCTTGTCTTTGTACAAAAAATGAGAGCTTGAACAGAAGGTTCTCTCTAGGCAGAGGCAGCAAGGAGACTAGATATATTACTTTTTGAATTTCAGCTGTTGGCAGATGTATGTTAATGCCAGAAGGATATTGCCATGGTGGAATACTGCGGCTTATTTAACAGCCTTTTATTACTGAATTATTTTTCTAGCTCTTCAGTGTATCAGGAGTTTTTGTGTAAAAGAGGTAAAATCAATGCACATAAACGACAGTTAAGGGTAATGAGTATGTAGTAAAAAAGTGGAATGTGCACAAGTGCTATACACAGGTGATAGTCACTTCTGTTTGTAAACTGATGGTAGTTACTTCTGTTTATATGCATCTCCCTATTTACAACTATTGCTATTACAAATGGTCAAAATTAGTTGGTTTTACTATTCTAATTCTGTGCCTTCAAAGTTGATAGTTATTCATTAAGGACAAGGTATTAGCGCAAGTTCAAAGATTTCTGTCTGATGCAAAGACCACATACTCAGTAGATGAGGAATGTTCTTAATGAGTCAAAATATTACATCATGATTGTGAAATTTCTTACAGTTCTGTTCTTTGAAATATATTTGGGCAATAAAATTTAGACTATAGTTATCTATTATTTACAGAAAAGAATTGTATGAAGTACACGTGACTTGTGAGTGGTTTTGGAATAAAATCCCACACTTAGTAATTTTCAGATAGAAAATAAAGAGTATATGAGGTAACATCCTTTAATTTCTTTGTATTTGCATAGTAGAAGAGAAAGGAGATTGTGTACAAAGGAGTTATTTTTATAGTTTACCCCAACTGACTAGAACTTTTTTTTTCCTCAAGAGTTTCTCGTTTTATTTTTCATCCTTTTCCCCCTTCATTGCAACTTCCATTATATTATATTATTGTTCTAAGTGTTTTCTACTAAATGCAATTAACAGCCTAATGCTATTTTGTGTCAAAATTGCATGACTAAATTAGTTTAATGGATTTTAATACTAAAGTCTTTTTTAAGACTGTGAACATGAAACAATCTCTTTTAATAGATAGCTCTGTTGTGAGGATAGGCATTCTCAGATTATACTTCTGTAACTGACCCAATCATGCCTTTTTTTTCTTTAATATTTAAGCGTGCTGATGATATGTCAAGTTCACTGTCAGATACTACGTTGCTTGTACACTTTTTCGGCAAGAAAGGAAAAGCTGAACTGAACTTCGAAGATTTTTATAGGTGAGTCTCAACTTCAATAATTCCTTGTTAAAAATCACTTGCATGCTTGTTCTAATTAATGTGTATTGTATTACCATACGCATAGTTTGTGCAGACATGCGTATAATGTTTGTTCTCTTTGTGTGTATTGTATACACAAAGAGCAAAATAAAACAAGTGGACCAAGTAGTATTGCTTTTACAAGTAGTAATGCTTTTGCATTTGCAAATTTTGTTAGCACTTGTGTGCATGGTTGGTTTGGGGTGGAGAGGTTATACGCCAATACTGTCTTTATTGGTACGTAGGAACTTTATTCTTGGTTTTGAATTATTTTTGGTTTTTTTGCCTTCTTTGTCAGGGCTTTAAAAAAAAATTTGTATGCATCTCTGCTCTTAGGGACATATTTAAATGTAAAGATTTTTGTGAAGATAGCGTGTAGGCACCTTAGAACATGCTTCTTTGGGAAAAAAGTGAAAACACAGTGGAAGCTATTGGCTTAATTATTATGCCAGTTAAAATAGAATTTAAAAATTAGGGAGAGAGCTATAAAAACAGAGCCATAGAACTGTATGTTTCTATGTGATTGAAAGAGATACAGTGTTTGGTTATCATTTCCTCAGTAAATACTCCCAATACCTCTTGTCTTTATAGTTATTATTTAACTGTGTGTTGTAATCAATCAGGTGTTTGCAAAAAGTATTCAGTATTTC
>Ga0181612_168294_pt1 | contig 15276 bp, 2 predicted proteins | sample HoacroProtozoa21_FD_119630 | JGI IMG/M metagenome (GOLD analysis project Ga0181612, IMG submission 119630) | Hoatzin crop microbial communities from Cojedes, Venezuel. Combined Assembly of Gp0051906, Gp0051904, Gp0051908 | reverse complement strand
TCCCTGTCCCTGCTTCCACTGCCTGCACAGTTCCCTCTTGCTCTTTAGTCTGACCAACAGGTCTCCACTCAGCCATGCCGGTCTCTTCCGTTCCTTGCCTGAATTCTTACACCTGGGAACTGAGAGCTCTTGGGCTCTGTGGAAAGTATTCTTAAGGATCTGCCAGCTCTATTCATTTCTCAGAACGCTTTTATGTATTTTCATTAGTGGGAGGCTAATCCTACCTTTTGCCTTCTTTACTTACAGTTATCATAGAATCAGAGAAAGGATCATGACAGGACTGTAACTATTCACAGTCGCATTTGAATGCTGACAAAGCTGGTGAAGTTTCAGCTGGTATGAGGGTTGGTCTGGCTAGGGACTATTGAATGATTTAAACTTTTTGCTACACCAAAAGACTGTGCAAAAGGCTGGAAACAAAATGTCCCTTACTGCAGGCAAATAGGAATACTTGAGAAGTCATTAAATTCCTCTCAGTTTAATGACCTTCAGCCTCAAGGCTTAGTCCTTATAGCACTAAGCTTTTTCTACAGGCAGGTGTAACTGAAGTTGTTGCACTAGCCCAGGGAGTTGGGTAAAAAGTTTTATCGGGACATTCCAACCTTTATCTGTGTAATCCATCAATTTCTGTCCAGTCTAAAGCCTTCTGATCACTTACCTGTGTCTCTGAACATGTCTTCCCAAAGAAACCAAGGTACCCATTGATGAATGAGGAATGTGAACTGTTTGGTAGCTTTTGTTAGTTGAATTCCCAGGACAGGTGTCATTGAGCTAAGTAAAATACATTGAGTCATATATAAGAGATTTGTCGTACCTTCCAAACTATAACCTGATACAATCAAAGCTTTGACACATCAAGCACTACAGCATAAACGGGCAATGATTTCTACTGTTCCAGACTTTTATTTTGCTTTTCTACCATATGGTATGTTGTTGAGTATAGTTTTCTACAGGCAAAAAAAAAAAAGCCCTTAAATCACTTTGATTTGCTTCACTGTTGAAGAATAAAAGCAATATTGATTTTTTAAATATTGGAAAATTATAGGTTTCAAACTCTCTTTCTCTTGAATGCCACAAAACAAATTTTTCTCAAGTCGCTCCATTATCACCTAGTTTCATATCCAAACTGTATGAAAATGCAGATTTTCGTGTTTCCTTGATACAAAACCACAACCCAGTTCACGTTCGTTAGAGACCAAGAACATCTGGTATTAAAAGATCATCAAAAAGATCATGGCCAAAAATCCTTGCTCTTGTAAGAGGTTTATGGCTTTCAGTGCCTATACACAGAAATTTCTGACTAACAGCAAATGATCATGTAATTTAGTTCATAAAATCCACAGATCTCATTCTGATTTTAATTTTAGGGGTGTAACTCAAGGCAATTCTTGGGATTTCAATGGGATTAATCCTAAGGAAGAAAGAAGATGAGAACAGATTGTGAGCCATATCCTTACAAATCTGTTGTTTAATGACTAACTCTTCTAATTTCAATATAACTTTTCTGGATGGTTTCAAATGAGCTTCCCTTTCTTTAAAAAAAGAGGTGGGAAGTGGAAAAGCTGGGGAGAAGAGTGGTTAGATCAGCACCAAAGGCCTATCAGGGCCGATGAATACTGTATCTACCAATGAATACCAAAAACCATTATTTATTTAAAAGGAAAAAAGTGGATTCACTGTTTTCAGTTAATCTAGCACAAAGAGCAACAGAAAAACAAATTTTTAACGTGGGTACAAACTGGAGTATAAGTAGATGAATGCTTTCTTTTGAAATGGGTACAGTTTTTCAACTTTTGTTGTGTTGGATTCAGTAAAGTAAATTTTGGTTTTATAAAATTAAGTATATGGAAAAGCCTTTAAAATTCTTATTCATTACAAAAAATTCCACTTAAAATTACTTTATATAGAATTATATCTTTACTATTTATATATTAAAATATATATGAAGACATGTATGTATGCATACTTCCATGTACAAACATATGTATGTACATGTGTACGTACATATACAACCTCCCCCCCAAAAAAAAGAAATGGATATATTAATTAGATACTTCCATAACATTTTTTTTCTGTGTATATCAATGTACAACGACAGAGTTTTGTTTATTTGTGGTTTATTTATTTATGGAGCTTTTGAGGGCTTTAATTGAGGACCTTCAGACCTGTTATCCTCTTTGCTATTGAATTTTTAATAATAGAAAAAGCAGAAATTTAGGCCTGTCAACAATTTTCTGGTTCTTAAACAAAAGCTAATACTTATAATATTTGTGCTGATTGTAGGTCTACAGTCAGTCAACATATCAAACTCTTCTATTACATCACTTTGTGGTTAAAGTCTGAAATATAACACACCGTATTGTGGTTTGCATTCAGTTATGTAAAGAACACCCCTGTGCATTTTGAGCTCTGCATTTTTAGATTAGCTTGGTTACAATGAAACTCTCAACCAATAAAACTATCGCAATAATAAAATCATCTCTTCTCCTTAGTCCTGTTGATAGGGTTATGTCCTTTTCTGACTGAGTCTAGACTAGCACTAAAAATCATTCCAGTTCACTCTCACCATCTTCATTTGATCCAATAGCTTAAAAGGGTTTGCTGCAGATAGCAATACTGTTTTATATTTGTGCTGATGCAGTTCTGTGGCTTTAATTTCTTACCCTTAATTATGAGAAGAAAGAAGTCAATTTTCATCTAGTAACTTCACTGTAAAACAGGCTTAGATCAGTTAGTCCTTTCTCAGTATTCTCTCTTCAAGCTGCTGGACATCAGTGTAATGAAAAAATGCCATAGGCTTGTAGAGAAAAAGCCTATTGATGACTGATTAGTGAATAGACTCATAGTTTCAAGCTTGTCAGTCTGTTTCTTATGGGAACCTTTAGAAGAGTTTATAAGTCAGAATGTTCCACTTGGGACATTAGTGTTTGTCAGATCAAACAACAGGACACTTCCCTTTCATTTGATTTTACTATTTTTCTCATTCTGGAAAGCCCAGTCAAACAGTCTTTTTCAGTATTTTCTTTTCAGGACTATGTAAAGAGTATAACATTTAGAAACAATGAAGCTATATAATGAAATACAAAGGTGAATTGAAAACAAAATCCAGTTCTTTTACCTCTAAAGTAGATAGTAAGTGTGTTTCTAGTGGATTGTTTACAGGCTGCAATAGCCATAGTCACATCCATTCTCTGAATTCAGCACTGTCTAGGGGACATGCAGAAATGAACCTCCCAATTAAAATCTCAAAACGAAAGTATGGGAGGTCATCTTTGCTACAAAGGCCCTGTATAATTCTTTGATTGAACTGACAACACAAATATCAGTTACTGTCTCCACACTGGTTTTATGGCAGGTGTAAGGAACAAAGTAAATTCTTTGGCACCTGTCATTTACTCTTTAGATGCAAAAATCTACACGTAAATTTTTTGGACTCAAGCTATAGTAGCAGATGCTAAAATGCAGCCCTTCACTTTTTCACTGTGCACAGAAAATCCATAGAATATTTGTACCTTTATTCAACTACTCATAAATCATTCAGAACTCCAGTTTCTGACCTGCCAGCAGTTTTTGCAAGAAAAAGCATGTAATGTTTTCTGCAGAAATATCCATACAACAATTTCTGAAGTATGTATGAATGTTTGTGCTTGTGACTTCAATTTCCCCCTCACAATGGCATCAAATAAAAAATTACTCCAATGTGTTACAGTGCAAGGGCTGACACCTGATGTATCTTGTGACCAGTGCAGAACAACTAGTTATGGAGACAACAAAACCCCATGACCTTAACACTGCCCACAAAGCATAATGTTGGGACCATCCAAATCGCAATGAGTTTGGACAGGAAGAAGCACATTAGTAGTTTCCAAGGGATCAGAGACTGTTTCCTCTATGTCTCCTTGCTATCTTTTGTTCAATCAAGTTCCTTACAGAAAGTGGATAGTTTCAGAACGAACACAAAGTGAAGGTCCTTCTTCAGAGGCTATGGTATTAGTGTGATCTTCATAAAACCCTGTGTATTGTCAACTGTATTTTCATATTGCTTTTTGGTTTTTCCATTTTTACAGTGTTGTCTCCCTGCAGCTACAGAACACCATGGATAGGTTTTTTTTCCCACTAAATACATCCAGAAAATATTAATTTGCAGTTGAAAATAAAGGGAGGGAAGCAGTTACTGGAGAAAAATGGCATGTAAACCATGACCTTTTTTGTAAGTCTGCATTTCCAGAAGAAATATCATGAGGGGAAACTACTAAGTCAGCCAGTATAAATTGGATTGGGCAAGTTCCAGTGGAACAATCTGGAAAAAAAAGCAACACAGGCAAGAATGTGTTTAATCTGGATGTATCCCAGGTTTACGTAAGTATACAGAGAACTGCTGCATGAGAGGAACAGGATAATTGATGTCACAGTGATATAAAATACATCCTTGACTTTCTGCATATTTAGCTATATCTACCCAAGTTATCTTACAATGCAGTGTCTTTTCTTTAAACAAATGCAATGCACTGCGAGAGAGCACGTTGTTCTGTTTCACCCCTACCTTCAGCTCAGAGCTTTCAAAAACCCAAAATGTTCTGGCAAGAATGCACAGCACAGGTCTATCTATTGGTGTGATAAGCCAATATATTTTACAGGTACATAAATCTTCCATTAAACAATGAAGAAGTGTGGATCAATACAGTGTCCCAAGAGCTGCTGAAAGCTAATAAAATTAGCGTGAACCCATTCAGTTGTCATCCTCACAAACCATGGCTCACGCAATGTAAGCTGGCCTATCCTTGACTCCAGCATATTAGTGCTGCTTAACTCAGTGCAGGACAGCTGGATATTTTCACAGTGCTCAGAATTGTACTGCATAGTGCCTTGCACAGAAGGCAAGAGGTGTGTTTTTTTCCCCTAGGAACCTACATCTGAAGGGCTGGTCTAGACCACAGAGCTTAACTGTGTCTGGGTTTCTATATGTGCAAACACAGAGACCAGACAAGAGGCTGAGAGCCCAAATTCTACCATCCCCTGGGAATTTTTCCAGCAACCACAACCACAGGGATTTATAATCCCAGACACTGCTGAATTCCAAAAGAGATCTAATCATGTATCAATGTGACCAAAACACAAAGAATAGTGAATGCCAGAACTGCCTGTCAGACTGCTAAGTTTCAAATGTTGATCTTATCTTTAACCTAGGTCTATGTTTGGTAAATATGAACTGTTAGTTGCTTCCACTCACTCTTTTGCCTAATTATCTGTGTGTCTTTTGTGACAATGGGAATGTGGAGGGAAAAAGAATTGATTTTCACTCTCAGCAAAAAGCGAAATTGTTCTCATCATATCTGCCATGATCAGGAAAGAGAGATTGGAGGTGATATTCAAGTTCTCTGTCTCCAGGTTTTGAAATGCCCTCTTTGGATTTCTCTAATTTATCACCTAATAATACAGCCCAAATTTGCATATATAAGTGTCAGCTTTTCCATCTGGATTTGTTCTAGCACTGGCTTATTTGATTTAGACATCATTTCCTCTGATGGAGAATACAATCCTAAGGGCTACCTACTGAGGCGACAGAAAGCGGTATGTCAAATTTCTTTATGGTGGTCAAGAAGCTGCTAGACTTGTCATTCAGGACTTACTCTACAGTAAGCTGTATTAAAGCATTTAATGTGATCCCTTCCTTTGTCAGTTGTCCAGATGCTCCTTTTGTCTGCCAATACATTGAAAGATGTGTTTCTGGTGCTCCTTTCAAAAGCTTGGAGCTCCCTTGACTGTGAGGTTAATCAGAATACATACACTTATGTATACTGATACACTTAGCAGCTTGATTGTTGTTGAAAATCAAAAGACAGAGCTTTCTGGTGGCTGTATAACAGAACAGAATTAACTTCCTAGAAATTTCATAACACTGACTGGGTAAGAGAGACATTTCACACAATGCCTGGACTGCAGGAAAGATCACAATCTGTGGTGACATCCCTGGACACAGAAAATCAGAACATCAAGAGATGAGAGGTCTCCTCTAGCGTGGCTACTCACCAGAAATGCTTCAGGTAGAACTTCCATGGTGAGTTAATTGTAAGAAGAAGTCCAGAGACAAGCTTGGTTCCCAGACTGTCCTGTTCTTGATTGTCCCTCTGTCCTTACTGCAGTACTTTGCCACTTAGAGTAAAACTGATGCTTCTACAATAAAATACAGCTCTAACATGATCATTTCACAAAGACTATTGACAGGAGAGAAAACTTACACCAGCTTCACCTCCTACCAAAAATATCTGTCTATAAGTATAATTATAGTTAAAGTTCAAACATTAGACTTTAAGAAACTTCAAGTCTGTGGGAGTTAGACCACTGAGAAATATGGAAAACAGGACCCCATTTATTCAGATGTTCCAATTACTTTTAGATGGTTATCTTTAAGTGGAGGACAACTTTATCTCTTGTATTCCTAGAGATGTTTTCTGTGGACTTTTGATGTTTGAACAGCTGACTTGTCACAATGAGAATCTAAACCATTAAGGTAAAGATGTGCACTCCTGTCCCTCTCCATAAAGGACTTCATGAAATCAAAGCCTGTAATTATGGGACCTGCTTCTGCTGAAAAATGATGAATGACATTTTATGACATAAAGTAATTTCACCTGAAACACTTTTCTAGCCAGAAAATGACATGTCCTGTCTCCTTTGATGCAGCTGCCTGAGGGCTTTGTTCTGCTACAGAATGCAGTAGTAACAGGGATGATCTGCTGGAAACTACAAACCTACTTAAATTGTCACTTTGCCCAAACACTTCATGATCTGAAGGGTGAAACTATTCACATCACATGACAGCCTAAAAGCAGCTTTTGAACAAGGCTCTAAGAAAGCATTTGTCTGAGCAGTGGGCACTTTCATATTATCTGGACATAAGGATGTTTCTGTGCAACAATACCAAACAACCGTAATTTCCAGGGTGTGTATTCTTTCCAATAATCCATTGACAGCTATGTATAATTTCCCCCGACTCAGCTGCACAGTTCAATTGTGTACTGGCCAAGACTGCTAAGACCTGAGCCAAAGAAGGGGGAGGGAAAGGTCTGACTTTTCCAGCAACAGATTAATGCGTCAAAGGGAGAGGAAGTAAGTACTGAAAATATCAGGTGCACTTCTGAGTTGTGTCTGCCAAAGGGTGGACCTGCATAATCTGTCCCATAACCAGCATTATTACATCAGTACTCGCAAGTCTTAGCTTTAAAATCTCCAAAATTGCGTGAGCATTTGGAAAAGTCTGTGCCATACATACATACATAAATGCATACACCCGTGCATACCATATCTCAGGGAAGATTACATCAGCTGGAGATTTACCCAATCCATCTAGCTGTCATTGTGCTAAACAAGGAAGGATGTCTTACTGAAAGACTCAAATTGCTGTAGCACATCACAAACTATAGACAGAAGTATGGAACCTATCTTTGTTGCTTCTTTGTCTCATGGCAGCTGCAGAAATGTGAATCTCCCTTTCCCTGTTTTTCTTCTGGCTTTGGTATTACATCAAAAAAAGGTGACTTAAAGAAAACAACAGATACTGAATACGTTTTCAGGATTTGAATAAACTTGACTCAGGAAACCTGAAGATTCATTTTTTATGGTATTGTAACTGATTGAAGAGCAATACCCGGAATGATGTGATCTTATGACCAATGGTAAAAGAAAGTGAGATCAAACTTGAACTTCAAAAACTAATGGGATTTTACACAATTCATTATCACCTGTAGCAAAAGGCACTGTATCTTGCATAGTGGTCCCTCAAGCTACCTCCAGTTGCTTGCAGTAGATTGTAAAGCAGTATGTGAAATGGTGACCCCCTAACAGCAGAACCAGAAAGCAGGATGTGAGAATGAGCCTTTCAGGGAGCAGACAAAGGTTACTGGGTTCCTCCTGACACAGCTAGGTGGTCAGGTGCATAGCAAGGGAGCACAGAACAGTGGTTTTGGTATAAGCCTCAGCTGAAGCTAACCCTGCTATAAGTGGATAAAAATGCAACCATAATTATCCTGCTAAGCTCCTCAGTTTGATCCCTATTGAAGTTTCAGCCATTATCTCAGCTTTGCTAACTTGGACACAAGAGCATAATAAATTGTGTATAAATAACAACTTGGCTTGAAAGGCTTTTGTTTTAAAAAGTTGGTGTTTAAACTAGTGTCCACCAAGGTTGTCAGCACATGAAAGCTGGAAATTTGGCATCTTAAGCAAGGCTGCTGAGCCAACACTACTGCACAGTGGATCTGTCACTATTATCAGGAATGTTTTAGTGATGTGTATTACTTATTTAGCAACAGTAAATCTGTTCAAGTGCAATTGCCATCTTTTTTACTTTCCCTGCCAGATTGGTTTTTTTTTTACATGGTACAGATGTTTTGTTTTCTTTTTCAGATGAGATATATTAGTTGTGAAAGAGTTGTTTACAGTTTTAAAAAAATCCCCAAACTTCAATTAACATATAAATCTGACCCTGACAAATTTCTTTCTTCTGTCTTCTAGGGCCAAAGATCAATATTTTCTAAAACTCATAGCTCTAAGAATTCCATTGTAACCCATTGGAATAATAAATCTTTTCCATGTCTCTTTCTGCATCCAAATATCATTGTCAGTATTCAAAAACAGTGTGAGATAGTATAGGACATACATCCCAATAGACCGAGCTATAAATTCTGTCTCTGCAGAGACCAGGAGAAGAGGAACAGAGATGATAGCAAAGATCCTTCTGACTTCTGATCATCCTGGTCATAAGGAAAGCAGTATTACTACCTTTCTTGTATAAAAGCAAGTGTTTTTTCGTGTTCATAATTTGTGTGCTATTTATAAGATCAAGAGAAACATAAACACCAAAGATCTCTCAAAGAAAACCTAATTTGCACATGCACTTGAGATATTCTTAGTTGCATTATATCATGTTTACAATATAAACATGATACAAATGCGACATAACATAACAGATAAAGTAAAGGATAATGATATCAGCTAACACAAATGCTGTCAAAGACAGTATACAGATACGTAGAAAAATTAATCCTGACATAAAGACGTAAAACACTTTTTTTCTTTTGCAGGTGTTTTGTACCATTATAAAAACAGAATTAGTTAATCCATTTGTAAAGGGGTTTTTTTTAATATAGCAAAAAATATATTTCATATACATATTTCACTTAGTTTATTACCATCTTAGCCGAAAGTTTTCTTTAAAAAGTAATTCTTTCTTCTACATCTCCCCAGGCCTCAAGGGACTTTTCACTGCAAAATCTTCTTTATCATAAATAATTTTTTTAAAATTAAATCAATAACACACAGGGAAAGAGAAAGAGTGTTCCAAGACATAGAACACTTCCCATGTACTTGAAGTAATCAAAGAGATTTTATTTCAGGCCTACTGACATTTTATTTGGAGGGAGGAACAGAGGTGTTTTGTTCTCTTTTCAATCCAGTAATACTCTCTTGTTCCTGTGGCTCCCTTGTGAAGCAGCTTGGAGCTTCACTTTTCAGTATGCTTTTATTTACCTGAAATTCCAAAGTGTTATTGTATTTCCTTGTGCTGCCGTGGCAAATAATTATATTGATATTTGGTTCTATTCATGTAAACCAACGCCAGCTTCTTAAAAATAGCAACAGTAATTTCCTTTACATTTTAATACAACTGAATTTATTAAAAAGTCCAATTAGACAAGATGGATCAAACCAGCTCTACAGGAATCAGAAGAATCTCCATCCTGTTGAATTTCGAAGTACATAAGTTTTTAATTTGTTGTTATTGTTGTTGTTGTTAGGATGAGCAGATAAAAACCTCATACTCTTACAAAAATGTCATTTGCTAATACTTTTTTTTATTGTTTGTCAAATTAGCCAGTATAACACTTATGAAAATATTTTTGCTTCTGTTAAAAATGTATTTCCTAAAGAAACATGAATCTTTAGGAACCATTCTTTTTTTCAAAATACTAAGTTAGTGTTGTAATAGATACTTCCATTTGTACATGCTACAGATTTGAAGAAAAATTACAGAGGAACAAAGAGATTGTCTCGCAGTATTTTGTTTTAAAATGAAACCTAAAAATCCTTCTAAGTCTGATATTCTCTGCTGTAGTTGTTAGAAATAACTGACTAATATAAACACTTTTTCCGAACTAAATCTTGCTTCAGCTCACTTAGTAATCTTTGTGATATGCTTTATAAGCTTTCTGAAAAGCCAGCTTCACTAGAAAAGTTGAAGTGATACTAATTTGCTTATCATTAAATGTACTATCAGCAGTCTTTGTTAACAAAATATAAGTGCTAATTTGCAGCAGAAAATGCAAGATGATTTAATTTAACTTTTACTACCACAGGATGTACCACTATTTCTGAAATTACTTCATGCTTAAAGATGGAAAAATGCCGGTGTCCAGCGAGAATGGAATCAGAAAAGTAAATAATTTTTGCCTGCAGTCTGTTTAATTGGAAATTATTAAATCGGTTAAATATGATATTGTCTCTAAACAAGACAATGCAAATAGGAAATGTCAGTAGGCATGACTGATTCTGCTATTTAGTGTGTGAGTCCTGATTCAAGACACAGTCTGCATGAAATAATTACCGTATTATTTAAGTGCAAACTGACTTGAGGTACAACTGCTTAAAACAAACAACAGAACAAAAACTCCTTCCTAACAGGTCTGTTCGTGGCATCTGTGAGAATCTTTCACCAGGAGTATCTGGATTCCTAGAGGACTGTAGAACCTTACTCAGAATGCTCTGTCTGCTGCAAACATCCTTTAAGCTACAAGTGACCTCTTTTACTTCACCCTTTACAGGATATCAGATCTTTTAGCAGATGTCCTATGTCTTGTCCCTTTTTTTTTTTTGAGGATAAATAAATGCAAATGCACTTTGCCACTATGACCCCATCAGGAACCTTTCCTGACTGAATGTATGAGTAAAACAAAAGACCACTGCTTGACTAACATAGTCAGCTTGTCTTTAAAATCTACATGCAATTTTTCTAAGTACCAGAATGAAAACAACAAAGTTGTCAATCTAGTTATAGCTATCTTGCCTTTTCATTTTGAGTACAAACTGGTCATTCCCTTTTTTACTTTCTTACAGACAATCTTTCTTTCACCATAACTATGAACATTTTGCATAGCACAGACTTCTATCTAATTCTTGTATATACAGTTCAGCAGCCTGAGCCTCTGACAGCGTGAAACAGGATTTGTTCATGCTGGATTACATGTTTCGTACAGTTTAGCTGCTGGAAAAAGTCAAAGAATAGGCAGACACAAAATTCAAAATGCAGAAAATCAAGGAAACTTCGTAAATTTGCAGAGTGATGTATAAATCGTAAAATCAGTGATGCAATAGTATTTTGGAAGGGTAATAAAAAATTGTTAGGTTTCTACATGTTAATTAAACAATAGCCAGTATAATCTATATATAAATCTGTAAACCGAGCACAGTTTCCTTTGTACTTCAATCAAATCATCGTCAAGCTTTTTTGATCTACTATTGTGTTGCTCAAAGAGCAGTAAATGAGAAAATAAATCCTGTAAGTAGTAAATTAGAGTTCTTATATTTCTTTATACTCTGAAGTACAACAACCTAAGTGTCCACAGGAAATACTAGAGAAGAAATATTCAGATTAAATAAAATTATCATACCAAGCTTGCATCTTACTTCAAATGTTCAGAAGTCTTGGGAAGTGAAATTACATAGAACTCATGGAAATTGCCTGACAGAAAGCCAAGTGGAAATACATCACTCTCATGCCAAATATTATGCGTATCAGTATACAAAACCCTGATGTAGGCTCGAGTAGGAAAAAAGAAAAGTAACCAATTTATTCATCGGCGATGAGGTCAGACAAAGACCGTACAAGTCAAGTACATGAATTAGGAAACTAATGGAATGGCCTACTTCATGGTAGTTGGCAGGCTGAACAGAAGTCATAATATAATATACTCTTTGTCATGTCTAAAACCACGACCAGTCAGACACCTCTGACTATAATGGAGGTGTTTCTGTTGTTCATAAAGCAGCTTTCAAATCAAGCCCACAGCTGTAGCGTATATGTACAGCATATCCGTCGAACCAATTGTTGACTTCATCGTTTCGGTTACATGCTGATTGCAAACCAATGATAAACAAATCCCTGCATGCTCAGGGTTTTGCAGTACTTACTGCACACCAGTTTTTTTCCCATTTCTCTGTTTGTGTTTTTTTCAGGTGGCCCATTCTGAAACTGTTGAACACTCCTTATGAAGAAGTAAGTAGAACTCAACAGCTCCATAATCCTAAGAAATTTAATTCTAATTATGAGCATGGCTTTATTTCTTACCATGTTTAAAATACTGGAATGAAATAATCTTAGCAAGAAATGGCAGTGTTCCAGTGAGTTTGATGCAGGACACTTTCTCCACAAGACCTGGGATTCTGTGCATCTCTAAATTTTAGAAAAATTATGGCTCATTTCAAACCACTGAGTTTTGCAGGTTGAGATTTCCTGTTTTGGGGGTTTTTTTGTTGATGGATAGACCCACACAATTGTAGCGTGTTTCTCTGTCCTGTGGCCACCATGTACCTTCTTGTTTTCTCATAAGGCATCTGCTTTGAAAAAGTGACTGTATTCTGGTAAGCGGTGCTTTCTCCTGATTAGTCACTGGTAGAACTTCGTAGAAGAGTCACCACAGGATTTTCTGTTGATGGGTTACACCCTGCCTGATGATCTGATCTGTTGCTTTGTTGCACTACTTAGCAAGATGCAAGAGTTCTTCAGTAGCCTGGGATCTGGATCTGACTATTTGATATACACTAACTACTTCTCTATGGTGGCTAATCTTACATCATTTCTATTTTTCTCTAACATTTTTGTGGATTATTGCTAGCTGAAAAATTATAACAGTCAGATTTATGGTGGCAACTGGAAGAACAGATAGTTTTTTAAGCAATGAATGAAGCTTTCACTTCGTAACTATGAAAAGTCTTTCCAAGTGTACGATGCAAAAGGACCTTATGCACTGAAAATACAAAAGTCTTACTTCATATTCAGGGCTGCGAGAAAGGATAGCTTTGTAAGCAAAGTTTACTGGGTTTCTTTCATTCATTTATTCTTCTTTTAGTGTGCTGAGAAAACTGATTATAAGATCAGGGAAAAGTGAAAAAAATACCAACGGAGTCGTGTGGAACTGAGTCATAGAATAAAAAGGAGGCTGCGGGATTTTGTAAAATGTCCTTTCAGTAATCTAAGCCAAACTGCAAGCTCACCTTAATAAAATCAGTTCTTAGCATCAGTCTGTTATCAGCATTGTGGTTTTGAGAAATTTCAGGTATCTGTGCAGAAACTGAAAGGACAGATTTTATACAAGATGTAGCTCTTTGAAGCTGTGGTAATTAAACAGAGCTGTGATATGTGCAGTTTATTGTGGTCGTCTTTTTCTGCTGTGTAAACAGATCGTTACTTAAGTGCTGGGCTTGTATTTTTCAGGATCTCAACAGACAACTTTTCATTTTTGCTCTGATAATGATATTATGATGTTAATTTTTACTTCCTTTTAGTTTCTTTCATTTTGTTGTTGTACAGAATATTCATAATTTAGAATACAGTTACACAAAGCAATTTTAATAAGTGGGAGATGAAAAAAAAAACCAAAACATCCAAACAGAAGTTATTTATGCGTTGCAGACTGAGTTTTGTCTTTGAAGTAGATTCACTAAAACTATGAGTCTTCTTTTCCAATTGTTTTAATACGATACCAATAATGCCATGATTTTATTGGCCTTTCACCTGTTGCTTCCCCAATATTTCTCCTGAATTTCTGATAAGTCCACATTCAGCCCCTAACCATCAGGATTTTAAGTAGCAAATCACACTAAATTAGATGGATTCTTTGCCACATCAGTACGCTTTGAACATGCAGGACAAAAAAAAATCTTCCCTTACTTCTGTAATAAAAAAATTCCTTAGGTTTTAAGCATTCCTAGAACCTTGCAAGAAACCAGATCTAGAGAAAAACTGCCAGAGCAGAGTACTAACTTGGCATACTTTCTCCTATTCTGAGGCGCAGTAAGTTTCTAAGGAAGAAAAGTAGCTCCCAACAGGAGCACAGATGGAAAAAATAGGAGTTCACCTACATTAATGTGAGGAAGTAGTAGCCATTCTGAAAAAAATTGGCCTCATTGAGTCTTTTTGGTTGCAGACATAAGCGGGATTAGTGCCTCCCCAAATAAGCAGGCAGTTGTGAATTTTAAAGGAAAATAAATATTCTTTGAACAGAGGTCTGGATGCTGAGAGTGTTTCGTCCTCTTCCTCCTGCTGGAAGTATCGGTTTTCTACAGAAATACCTATGGTAGCAATGAAATATATCCAGAAATAATAGGCATCTCAAAAAGTATTACCTATGAAAATATCTGAACTGCTTATGGCAAAGCTTTCAAAGCCATTTCAGAATGCTAAGGAGAGCAAACATTTTGGTTCTTCTTTCCATGCAATGCCAAGTTCTTTCTAGTCTTCTTCTGTGATATAAAGGGATCTGTTTGATAAATGCCATTACAAATCTCAATATTCATAAGATAAGCAGTGAAAGAACTATGTACCTTAAGCAGAATTTGCACAAACTGCATGGCTGAGATCTACCAGTCTTAGGATTTCTTCCTCCTCCCCCAGCTTTTTTGTAAAGGGGAAATTCCTCATTCACAAGAACTATGGGTGGCTGTGAAAGAACACAACTCTAGCTTAAAATCATGAAGTTTTACATCTCTAAAAGACCTAACCGTGAGTAGGGAAGGAATAGTAAAATCAAAGATGTTATACTTGACTCTTTTCCTGCCAAATTTTCTTGAAGATAGGTCTTTGCTTCCAAGGTTTGATTTACATTTTCAGTTCGGTCTTCTACCTTGCTGGAAGCTCCTCATACTCTCTTCTACTTCCCAGGAAATTTTTTTTCACCATCTCCCTCACAGTCTCTGAGACACAGGTGGGTGCTCCTCTCCTTTCAGTAACCAACCTGTCAGCTACAGAATTTGAGAGTTTTCTTGCAATTCTTGTAGCCTTGAGTTCAGCCTGCCACACCTAAATCATCTTTCTTCAGATGCGCTTATTTCCCCAGGAGAAGGCGTAGTCTTCTCCTAGCTTTTTAAAGAGATCCTACCTGATCTGCTCTGTACTCTTTTACAGAAATATTATATATGATCTGAGAACAAATGAAGAAATTAGACAATTTGTCATGAATAAAAACTTTTTCAAAACAAAAGTGCAAGAAATCTGTTTTCTGTGTG
>Ga0181612_145204_pt1 | contig 15276 bp, 14 predicted proteins | sample HoacroProtozoa21_FD_119630 | JGI IMG/M metagenome (GOLD analysis project Ga0181612, IMG submission 119630) | Hoatzin crop microbial communities from Cojedes, Venezuel. Combined Assembly of Gp0051906, Gp0051904, Gp0051908 | reverse complement strand
TTCCTATTACCATCAGTCATCACCCACTTCCCCCAGTTTGATACACTCGAGAGCCACCACTGTTACTGGATGTGCAATGCAGCATTTTCCGTGCTCTGGTCTGGAGATTTTCTACCTTGTTTCTATCCCCTCACCACCAGCCTGAGTGCACTCAAGTCTGAAATTGGCTCCTCTCATGAATGTGGTAATTCCTGCACCTATAGCCTCATTATCACTTTCCCACCTGGTTTTGCCTTAATGCTCATTTCGCTGCCTTACTCACAACTGGGGCAAGTGATCTGATTTGCTTTCAGGCCACATTTAATCTTTAATATCAGCCTCAATCTTGTTACACAGAAAACTTTGCTCCCTTCCATTTAAAATGCGACTATTGAACAGAACTTTATTTGTTTAAATTTTCTTGATGAAAATACACAATCACCTCGCTGGCAATGCTTGCTTATTTTTTCCAGACCATCAGCACATGTGCTGCTTTGCTGATGAGCCTTGCCTCCAGGAAGAGAGCCAGGTAGTCTTTTCCTTCTAGACATCTCCTGGAAAAGGACATCAGTGGAGAATGGTTTTAATTTCCAGCTCTCTGTCAAGAGCTTGAGTCAAACCACATCCACCTAGCCTTTGGGACACATTCCCTCGTTGTTGTAATCGCAGAACCACTGATTTCTATTTCCAATTTCTGCTTCCAAATCAAATTTACAACAAGAAAGCCCTGAGGAGCCCCAGGGTGAACAGCAGGTAATGAGGAGGAGTTAAAAAGACAAATAAAAGAGCCATGGCTCAAAATGACACTTCGGGGAAAGACCTGGGAGATCCCTCAAGCATCCAAAGGAGAGATGGGCAGAGCCCATCTGTCTGCACCGCAGGCACCACCCTCGTAAAAGAGTGAGTTCCCAAAATGTATGAGATCATTACAAACAACAGCTAAGCTCTTCTGCAGGGCTTGTGCATGCTGTAAAGGGAAAAAAGTGCTTCTGCTAGCACTGGAGAGGTTTGCCAAGGAAAGGAACAACTGCTGGCGGCCTCAACTCCTGAACATGTCAAAATGAGCGTTCAGATCTTGTCAGAAAGACAAATTAATGTCCAGATGGTCTAAATCTGGTCCATCTGAATGAATGGAGCTGTTACTGATTGATACCAGTTAGGAATATGGCCCACTGCCTACTACTCAAGAAAGCATGAGAATTCACAGTTTTTAGGACCCAAACAATACAGGACAAATAACCTGGAAAGCCTGCTCCAGTTTCAGAGTTGTTGTATTTTTATTTCTAAATGTTTCACAAGGACACAATTTACATATTGTCCCCACTCACATTAGCAGCAGGTTTTATCACATGCAGAGCTAACACTTTACTTTGGCATCTGTAATGCTGGAGAGCAACTATCTCCTCCTGGATATTTTCAGTCTGTCTTCCAGGTCCTCTTAAAGTCAGATGGACAGAGCTGTGTCTGACAGTATACTGGGACGGAGCTCCAGACCGAGCTGACACTCACTCCCCCACAAAATCATTAAGCTTAAGCAAGAAAACAAGCAAGGCTGTTCCAAAAAAATAGCCCTAACCTAGCCGCTAGGAGCACCCATGGGGCTCTGATTGGGTCAGGGAAGTCTTCAGAGACTTTGATTGTCACTTGAGATTTCATACAAAATAACAGTATAAAGGTACGCACATGACTTGCACTGCCAGCACCCCACGGTCAACTAAATGGCTCTGCCTTGCTCAGGTCGGTCATCTGGAAGTCTAAGGATCAGAGCCATCCAGTTACCTGGGTGCTCACAGGAGGCTGACCCACCTTGGTGAGATGGACTTGGGTTCACAAGTGACTCCATGCTTAGTCCACCCTCTCCCCTTCATGCGACCCAATTCTTCTTGCCTTATGCATCTGAACCCTTTCCCACACATGGGAAATTATTTCTCTTGCAAAAGTCAAAATCAAAGCAGCAGCATCTCTGAAATCATACAGAAAGCATCAAAGTGAGGACCTATAATCCCAATCAGCCTCACTGGGAGTGACACTGCACAGCACGAAAATCATCAGAGGAAAAGGCAAAGCTATGTCTCTGGCTTCTGAAGTCATCCATGTGCTGTGAAAAAAGTGGATGAATTTCACACCAAAACCACAAAAGCCAAACCTCCATGCTTCATGCAGGAGAACACTCCCAGCAGAGCCTCCTACCCAGCATCTTCAGACCACCCCGCTCCCCTGCCAGCTGAAGCATCCCCGATAACAGCAGCCAGAAGAGTTTTTAGCAGCCTCTTTCCCTGTTTCCCCACTGTTCCTAAAGACTTGCAAATGCTGCAGAAATTCCCAATATTTCAATCTGACCACAAACCTTCACTAAAGAGACCCTCTCTTCGTTTATTATGGGTCGATTCTATGAAATGGATGCAATGCTAGTCTACTAATGAATATCTGGCAGGAATGAAAGGAGAGTGACTTCTAACGTTCCTGCCTCCCTGGCTGGTCAGTTCATTCACTCCTCTATGCATCAATCAAAACTGAGCTGCAGAAATCGCGGCTAGCATTTGATCAAAAGTTGCACCAAGCCGAGACCTTGATTTGGATGGCAGGGGAAGGGCTGCTTCTGCAGGAAGGAGACGTTGAGAGGGTAAAAGAGTGGCCCTCCGAAAATCTTTGCTCCCAGTTGTACTCGGCTGAACGTCTGGCAAATGTGGAACTTCCACTGGCTAGTTTCACATAATACAGCTTTTAAGCTAGCAGAACAAAAAGTAGATGGGAGTGAGGAGCGTTAAACAGCAGCTATTAAAAGAAAAATAATCTTGCCTTTCATATCTTTTTTAATTTTTTCCTACTGCTTTTTTTTTTCCCCTTCCATTGTTTTGGTAGGTGAATTTGATGTGCTAAATCCGTCCTTGGTGGTACTCTACCAAAGCAGCATTTATATGTCAGGAGAAGAGCCAGTTTAGACAGGAAAATCCGAGTTACAAGCCACAATGATGTTCCATATTTTTCTGTGTTAACCTCAGTGTATTAGGTGAATAGTTGCTTAGTAAAATGAGAGAGCCTAAATAAGTATTTGCCTTATGGAAATCAGAATGATTTCTCTAAATTACACTTCTTGTATGCAGTGAAAAGGCATCTTTTGTCTGCATGATAAAGCAGCATCAGAACAGCATCTTCAGAACCAATTTTATGCAAAACCCCCATTGCAGCTGATTGGGGTAGTGATAGGTGGGTACACTATTTTGATTTCACCTCGGCTCAAATTTTACTTTAAGGCCCTGATCTTTTTAATATGTCACAATATTCAGATAAACATATCTCTGCTTCTTATGGGTACTTGTGAGACTGATTAATCAAAAATAAATAGTGTGCATTAGGACTGAACTAAGCTCATTTCAGAAGGAAATAGCTTCCAAAGTGTTAGAGGACCTGGTCAGGGAATATAAACAGCAGCATGTGGGCGGGGAAGAAGTCAAAGCACTAAGAATTAACTACAAATATGCCACTAGCAACGCAGTTGTGATGGCACTTCCACATGTCAGAAGTTGCTCCTTGCATAATTTCAAATAACAGATACATCCATAAAACATCTGATTGAGTTAGAGTTGGTTAAAAGAATACTGTACTTACTGGAAAGTCTAAGGTGAAATCTACACCAGGAGAGAAGTACTGTACACCGGAAGTCACATTAAAATATTGTACAGTATTTCAGGTACAACGCTTCTCGTTCATTAGCCTATGTTAAAGTGTCAGTGCTATATTTTTGTAGTGCAACGATTATTTCACTAATAGAGGATCCATTTCCAAATCTCATCACACACTGAAATTCTGATCGTTTCAACTTACAAACTCAGAAAAACCGAAACGAAGGGCTGGATCCTGCACGGTGCTTTCTTCCCTCCGAGCATGCCGTTGGGTGGATTGTTTTCTTTACACTCCCTCTGTGCTCCCTCTCTTTGGGCCTCCACCACCATAAGGGCAATATCACGTCTCTTGGCTTGCAGGGTGCTATTTCTGGAAAGACCGTCTTGTAGAAAGCCATGGCATGGAAGCTATGATTCATATATTTCACAGGAGCAGAAGTGTTAGTGAATGTGGGCAGGTGGCGGGGTGGCACTATGAGAGTGAGGTGGCATGACAGATGTCAGCAGCCAGGAAAGTGCGCTCCAGAGGTGCAAGACTCGAAGAGTTACAGACTCCTGGGGAGTTATATCCACTTACATCAGACCTGGGAAACTGGGCATCGTAAGCACACTGTCATCTGATGTTTTGCCTGCCATTTTTGCAGCTTATGTCACAAGAAACTGCTGTGTCTCTGCCGTCTTCCCTGTCTGAAACTTCTCCGTTCTTGGCTTCTCTTTGCCTGTGAGCTCTGCCTTCACCACCTCTCTCACTCCTTCCTATGCCACTGCTCAGGCAGGACCAAGACATGATGCCATTTCCTCTGCAGCCTTTCCCCTCTCCAGCCTTTGCCTTCCCTTGTGCTGCCCCTCACGCCGGGCACTATTTCTTCTCCCTCTTGCCAACAAGATCACCTTCTTGCATTCAGCTCCTTCCCCAGCTCCATTGCTTTCTCTCCCTCCATCTCCAGTCATTTTTAACTGGTTTGGTGTAAAGATGCTTAACTAAGGCAGTCACAACACAACAGCAGCAAGAAAGACTTCGCAACACTGCATGGTCCAAGGCATTTCAAATCTGAAATATTTTCTTAGGTGACTGACAAACTTCTCAGCAGACCTTGCCCAGCCCTTGTGTTGCAAATTGTTGAGGTTCGTAATGAATCACAGCTTCCACTAAAGCCGGAACATGGCCCAGCTTCAGAAAGGTGTTGGACCAGCTCCACAGCTGCTTTCCAAAGCATCCATCTTCACCTAACTTTTTTGCTGCAAACAGGATTTTCAAACCTCTTTTTCAAACTGCTCTAGAAGGACCCTCTTATTCTGAGGAACAGTCTTAATAGGGAACTTTTCTTATATGGTGGGAAGAATGGATGCTCCTCTGTGGGCCAGGGGAGGGAAAATATCTCCTCTGACAGCAATAACCCCACCCCCATCCTGTTCAAGGCTCATGACCACACAAGGAGACGGAGCCCAGAGGCGTAAGAAGGGGAGCCTGACAGAAATTCAGTGGCATGAAGAGGGTTAATAAACCTACAAGAAAAACCTAGCACAGGAGAGGGAGAGCAGCAACAGCCACAAAAATTTGTGAACACCTCTCTTAAAAAGAAGGACTGCCGTTATGGACCACAGTGTCCCATACAAAATGAGGTGGCAGTGAAGGATGCTGAGACCTGCTCGGTCCCTCCCTGCCGTGCCAGAACATTCACAGCCTGTCCCTGGCACTGTGCGTTTGAGAGCTCCAGTGTTTCGAGGGCCAGGACAGCAAAAGCCAGATGGACCCCGTTTTCTGGTGACCATCCACAAAACCTTCCCCTTCACACGTATGAGCCCATTCATCTCGCCGTTCTTTGCAGCGCTGGCCGTCTCTCGTATAAACACTGCGTAGTGTGTGTGGCGCGCTGCAATACTTTAAGGACATTGGAATGCACTTTATCAGCACTTTTAAACACTGCAGCTTTATGGGCAGAGTCTGAAAATGTATTTACCATTCCAGACTGTGCACAGATGTGCTTTTAATATAACATCCTGATGTTTTTCTTCTCTTCTCATGACCCCTTGCTGTCCAGGCAAGGGTGCTCGCCCTTCCTCGTGCCACCAGATGCTCCAGGAATTCTCCCTGGAGCACCAAGCACCAGAAATTTCCCTGACTTGAAGCAGCTCCTTCATGTCTTCTGCTGATGCTCTTGTATGGGTGCTGTGAAGTTTGCATTATGGGGAAACTCCTTAACCACCCGCACTTGCCACGCAGCTGTTCCCTAACCGGTGTCACCAGTATTTACATCTCTCCAAAGACCTTCCTCCTGTGCACCAACCACGTGTATAGAGCTGTTGATTGCTCAGTGTGTGCATAGCAGGTCATGCACATTGTGAAGGACAGACGGATGACCTGTGGCTCTTCCGGGCTCCTCTCAGGAGGCTGGAAATCAGAGATATTTGGGACTAAGGGGAAATGCCTTCCAGCTGAAGGAGCATAGAAACCACTCCTGTGGTGCTGAAGCCACCATGTGCTTTGAGGCAGAGCCTTCAGGGAGGCTCTCCTTATCTCAGGAGCACATTTGGCCCCAGCCTCAGCCCTGCAGTAGTGAAAGATGAACAATGAAACATTCATCTTAGCTCTGCTGGTTGTAGTGGGCCAAGGGAAAGAAAACTTTCCCAGCTGAAGCGAAAAAGGAAAAGACTCTGAAGGGCAAAAAAACATGGGGAAGCAGGAAGGAAGAATAACTTACAGAAAAGACTTCTCTCGGGAAAAGTTAAACCCATTTTCTCTAAACCAAGTTGCTGCTTTTACAACTCCATTTGACAGAAGCCCTTTCCCAGCTATATTCTCCCACACTTGTGACGTCTCTCTTTGATATTTACTGTTTACATAGAGCCTCACAGGTGTTATGCCAGGAGAGCTGCCAGGCCCAGCAAAGGCAGAAAAGCAAAGGGAAAACCCTGATCCCTCTCCAGTGCCAGCTCTCAGTGACTCACAGTGAGCTGCTTGCAGAGAAGCAGTCATTACCAACCAGGATCTTCTGCAACACACAGAAAAGCATCACCTCATCCAGAGGTTGACATCTTACGCTAGTCTTAGCTACGAGGTTACCCTCCCCATTTCTAGAGCAGGGCTCACACACACCCCCACCGATGTTGCAGCTGGTGCCCTGAGAGCTCAGCACTAGCTTAGGGGTGCAGCCGCAGCTGAGTTGCTAATGGCGTGATGAGGTCCACCACGGTCACTGTAGCTGATCACAAGCAGCACAGCACAAGGCAACGCATAAAACCCACAAGGTCAACAAATGACAAGAATGTAAAATAAACTCAGCAGGGATTGGCTCAACAGGAGCATGATTTGTTCCTATATGAAGATCCACCTGAGACCCTGTACGCCATTTAATCCCTGGAGCTGGGGCCAGCTCCCATTTATGTCAAGTGAAGATTTTCCATTTACTTTAATGGATCTGGAACAGGCCCAAGTAGAGCTGTATAACAAGCAACGGTTTTATTCAACAAGACAAATAGCCTTCTCCCTGATTCCCTCCTACTCCTCTGCACCAGCTGTAGGTCAGAATCTGTCACTCCTGCTTTTCAAGCTGAGTGTTCTCCTGAGGAGCTGGGTGCTTGAAACAAACAAACCAAACAACCAAAGTGTCTTTTTCAAAGGGGAAAGAGATTTGTCTGATTGCCAAGGGCAACAGCTTCAGATGATGAGCTGGACTTTGCCTGACTCAAACATCCACTCACTTTCTGAAGAATGGCATGTTGATTTTATACCCCTCTTAGTTTCTAAACTGGGAGTTTCATACCTCTTGGCTACATTTTCCTTTAAAAACATTTCTTATCTTGGAGCAGTAGCAGGAGCCCAGACAAATACACAAGTTGAAAAGACAACAGAAACATTTTATGCCAAGCAAGGATGGATGTAAGTGAACCTGGCTCTAATAACCATGGAAACAGAACACGCATCATACAAAAATGATTCATATTGTTTTGAGGGCTGCTCTGGAAGGCAATATCTTACTGCCTTGGTGGCAACACAGCAAAACACTGCAACAAGAAAGCCAGGAAAGATGGGTCACAGAAGGAGCACAACTTGCTCTTATTCTTCCTAGAACTCAGCTCAGACTCCAGATGCTAGGAGCTTGTGGTAGTGAGCATCACCCTCTGCATGCTGGGGAAGGGAGGAGGACAGTGGAGCCAGCTACCAGCCAGCACCTCTCCGGGTCTCAGCTACAAGCTTCCCCCAGCTCGCCATGCCAGTTTATCCCACCAGTAATCCTTAGCCTGACACTGTGTCAAGGGTCTCCAGCCTGCAAGCTTTGGCCAAAAGATAATATAAGAAATACACATTACAACATGCCCAGGTCACTTTCTGCGAGGTTGTCACAGCAGCGGGCAGCCCGGCAGCCCCCGAGTCTGCTCCCCCTTATGCTGTGCACTTGGAGGACCTCCTCCGCTCTCCCCTCTTCTCATGCTGACTCCCCATCAAACAAACAAACAAAAACCACACGTACCCCTCCCGGCACACTGTAAAACGCCTGAAACACAGTGACAGCATTTAATCCTCCTGGCAGCACATTACAGCGGCTTTCAAACTCCAAACAAGCTATACACCACCACAACCTTACTTGTGAAATTATTTATCATGGGTTGGTTTATAGAGTCTTTTATAAGCTTCATATTGGCTAATAATGGCCTGGAGGTCTTACGTCCTCTGGCTTGACGGATTCCATGTTTATGAGACTGGGATCTTGGCTCCTGGAGGAGATTTGCAGTCTGGAGCCACGCTGTCTGCCTGACCATATGCAATGAGTATCATGTATGCAGCGCAGCGCTGGGTGAGTCCTGCACCTCAAACGCAGGGCTAGGCTGGGTGCTGGGTGCCTACATCCCACGAGAAGGCTTGTTCTCTCACGTCCCGTTGGGAGTCGAGTACTTGTCACCAGGCATAAAAGAGATGTGCTCGTGTCCGACAGTGGCCCCCAAATTAAGTGGAGGCTGGCAGGGCTTTCTGGAGCAGTGATTTCTTGGCTGTGGTACATCAGCCCTGGGTAATAGCCACGCCTTTGGAAATTATTGGAGACTTTAGGAGTTTTCCAGTTGCTATTCACCTCAGATTCCCACGTTAGGTGGGATCCCAGCCCAGGGAGCACCTCTTCTCTCCATCGCCCATGGGAGCGTACGGGTACCAGATCCTTCCTTCAAATCCCCTAAGAGGCGCAGAGAAAGCCAGGCCTAAGAAAACGCACAGTTTGTTTGTTGTAGCAGTCTGTCCACAACAGATATTAACAGGTGGGAAGCAGTGAAGAATAAAAATGTTGTTGATGGGTACACAAGCTGGTAGCTTTTCACTCGATGACCTAAAATATAGGTATGTTTATGACATTAGAGTCAATACACTGGGATTTGGGGCTTATAAAATAATACTCAACTACAAAATACACAGTAGGTGTAAGATTAAAAGTCCAGAGATCCAGGTAATAGCTTCGTTAGGGGGTTTCTGAGTGCATGTGTTTGTATAAGCTTATATAGAAATGTAAAACAAACACAGTGTGGAAGACAAGAAAGCTTTTCTACAATTTCATTTTTTACTGACTGTAACAGGGAAGAGCCATAAGGGAAAAGGTAAAAGCTTTTGTTTTCGAAAATGACTGCTAGCTTTTGAGAGATGTAACTGGCAGGCACCAGCCAAGTGTTAAGTGTATTAAAAGAACCTCCTGTTTCCAACTAAATCATCAAAATAAAAAAAAATTAAAAAAGCAAAGAGGCACCCAGAAGAGGGCCATTTTTTTCTCTCTCTCTTTTTTCTTTCTTTTTTTTTCCTATGGTGAGCTTTCTCTAGGTAGCAATGAGAAGAGACTAAATTCTTTCTCTCAGTTCAGCATCAAGAAAAATCTGCAATGGGGAATTGTCAGCCACCAACACCCACCACAGTTACTACCTGAACACAGGGATTTCTTTTCTTGCTCCGAGGTGAGGGAAGGAGACAGCATCCAGGGCTCCAGGACTTGATCCAAGGAGCTGCAATCAGCCGGCCAGCACTGTATTAAACAGCAAGAGGCAAACGGATGCAAAGACAAGCATGTCATGGCACAAGCATGGGCAACTGAGCTCAGCCATGGCTCGAGAACCAGCAAAGTCTGCTGATCTGTACAAAGTCTGCAGTGTCAGCTCTGGTGGCCCAGAAAATCTGTTTTAGTCTCAAAAGGGAGGGAGCAGTCACGGGTCTGTTTCTGGTGTCTGCTCTGCACGAGCACCACAACACAGGGGAAAACCAGCCTATAACATGACCATGTCTCATGGTCATGTCTCATGGTCATGTCCATCAGTTTTATGTCCTTTTCATACTGCTGGAGCAACCAAGGGAGGTGGGTGTAGCAGTGCACCTTCCCTAGCTAGCTGGGCTGATGCCAAGTGCAAAGGAAAAGGAGTTTATCTGGGTTACCCACCTATGTGAGGCACCGTCCTCATTTTTGCTACCTGCCCAGCACTGGTTGCCAAGCAAAGTCGCTAACACAAGGTGGCTGCTCATAAGGTTTTGCAGTCCCACCCTGACTCTGTGCTTTTGTTACCAGCAATATCATTTCGTATTAGCTGCAGAAACCAGATGGCCCCAACATGAGGCCAGAGCACAGCAACCTCTGTTCTTTCCATTTTCAAAACTTTCCCTTGAATCCATTACTCACACAGGTCATTCTCTTGCAAGGTTAAATGAAAACCACAGCATGCTCCATACCTGCCGGATAAAATTAGATCTTTCATTGCACAGCATTCAGACACCCTTTCCTTTCTCCACAGGAAGTCACGAAATTATCACCAGGCTGCTTAAGCATGACAGCAGAGAGGATTTGGAAGGGACATTTAGGAGCAGGAGAGCACGGTATGTTTACTAGAAGCTCATTCCAGTGAGAAAAAGTAATATGGTTTAAGCTGCTGAATAAAAAGTGATGGTTCAACAATATAGCCAGCAGGTGAGACAATGACATCTTGTAGGAGACAGGAAAATGCTTGGGGACAACATCATACGGCACACAAGAGAAGATTCAGTCCAGGAGATTTAGGGACTGCTGAAATAATAGTTGAGTTTTAAATATCTTGTCTCTTGTTTCATAGCCAGAAGGCACTGAAGACTGAACTTTTATAAAGATGGGAGACCTGGGGGATGCAAAAGGCTCTCAGCTAGGTAAAACAGCTCTTCATTTTATACACTTTCTGAGTGCACAGAAGTTTCTCCAAATGCAGAGCTCTGTCGTTGCTTTCCTTCAACCACAGTGTCTAAAACTATGTCTTTCTTCTAATTCCAAGTAGAGCTCAATCCACTTTCCATTATCACAGACAGCCTTTCTCAAAGTCACAAGCTATAAAAATGTCAGTCCCATGCTCTCATTTTGGAACTGCTGGCCAAGTGCTTAAGGACAGTGTCCTGCCACTCCCCATCATGGTCCATGGGCAGAGGAAGTACCTCTTTTGTCATGCATATTTACACAAAAGTCAGTCCAGAAATAAAATCTCTGTAATACACTAGTCGTCCCTTCTGCTTTCTGGGCAGCTCTCTCAACTCTCTCCTTTAAGTGCGGATCCCCAGATAGATGCTCTTGGCTACTTTCCCTTTGCCCACGTCTTCAGTGTGAACCTTAAGTGCTAAAGTTATTTTCTTCCAAAGCTCACAATTTCATGGAGGAACACAGGAGGTCTGAGAAGCTGAAGCAGGTCATTTACTACTTATCAGCAAAAATGGGAAAGGAAACTGGAGTTGATGCTTCCAGACTTCCCAGAGCTGGACTTTGCCAGAGGCATTGCCAACTCTGACGTCCGTACATCAGTGGTACTCTGGCAACACAGCACAAACAGCTGTTTGCACATTGGGTGTATAATAAGGAGTTTAATGAATAATTTAATCAGAATCCTTAAACCAATGGCTGGAAGTAGCTAAGTGTGAGATGGTCGGGATAAAGTGATATGTTATTTGTATTTCTGCAGCGACTGCTCTGTTCCTTCTCTTGACAGACAGCCTTTGTTGGCTGCAATTATTGCACCAGTGCAAGGTATAAAACAGTCATTAGCTTGGGTGGGAGAGGGAGAGGAGGAGAAGGAAATCACCAGCCACCATGCACCGAGCAAGCCCACCAAAGCAGGATATTACCATTGCTTCCGAGCAGGCTGAATTTACAAAGGGGAATCCAAGAGCTGAAGCTCAGGCCAATGTAGACACAAGACTTCTGTTCAAATATTTAGGGCATTACCACAGTATGTTGGGGTTTTTCTCTCAATATTGGAGCCTAGTAACATACCTGGAAGCCAACAAGAACTAAACCTTAGAGTCCATCTTTTTTGCCAGCTTTCCAGGAAACATTTACTTCTGATTTCACTGTTCCAAGCTCAAGCTGTCATCAGCGTACAGCTCACCATAAAAAGAGAATAAGAGATTCTTATGCTATTATCAAAATCTTTTGGCGAATGCAGAGAATGGAAAACAGGTCTCCTAGTAGTAACACTTCAATAGCTGAATAATCTTCTTAAAGAGCCTGACTGCATCCTGGTCTCCTATTTTCACCCCCTGTAATGGGAGAATAATTTGCTCTCTAAGCCCTGTTGCATTAGTCTGAGGGCTTTGCAGAAGGGAGGGAAAGGCAGCGCTGGGGTCAGTGGCTGCAGCCTGATCTTTCTCCCAGTTACACCAGCACCATGAATGCTGGGATGAACATTTCCTTTACCAACGAGGCTACAGGACAGGAAATACCACCATGGGAACAAATTGCAACTGTGCCATGGCACATACAAAACACTTGATATCTAAGTGAAAGTCAGAGGCTCAATATTTGCTTTTATCTCAAAAGGAGGGAGGATTGCTTCCCCTGCAAGCCTCATCTCCATCAGCCACCGCTTTCATCTTCATATGCCTACAGGGACACATTTAAAGCCAAATCTATCATCTGAGGTCACATAGTGATGCAAGGCAAGGCGAGCAGACAGCAGAGGATGCACAGAGAGTGCTCTCTTCTGCTCTTTGCTGGCATGGACACTGTCAGAACCACTGATTAGCCGCAGGGTAAGGGACACTAGGATAACTGTGAAATAACAGCTGTGGTTTTTCACCCTAGCAGCCTAGGCTTCCATCCCAGATGATACAGACCACAAGGTGTGGAAAGAGGAGTAAAAATCTTCCTTGATCACTGTTTCATCCTGTCAGTTGTAGGTAAGATAAGTCTGTGTTTCTCCAGCTACAAAATGGAGACAGTGATGTCTCTCTGTGCATTTTAGTCAGAACAGAGGCAGCAGACATTTCCTACAGTCTTGCCTTGCAACTGTTACACAGAACGGCTTGCAACCCTACAGTCAGGCTGTTCTTTGACTCCCGACAGTGCTTCTCGGAAGCTGATCTGTGGGACAGAAAGACGGCTTATTTCTTGCTGAGCTCCCTGATGTAAGCTGTGATTTATCCAGAGTGCATTTACACTGCCACCACAGCCCAGGGCATGTAGAGCCTTGACCCTGAAGTGAGATGAGCAGTGGGGCTGCGGTGAGCCCTGCCATGGCCAAAATGCTGGTCTCTGAGCTGGCTAGGGAAGACCCGGGCGAGATAAGAAGAACTTCACCCTGGCACACACTGCAACAAGAGATACCACAAGGCTGGTTTTGCTCCCAGGAGCAACAATCTTCTTGCACCATCTCCTTCTTTTCGATCTCGGACCTTCACATGTTGGTGCCTGGAGCATGGGCACAGGCAGAAGACCCAGAACTACGGTCTCAAGTTGCTTCAGCACAGAGGAGGAAGCAAACACCAGCTAAACACACAAATGGATTTCAGACACAATTTCATTGTGGAGATTAAGAGCTAAGAGCAAATCAAGGGGCTGCTGGGTGAGACGTTACCATGCAACAGCAGTTCACATGCTCCTGGTCCCCTACCGATGAAAGAGAAGTAAGGCAAATTACTCTTCTGTCACACACTAAAGATATCACACTGAGACTTACTGGAGTTCACCTTCCTGAGCAGAAGAGGGATTTTTCGTAGCCTATCCTATAATAAATTGTCAGGTAAAGTGACAAAACTGAAACAGCAGTTAGAATTCAAATGCAATTCTGATTAAAATAAAAAAAATAGAGACATTTCAAAGAATGAAGACAAGTAACCATTTGACTCGGCCACCAAGGAAAGACATGAATCTCTTGGGAGTCCTCAAGTGAAGAGAAGACTTTTTCTGGTGGTGAGCAATAGCCAAACACTGGTTCCCAACATGAGCCCAGTGACCAGTGGGTAACTTCCACAGTCCCTATCAGGTCGATATTTAAACAATGTCCTTCTGTCTCTTACACAAAATAAAGAGGTAACACTCGGCCAGACCTTTCCTGGAAGTGTCTGTGGTCATTTTGTGCCATGGCCAGCTGGTGGAAGCACAGGAATGCCAGAATAATTGAGGTTGGAGGCATCTGTTCCAAGTCCCCACTCAGGGCAAACCCAGCTTAGAGCAGGTTTCTTAGGGATTTTTCTAGTTGAGTTTTTAATACCTCTAATGACTGAAATTCATGCCTGTTTTGATGTTTGATCACCCTCATGGTGAAAAAAGTTCCCTAATACTAAATCAGAATTTTCCTCGTTGAAATTAGTATCCAGAGGAAGCAACTTGGAAGCCTGAGTTAACCATCACTATTGCTGGAGATCACCTCAGTGGTCAGGAGCACCAGCACAGCTCCAGTTGGATTTGCACTCTGGTGCGGGGTGAGAGCAGGGTCTTGCAGGACGACGCCAGCATCCCTCCCGCTTCTCCCCCAGGGCTTCTCAGCCCTTTCTGCTGATCGTAGCAAGATGTTGTGTGGTCTGTGTGCAGGGAGGCTGCACTCTGCCAACACTTTGCTCTTTTCAGCTGGTTTAATTATTCTCTCATAATAACTCTTCCCCTTTTTCTATGAAGAACAGATGATCAACACGGATTACATGGCATTTCAAAAGCTGCTTTCCAGCCACCTTCCCCCACCTCCCCTCAGATCCACGGGGGCTGAGCTCGCTCGACTCACTCCAGAGTCCTAACTTCCACAATGACAATGTTGCCAATACCGATATTAAACTAAATGCTTTCCATGTTGGGGCACAAGTAACAATAGTCAATATTTTGGTGAGGCTGAATTACAGGCAGCAGTTGCAACAGCTGCCTTCAGTTTTGGCTCCAACACCCTGCTCCCCAGGGAGGTACAACACACCATTTGACGAATTCCACACTCTGTTCTTCAGTTACAGTTTATTAAAAGATGGATTAAAACATTGGCACAACAGTGGCCACAGGAATATTTTTCCAGCAACATCATCCCAGAAGGCTTTGGAGACGCAGAATTGTGTCTAAATTGGGACACCATTCATACACGGTTTGAACTGGTGTTCAGAAAGCCAGTGCTCACTGTTAAAGAGTATTTTGTTACAAAGAAAATACATCTATGACTTCTGTAGGCTCAATATTGACATACATCATTACAGATAAAGTAAAGTCTGAGAAGAACCTTTTGAGCTTTGAAATCAAAGTAGAGAGACCAGCAAGACTTGGAAAAACGCAGCTGGTAGACATCACACGTGAGCAGCAAGATCTGCACGGAGTTCACTAAGTTACTCTTCCCATGGCGCTGTCTGGATGCAGAATTTAATGCAAGTTGTGCAGGAGTTCAGAGGCCCTTCCAGGAGATGTATTTACCTGTCCTAAATTGTGAAACCTGTATCCCATTTTAT
>Ga0181612_104977_pt1 | contig 15276 bp, 8 predicted proteins | sample HoacroProtozoa21_FD_119630 | JGI IMG/M metagenome (GOLD analysis project Ga0181612, IMG submission 119630) | Hoatzin crop microbial communities from Cojedes, Venezuel. Combined Assembly of Gp0051906, Gp0051904, Gp0051908 | reverse complement strand
TATATCACTGATCCATTTGAAAGACACTAGAGAGGTAGCTGAGTTTTGTTTTTCTTTTCATTTTGCATGGAGATCCTACAGCTCTGGGCAAGGCACACAACAGCCATTGTGTGTTGCAGTCAATCCCACTGAAGCTGTTGCCACCATCACGTGCAGCAGCAGTTACACCTCTGCACTGCAGGCTGGAAGCAGGTGCTCTCAGCATCTCAGCTTTACAGACCAGCAAATTAGCTTAAACCACTGGTAAAATGCTAGAGTAGTCTTTCCAGTTGTGCCATAAGGGCAAACAGCTGGGTGGCAGCTGCATCTCCAAATCATGCATTTATCACTGGGAGCTGTTGCCAAATAGAAACTGAGTCAGAGCCCTAAAATCAGATCAGAGGTTTTAGTGCATGGAGAGGAGCCAGGTCAAGTGCCTAAATAGTCTGGGCTTAACCTCACACCTTCTAGAAGACCGTAGGTTGGTGAGGAGGAGTTTCCTCATCTTTGACAAGTTAACAGATGTGCCTGGGGATGGAGGCGAAGCTCCAGGTTGCCAGAGGAAAGCAGGAAAGCTTCCAAGACCAAGCAGACTTGTATCTCCTGCCACCAATGACTGTGGGTAGGCTGAGCAGACTTGCTTTCAGTGTTCATATGAAGGCACCAGCGTTAAGAACAGCAGTGGTACCCCACCCACAGAACAGATTCAGTCTCAGCTTTCCTCCACAAGCGTGTGTGGGCCCACCTCTACTACACGTCTCTCCTGCTGTTCTGCAGTCATCTGGAATGCTCGGTCTTGCCAATGCATGTACACCTACACGGGCCAATCTTGCAATCATTTACTCAGGCACATGGGTTGCACATAAGTAATGAGCTGCTAGCATCCTAGCATGTTAGACAATATGCTGACAATGTCATAACATTATTTCAGCCTTCTTAAAAGATAAGACCCAACCTGTTCTAACCTGCTCAGGTCATTATCTTGTTACCACAAGATCCCATCACTAACCAGTTCAGAGTACGTAAAGCTGTAATTTGCACTAAAATGAATTATGTATTGTTTACAGTTTACCATTAAATTACAATGAACAAAAACAAGCATCTAGGATGCCTCTTTCAAAGTCTTCCAGATGAGTTTAAATGTACACAGAAATAAAAGATGCAATAGAATTAGCAGTAGGCTGGAGCTGGGTTGGCTAATTTTCACACTGACTTACTTAAAATCAAGAAGGAAAACAGTGAAGATCTTTATACGGACCATCAAAAAGCCTGACTGCAAGTGGTTCCAATTTGCTTTAGTAATTAAATCGAAAGGAGTTTAAGGGTTTTTCACCCAGGTCATTTACTACTTTGGAATTTTACTGCTTGCTTTGCAAAGAAAACAAACCGGAATGAGTTACTAGTGAGTATAAAGAGTGAGTGGATGAACAGTGCTAAACAAACCAAACAGTGAGCTCAAGTGGATATAGAAAACACAAGTCAGAATTCTAAATATGGATCTGAGAATAGTGTAAAAGGATTAGACGTCTTTGTCACATGAAGAGCAAACCCACATGCCAGCATGCCTTTCCAGTGCAAGCAGCCACTGATCAAAGTAACATCTACCAGTTTGTAAATATGCTAATCTTCATGTTTACACAAAAGTGTCAGCACTTGCTTTACATCACAAAGAGCCTCATACAGTTGAAGATTAATTACTTCCAACACTGAGATGGTGTGTAAATACTGGTTTCACCAGAACCCTACCTTTTCCTGTATTTGCACAGCTCAGCAGAGGTGTTTGTTGCTAAGACAGATAGTTCAGGGACACTTACAAAGTGTCAAATATCTCCAGCTTTATACAGATGGATAGACTTTTGACAGGTATCTTTCGGTGATTATGCGGAGCAGAGATTAGGCATGTTTAGGCTCCATGTTGTAAGTACTGGATGGAAAAATATTTTTGCCTTTTTGCATGAATTTTAGCTCTGAATAGCACTATCTCCCCTAAACCTGATCTGTGCCTTCAGCTTTTACACTTACGTGTGATTACAAACCATTAAAAGCTACTTTTTCCAATCACTTTCCTGCATTATAAGGGCTTAGAGCCACCTCAAAGTCTGCTGAGCTCTTGAGAGCTTCCATATCTGTTTGCTGAATGCCCAGTTCTAACTCCAGTTTAGAGAAGGATAAAAACTATTCCAGGAACACACAAGCACATCATTTGTCTAGGAGGGAATTTCAGGAACCTTAAACTGTGCTATAGAGCAGGAAGAATAGTCACAATGCGCATCGAGACTGAGATCAGCACCTAACATTGCATTGTTGCAACAGGGAACAACAATAAGAAGATGAAGCCAAGGTACGACTGGATTTTCAAGGTTCAAGTGCTTAAGCCATGGCTTGTAATATCTCTTTAAAAGATATTTTACATTTTCATTTCCATTACTGTGTATCCCCTGAAAAAAAAAAAAAAAAAAAAGAGTGGCAGTTCTAATACTAAAGGGTCACTAGCAATAATTTAAAAAAAAAAGGGATTGCTTTCAAGTGGGAATTCTCAATTCTCTGCACCTCTCCCTCCCTGTTAGTGCTCAGCACAATGATTGCCACAGGAACGTCACCACTTGCCAATAATACTATCACATTTGTTTCCTATTCTAAGCTAAAGAAAAAAAAAGTGGGGTGGGGGATGTTGGCAAATGCTAGCACTACCAGATTGCCAGAGTAAACAAGAGTGAATAGATGAGAATGATTTGGGGATTTAAAGAAAAGAGAGTCAAAGGCAATGTTTAGACAGTGAGAAAGAAATGGCTTCCTTATGAAACACCAAACTGGAGTAGAAATACTTCCATATTAAATGCTCAATGATGTGCTTCACAGGAGTACTTACTGTCCAAGTCAGCCAGTCTTTCATTTCCCTCTTTACTGTGGATGCAACAAGATGGCATTGGCACCGGGAGGTGCTCTCAAAGCAAAGGGGCTGACAGCAGCCAGGCAAGACTGGCAAGGTGACACATGGGCCTCTCCGTCCCCAGTCCCCGTCCCCACACCAGCAGCGCGGAGCCAGCAGACCCCAGCCCAGGCAGCCGCACGGGCAGCGAGAGTGGCAGGTGGCTCTGCGCCAGCTTGGTGCACATGGCAGCAGCAATGTGTGGAGCGGAGACGGAGGCTGGGGTGGTTAAATCAACATGTTCCATCTCACATTTGCGTAGGGCAACACAATCATCAGATTAATTACTAATTACAGTGGACTGCTCGTAAGTAGGTTCACAGCAATAATAATAATAATAAGACTAAAAGAAGCATTATTAGCATAGTTAATTATATGACCATTGGCGAGATTATTGATGGAGATACAAAATGCTGTTAAACAAGAAAGATATGTATGACATTGCTTAAGAGAAGCTTCCCTATTGCTTCATATCTTTTTAGATTTTTCTAATCATCTCATCTGTGTTCCAAAAGTGCAAAAAAACAGTAATTATCTCTGTTTGATCTTTGACTAACAATTGTTTATGAATCTAATGGAACAATGGCGCTTCTAAAATGTAAGTAAACACAGCAATCTTTATCAGCATAAAACCTTCAGCCACACCGGACTGGGTTATGGGAACCTGTTGTGTGATGAAAGCAAAAAAATAGTAATTTATTGGTTTAGTCATAATCCTTTCAGTAGTCCAGATTGCTGTTGCAAATTTGTTAAAAATCTGCTACCATTCACTGAGCAACAGTACACCACCTGAAGCAATAACATGGGTGGGGAATGTAAAGGAGCACTCGGATATTCATGTGTGGCATGAGTTAGACAAGGCCACAGAAAAGGAGCTGAGAACAATGTTGCACAAACCAGAGGGAGATTCCTGTTCTCCCACAGCGTATACGCAATTTAATCTCCAAACAGAGATTCAGTTTAGCTTTTCAAATGTATGAAAAAGAATTATTCACTCGGTAGTGGTCCACTTGCTCCAGTGGAGGACCTACTGCAAGGAGACACCATCTATATAAAACCACACTCCCATTTGAAAAGTGTTTGCATTAATACACACTATTTTCTCTTTAGTTTTTCGTTATTTTGTGCACTTGGCAATACATAGCTCACTGTTCACTCAGCCAGTTGGCCCATTGTTTAACATAGCAACTTCAAGAATAAATATTAATATTTTTAATCATCTAGTTTGGCAAAGGAACTGAGGAGCAGCTGCTGTGTGTACGGCTACCTTTAATTCATGTTCTGAAATAGGCTGGACTTGACTGCCTCCCTTTAAAAATATCCTGTTGGATTCTAACTTTGGCAACAGATACAATTACAGATTCTTGTTGAAAGGGAGACAGAACTGGGACAAAGTGACACAAATCTGTTTTCAGAGCAGCTCTCTGCAAACAAACAATCCTCCCAGGCGCTGCAAGGAAACGCAGCGCAGTACAAATGGGTGTATTAGCACGTTTCCCCAACATTGCATTTTGGTTGTGTTCTGATCACTTCATGCTAGTCATCACATTTTATGAACCTCACCCATGAAAACTAACATGCAAACCGAAATTTAGGACTCCTGACCTTTGACACAAAACAGCCATAGGTGTTCCCACAGCTGTTAAATAAACCTATGTTTATGGAGTCATAAATGTAGTGCAGGTGAGGTTTCCAGTGATGTAATAACAACTTCCATCGCTGCGCAGTTTGTCATTTATACAACAGTGTACCATCACCGGTGAATATTGTTTTACAATAACAGCGCAGGTTCCTTGGATTAAATCACTCTTTCTTCATTTATGAGTCATTTGACCTTTAACCTTCCAGAGGAAGATCAAACCACTTCTGAAGGCCCCACTCTTTTAGCCGAGGAGCACAACAGTTGGTTAGATAACTAAGGAGGTTGGTATGTGCCCCCGGGGTTTCACAAACAACTGTCCTAGATGTTTTATAAGATAATCTTAACATAATCATGTAGCCACAAATTGTCGTGTAAATTCCCAATTAAAAACACCAAATAGGAGCCATAAATCATGACACAACTGCCACCTTTTCAAGACTGAAATACAGTTTGAAAAGCAGTAGAGAAGCTCTTGTTTGTGCTTGTTCCAGCACTCAACAAGCCAACAGCAAAACAGTTCATTTGATTTACAAGCGAGCAACAAGGTGGCAGGACAACTGAAACTGCTCAAAATTTAAACTAAGCAGCAATGAAGAACACCGCACTTGCAAAGCTGCTCCATCCTCCATTCAGGACTACACTGGTAAAAATGAGCGTTTGTGTTGGCATGGTTCCACACCCTCTCCTTGTCCCAAATTACACTAAACTGTAGCACACTCCTGTTGGAAGGATTGCTAGCAATCTAGGGTGTGGGAGGAGATTTTGCTTTAAAAAATGGCAGCTTAATTACAATACAAAATGTTAGACAAATAAATAGTCATTAAGGTCCTTGATTCATGGCTGATTGGCTTCTTTCCACAAACTTCAGCAAAGTTTGGATCAGACCTGAACTGAAGACATTATGCTGAGCCTGCGCATGGAGGGAACACCTCATCTGCCGCAACGCTTTGGCAGGGACCCAGCTGAGCTGCGGGTGACGACTCCCTGCTCGTCAGGACGTGGATTTCCAGCCTAGCTCATGGCACCAGAGGTGCCTCCAGCTGAGACAGCTGTTCTTCTCCTACCATCATCAAAAGTCAATACCTATTGCCTTTGCGAAGATCATTCTGTAGCGGTAACCTAAATTATTTTAGAATCAGGCCTTTGTGCAAAGCATCTCGGAAGCTTTCTCTTCACGTGCAGACTCACTCGCACATGTATGCAAACACACCCCTTCCCTGCAAAGTCCTTCCCTGCTCTGGCAGCCAGAAGAATGATCAGAATGGGTTTTATAGGTTGCGCATAAACAAAGCCAACAATTAATTAAAAACTTTTAAAGCATTCTGCAAATGTCTTCATTGCTGTCAACAAGCAGTCAACAAATGCAGATAGAGATTTTCTCCTCCTACTTCACACTTTCCATATTTCCCAATATTTGCCAGAATGTTGTGGTGACAGATGCAGACAATAGATGCTTTACTAAACATGTCCTTGATATCTGCCTAATCTCCTTTAATATATATCAATAACTTGGGCCAGTCCCATGTTATTGCTTCCCCAACATTGCTAGCACATCATGATCTGGAAGGAGCCATTTATTGCTCCAAGAATGTGACTCTCTTGCCCAACCAGTCAGGCCTCAAAATTATACTTGCTCATCCGTTTTAGCTTCTGCTCCCTCCAGTACCTAATACAAAAACGACTAAAATGAGAACTTGCAGCCACCATCTTGCAATATAGCATTCCTCCCAAACAATTCTCCACACTGCTACAATCTGGGCATTGGCAAATCCAAAGTTATGCAAATGTATTGTGGTCATTGATGAAATCCCTCCTCTAATCAAATTTTTCAAGCGCAAAATATAGTCATTCACGCTTGTGAGGTGCACAGGACTTGAATCCTCCGAAGGGAACCTCAGATATCTCAGAACAGAAGAGTTTTAGAATTGTACAGGGGACACCTTCCTCTGTGTTATCTCATAAAAGTTTGCACTTGGGACACAAGATAGAAACAAGTTGCATTGGCAGGAATGTGGAGAAGTCGGTAGTAAGAGGCATATGCTGAAGAAACAGCATGTTGAAGTGATGGGCAAGGCCAGATTCTCAGCCTGAGTAACCCAGACTGAAGTAGAGCTCAGGGGGTCACAGCTATTTCTTTTACCCCAGATTTCTCAAGTCAGCCCTGGCACCACAGGCCCTAAGCAAACAGCCTCAGATGGGGCAGCCCACAGTGAGGAAATGCTTGGATGTCTATCTAGGGTCCACATCTCACAAAGGAAAAACAAACCTGGCTAAAGGCTCCCTTGCTGTGACGCAGCAAGAGTTTGTGGTCCCTCAAAGCCAGCTGGAATGACCTGGCTCCCTAGTCGCGAAGCTGCCTTGATAACCTACTGCTGTGCAGTGCTCAACAGAGCAGCAGGAAGGCAAGCCTGAGGCTGAGCTCATCAGAAATGATCTCAGCTCCACCGCGCTGCTCTGAGCCATCCTCCTCCACCGCACAACAACTCCTCCTTCACTCTCCCAGGCATGGAGTGTGTGCTCATGTTAGCAAAATAGCCTCTTGCTTTATCTCAATACCTCTGTTTCTTCCCTCATCTTTTTTTTTTTTTTAATTCATTTTGTCTTTATAACAGCTGTCAACTTCTCAGAGCACGATACTGACAGCCTCTCCTTTCCTCTCTGCCTTGTGACCATGGCCTGCAACAGAGATCTTGTGGAAACAATGGTAACATCTCACCCTCTCTGGCACTTTTGTCCAGCATGGTACTATGGCCAAATGTATCAAAGTTCCTGCATAAATACCTCCACAAGGCTCTTATCATCCTTTATTTTGGATAAATCCACTCAGATGTGGACATTTTCTATCTGCTTCTTCAGAGTGGCTGTTGCAGGAGTCACTAGGGACCCATACTTTGTGCTCCTTAGCAGTACCTGAAGTCTATGGGGACAGCTGCACAGGGTATAGTATCTAGCTTGCTTCATTTCTAAGGCACTTTTCAGGTGCTGAAGATATGATTCTCACACCATGCCAACAGACTATTCTACTTCAGGCCACAGGGAACATGTAGAATCATGCCAATGAGAGTTGACAGTAGACTCCTAAAATAAGAGCATTGTTGATCTAAACTATATAGATATTTACACAGGCCCTGCAAGCCTTTCCCAAAATGCAGAGTTGAGTCTGCTGCAATCTATGAAGACTGCTCCGGGACCAATTTCATTTCTGATTGTCCATAAGTCCTGCGCAGGAGCCTGGAAGTTTTGCTCCTAGGACCTTCAATTTGATACAGACTCTAGGCACATTTGTTCCACAGAAACAGAATCCGGGACACACAGGCTGTGTCCTCCCAGAGCGAGGCAGTCAGATATGGCCCCTTCCTTTTTTTTTTTCACCCCCCCCAAATGGCATGACAGCCTCCACTGCTCCCCAACCTAACTAACAGGCATGCTACAGGAACCCTAGAACATGTAGACAATAGCTTTTTCAGTTTTGGGTAAATGCACATGCCCCTGTTTGGGATTTCCTACCCATGGTATTCATCTGCCAAATGCAATGCATTATCTTTCGCCTACCTTTGTTGGGCTTTAAGTCCATATATCCTATGTCACTATAGCAGCCCACTGTAAGTCTGACTGTTTTCCCTGGCAATCTCTGCTAAAATCATGACAGAACTGACACAAATACAAAATAGAGGCATGCAGGAGCAATTTTCTCCTTTGCTTTGAGCAAAGCTACCAGCAGCTGTGATAGAAACAAAGCAACTAGGTTCAATGGCCAACCAAAAAAGGCCAGGAAGGAGACAAAGTTTTACCACCCCGAGTTTCACTGATATCTATATTTTTTAAAATCTTCAGCAGTTATTAAGATTTCAGTACTAGACTGGCAATATTCAGGACCTGATTTATATTTATTATGGAGATAAACACTACTGAGAACAAGCACAGCAGGAGCATATTGCTCTTTAGCTTTTGTTTTTGTGATAAGCCATTGCCATTGTGAAATCTATCCAACTGCTCATGAAACTCTGGCAAACTGAAACTGGATCCTTTTGCCCGAGCCCCACAACACAGAACCTTGTGCCAGATGACTGTATTTCTTGAATCCGTAAAATTTGCTTCAATCAGTTGACAGAAGGTTTGGGGTTTTCCAAACTTTGTGAACCTGGTTAAGATTATTGAAATCCTCAACTATAGGAGTGTTGGGTTACTGTTCTTTTAAAGCATGCTTCCTCTGACAACAAAATGTAATTAAGGAGGCCATCCCTGTCACGTTACGGTCTCTTTTTAGTAGGTCTGGAAGAATGTAAAAAGGGCATAGCAAAAGTTGCTTAACCTTCTTAGAAATAAACGTCCCTAACAATTTTACGTCTTCTCTTTGGTCCATATTGGTCACAATGATGAAACAATTTAAAGGAGAAAAGGTCACGGCAAAGCAGTGAACTTTGTATGCTCTTCAGTGCAATAAAAGTTTCTTAACGTATTAGCATGGGAAAGGCATGCCTAGCCATATGAGAGAAGAGGATGGATTTCAGACTCTCAGTAGGCTGTTCAGAGAAGAAAGGGTTTGGGTATCTGTGTGAATCAAACACCAGAAAAATGAAACACTTGCAAATTTTCCGTCTTATCTGTTTTCAGCAAAAGGAAGAAAAAGGTTCAACCCTTCCATCCAATATTCAACACACGTGCAGTACCACGGAAAACCAGCTACCTCACTTCCAGCGCGTGAGCTGTACTGAAGGGAGGTTCAAAAATTGGCATGGTTCAAGTCGTCTCCAATTTGTGCCAGCACCTACAGGCAAAAAAAGATAAATTTGAGCCAGGGAGATTATTTTAGGCTCTATCTTGACAATTAAAACCATACCTAATTTTTTATCATATGTATTTGCTGGTTTGTTTATATGCAGCCAGGGTATTTAGGAAAATTCTCCATCATCACCAAGCTGTTCAGAAAGCACCACTTGCTAGAAAATTCACCTTTTGCTCCTTGTTCTCATGCTGCCAACACAAACACAACTCCTTCTAATAATGCAAATGTAAAATCTTTCAAATCTTTCTTCTATTAAAGCCAAAGTTTCTGCAGAATATTTAAAATAAATAGGAACTAAAATCCACACTTTTCTTGTGAAATTTTAAAAATTATTTTACTTTTAAAAGTGGTTGGAGCTAATTATCTTCCTAAGGCTATTATTTTTGCTCCCTAATTTTAGAAACTGCACTGTATAATTTTCCAGAGCATGTTTTCCTCCAAATCTCCACATAAATCCTTTTTAAAGCTTACTCTGGTTTTCACCAGTCTGGAGGCTTACTTTTTAATGTATTTCTGGCCAGTACCAAAACAAATTTTTTTTTTCTAAGTATCATATTTTACAAAAACATGTAAAGGATATTTGCATTAGGTCTCACAACATTAGGTATTCACAACAGCAGCTGATTCTAAAAATTGCATGGATTCAGTCAAGCAAGAAATATATTGTACTGTGTGACCAAACAAAATCACTCCAAACTTGGAAGTCCTGAATATTCAAAACCTCCACGAGTAAACTGTAACCAAGAAGAATCCATTACAATAATTTGAAAAATGAAAACTTGAAAAAGTTGTATCTGTTTGTGAACAATCCATGAGCACAGAACGAGGCACAATTTACGGAATGAATTAATCTTCGTGAATTATTGGCCCGGTATTATCCTCGTAACAAATGAGACACATGATTTACATTTCTTTTACAGGCGATAGTAGCTAATTGATGTCCTGGTGTGATATGGAATGAAGCACAGTCATATAAATAAATTGTTTCCTAAATTCTTCACAAAAACACATTAATATCTTAGACACCATGCAATTGTATGCAGCGAACACTGCTAAGACAGTAATCGTGTCATCAAGAGTTAATTTATTCTCAGCAAGTCCATGTAATGCAGATATTAATCTCCCAGAGCACACACTGTTGTTCAGGGTTAAAACGTTCACACTTTCTGAAACATAAACAACTCTCACAGATGCAGCTGTTCTCGAACAGCCAAACCGAGACGCTGCGCGGTGAGGATTTGTCACTTAGCTGCCTTTTCAGAAGATCGAGGAAAGAAATTCAGAAAACAAAGGGAGGGTGAGCTTGTTCATATTTCCAGAGATTTTTCTGCTACCTATAGGTCACAGCTACTGAGTTACAGATGCATACAAATTCTTCAAAAGTGAGCAATGAGACTCTTGGCAAGCGGCAAGGCAACACGCAAGACTCGGAAGAAGTACTCTTTCGACAAGACAGTCTGAATGTAAACATGAGTTAGCGAAACCCAAACCACTTCCTAAATCCATCTTGCTGTGCATTACCTTGGTTTGCCACCACATGGTTGAAAATTGAAAGAACACACGCACCAGAGGGAAGCTGATGGTTGTGCAGAGCTGGCTGCTGCCTTGCCATCCCAAGCAGCCACCAGCAGGACACGGACAGGGCCACCACTCGAGTCACACCACAACCACCCTTGCCGCGTCCAGTGTGCAACAAGGACAGAAGCAGCCTCTGAAGTGGTGGCCACCACAAACCCCACATGCTTTAAGGCTTCAAAGTAAGGGCAGGGTAACCCCACCTGCCCGCTGCCTGGGGCAGCTGCGTGCAGGGCAGCAGGAGCCCTGGATCCGGCCCTTCATCCTCTGTGCCGCTGCCTCTGGGGAAAGCTGTGAATGAGAAGATTGGATACACTTCCCTGAGGTCGGGGTTTCTTTCTTTCTTTCTTCCTTTCTTTTTCCCCAGTTGGCTGCCTTTAATATGGGCTCAGCACAAGCACTTTATGATATCTTCATCAACCGTTTGAAAGCTCTGGGTCAGAAGCTCTGAGATTTGAAGGTAGAACTGTGCTAATTGGCTGAATGGCCCTTTTGACCACAGTCAATTTCTACTAATTAGAAAAAAGAATAATTAGCTAATGTTGGTGAGGAGCTTTGAAGATGAATAAGCTATGGGGAAAGCACTAGGCATTATTAATAGGGAAAAAAGTTTGATCTTTTTATAAATTTGTATTTAAGTAGCTCAAAGTGATTATAAATGGACCAAATGTAATGGCTAACCACCACAAGATTAATACAATGTCTTTTGGGAAATTACAGTTTATATTATACAATTAAATATTATACAACAGCTTTATTTTAAAGACTCCTCCTTGGAATTTTCTATTTAGTTCCGGTCAGTATGCTTTTTATATGTCATTTAATCCTTCCTCTTACCCAACTAATTTGTATGCATAAATTATAATTACTATATAATAATAATAGCAATGGTTAGACAAGTAAATGTGAGTCTGCTCCTGAGAAAGATTATTTTATAAAACAGTCTAGTACCAATGACTCAAGCATGTTGTTTTCCATTTACCAGATGTTTTGTCTACTTACAACTCTTTTCAGACCAGTAAACACCTTCACAGAGTGGGTATGATGGGCCACATCCAGAGCTGGTTAGATCAGTACAGCCCCATTCTCTGTCACAGTCTAAAGCAATAGTTACCCTTCATTGAAATGGCATGAAAATGGAAAAGCAAGAGATGAATGTCTCCTTTCTTCTTGCTGACTTCTAGGGGTACTTGATATGAAAACTTTGATTTGTATAAGTCTCTTTTCTTTGCAAAAAAGCGTGGTACACAGTATCCAGGACTGAAACATTGCTGGGGCCTCAAGTGAGAGTACTCTTTGGACAAAAATATTCCCTTCATTTCCAGCTCCTGTAAAATAGGTCTATCTTTTGTGTTACCACTGGTACAGAGCCTGTTCCCACCTGGGTATGCTTCCAGGTACTTCAGCTCCAATGGAATGAATGACCAGAATTCCGGCATGAGTAACACGCTGTACTTCTCCTGCAGGAAGGACTGTACTTTGGCTTACCAAACCCGCCAGTCCTCAGAGACACCTCTCTAGCATGAGGTACATGTTTGCACATATTAATGTATGTTGCTTTTCTCCCCTCCCTTTTAAAACTGCCACTCAGAAATAATTTAGCCCCTGTTAGCTGGAATGATAAATGGAAGCTATATTTGGCAACCTTCATACCTGGTTTCCTTCTTGGCCCCTCCTCTTGCTTGTAAAACTCAAGATGAAACTACCATCCCACTGTCATTACTATTCCACTGCCAAAAAACATCTGAATAGTTTACATATGGGGTAGAGAAAAGAAACGACTAAAATAACCTTTGGATTTCTGTGTTGATCTCTACCCTGCTTTGCAGACGCACGATGCAAAGCCCTTGGGTCTGATAACATACCGTTTTGTGCAGGAGTAAACTAAACGAGGTGTCATGACATGAAGAATCAAGGCTTAAGCATCTCTTGGCATCTCAAGTTCAAATAAAAGGAAGAGGAATGTAGCTTCTTTCTGAGATGGATATGCTGGATTGATCTATTGTGTTGTGTGGGCTTCAGAAACATAAAAACAGGGTCTCCATCTTCTGCATGTGACAATAAAAACTAATGACGTTCTTTGTAAGAAAAATGAATTATCCAGTGTACTTGGCTGCCGTGTGACCTACTGTCCACTGGACTATTGAACCAGTCTTTAAAACGCCTTCTCGAAGTGGGAAAAATAATATGTGTATGAATATATGTGTGAATATATATTTTATATATTAATACTTCTCTGTATGTTTGTTTTTTAAAAAAGGAACAAGTTTTAGGTAAGTTTAGGAGCAAATATTTTCAGCCAAAATCTGCCCCAAGACTTAAACAGATGATTATAACTTTAGAGAATGTTGACAGTCTGCCAGGCAAAGCAAGTCAAATCACAGGGGATCAGCATGAAGGACCTGTTGTTCTTACAAACCCAAAGTTTAGTTGCAAGGAACTGCAACCATGACAAATCATGAGTTTGTGGATGTCAGTACACCGGGGATGGGTCATGCTCATGTACTACTGATCCCTAGGGTAAGGGAAGCCCAGAGGGAAGGTACCTGAATGACATTTTAGCTTTCATGTCGAAACAGAGAACAGTGAGCAGCTGTGGGGAGTGTGGCTGTGTGGCTGGAGCCCTGCATTTCTTCAGCAGTCCTGCCATCCATCCTCCCAACTTCTGGTGTGGGTCTGGGCAGGGAACTCGGACAAAGCAGCAGGACGGGAATACTGTAATGAAAAACCATCAGGCCAAAGCTGCTTATTTTCCCAAATAACCAAGGTTTTCTCTTTTTTCCCCAGACATTTTTTCTTATCCTACTCTGTAGTAACAGTTAAGAAAATGACATATACGTAGCTCCCTTACATAAAAATAGCAACAAAAGAGAGTGATACTCCAAACCAGTCTATGAGGAACAAGTCTTTCCTTAGAAGTAGGAAAAAAGCCTACAAAACCTACGAAGCATGTGAATTAACTAGCGCCAGTGCTTCCAAAACCACTGCAAGCAAAGGAAGATCCAAGAAAACACTGATATTTTCATATCTGGGGTTTTCTATCAGATCTTGCAATGTGACAACAACACATGTCAGTGTCAGCTCAGGTCCTGCTGGCAACACCTTGAAAACTGTGTGGAGGTATAGAAAAGAAACAGCACTAGCTGTGATTTCCGTGATAAAATACGAATGTAAGGAAAGCCTCTCGGGATCCATAATCTGGAATTGTCACGGGATACAGATTGTCTGTCTTTCTGATAAAAGATGTCAGTTCTTTTTCTGGGTTTTAAAAGGAAAGAAGCACTTGTGATTATTAGGCTGGCTGTATACCATGAGGTCTGTTGACAGAATCACTACTCGAAGTGGATGCATCTGCTTCACTCGTCAATGTTCCTAAAATTTCTGTATCAAAAGAACAGTGCAGCCCAGTTTCAGCCATAGAAAACCCAATTCCCCAGCTCCGGAATTTCCCCTAGTATACACAGTGGAGCAAGACTAAAATTTCCTGGTATCTACAAAGATCAAAAAGCTTCCACCAGGTTATCCCCCATAAAGCATTCATAATTTTAAAAAGCAGCTGATTAATTAAGCTCGATTAAAGATCAGGTTGCTGATGCCATTTTACAGAACTGGAAGTTCACACTGTGCGGTGCACTTTTCGTCAGGGGAGGATGGGCACCCCGAGTCAGCACAGACTCACATCCTTTGTGGGAAGCATTGCCCGGCTCTCAGAAGGGGAGCCCAAGCTGCAATATGCTGCCTTTAAAATTAGTTAAGAAGACATTCATTCCACGCTGAGAATTATTATACTCAAGTACCTTTAATACTCCAAAGAAGGCCAAAGACTGAAATATTAACCTTTCTGTTGCCAGTATCAACTCGGCTGCCAACCCAGTGAATGGAGAAATAAACTCTAAACAGAACAGGCTTGATGCTCAATGTTAATTTTAAAGCATAGGACTGGAAAATGTTTTTCCAAGTGCCAGTAATAAAACAGAACCCACACGAGTCTCTGACTGAATCAGCAGTAGCTCTCATTTAGCACACCACAGCCCGGCTAGTGAAGATTGCCCTGGTTTGCACAGCAAACGCCAGGACCTCCACTTCTGTGAACCCCTACTAAAGACAACCGGTGGAACCATGTTGTGTCTGGAGACATCACTCCAAAGCTTGAAACAACTCTTCCCAGAGCACAGACCTGGGAGTGAATGGACCTGTCACCATGGGTGAATCTGAACGACAGTGTTCTCCTAACATCAGATATCCTGCCAAAAGCAGAGCAAAGAGGGACAGCAAATATGCTCTTTTCCTTTCTGATGTTTGCCCAACTGAAATGGCGCAGCCCTCAGTCACTCCACTCCCTAGATCTCCTAACGCCCTCAACCC
>Ga0181612_136575_pt1 | contig 15277 bp, 8 predicted proteins | sample HoacroProtozoa21_FD_119630 | JGI IMG/M metagenome (GOLD analysis project Ga0181612, IMG submission 119630) | Hoatzin crop microbial communities from Cojedes, Venezuel. Combined Assembly of Gp0051906, Gp0051904, Gp0051908 | reverse complement strand
TTGAACACAGATTGACACAGATATGTTTTTGCCATCCGGAGTACTTTTAACACAGATTTTCACAGATGAAACACAGATGAACACAGATATGTTTTTGCCATCCGGAGTACTTTTAACACAGATTTTCACAGATTTGAACACGGATTGACACGGAGATTTTTTGGCGCGAAGGGGCGACTCGGTGTGGTCCGGTGGTGGTCGTGGATCTGGATTGAGGATGTGAAACGAGAAAATGGCAAGCGCAATGCCTTGATTGTTGATGGGGCGTTGCGCTTGCTGTGTGTTGTATATATATTAATAATGTGTATGCGGGTTTATCGGTCAGCGGGGGGGCTTGGGTTGACGCATCGTCGTGTGGCCTGCTGCATCGTCGTGTGGTCTGCTGTATCCTCGTGTGGCCGTTAGGGCATGATGGGGAAGGCGGCTTGGTGGCGGCTGAGGGCCTTGTAGGCTGCCTGTATGGTCTTGTCGGAACGGTTGAGGATGGGGTAGAAGGCGGCGTTGCCGTAGACGTCGCGTGCGATGAGGGCCTTGAGGTTGGTGACGATGAGGTCGCTGGACTGGTTGATGTAGTACCACCGCGGGGTGATGCCTGCCTTGGCGGAGGCGTAGTCGACGAAGTCTTTGATGAACTCGCTGTCGCTGGGCGCCTGGCGGAGGAAGGTCTTGTAGTCGTCCATGTTGCTGAGCCAGATGCGGTGCCGGTCGCAGTACTCGAAGGCGTAACGCTGGAGGAGTCCGGCGTTGAGGACCTCGATGTAGTAGGAGGTGATGCCGGTGGTGTCGCGCGGGACGAAGATGTCGGGCACGATGCCGCCACCGCCATAGACTTTGCGTCCGGTGCCGGTGGTGAAGATCTGCTTTTTGTCGATCTTGATGCTGTCTTGGTTATAGAGTTCGCCGTTGACGTAGCGGTCGAAGAGTTCGCTCTCGTAGGCGATGTTTTCGCCGCTCTTGTAGTCCTTCTGGATGCATCGTCCGCTGGGAGTGTAGTAGCGTGCGATGGTGAGTCGGATGGCGCTGCTGTCGGGGAGGATGAACTGCTTCTGCACGAGTCCTTTGCCGAAGGAGCGCGAGCCGATGATGAGTCCGCGGTCGTTGTCCTGGATGGCACCGGCGAAGATTTCGCTGGCGCTAGCGCTATATTCGTCGATGAGCACGGCGAGTTCGGCGTCCTGGAATGCGCCATGGCCGTCGCTCCAGACCTCGCTCTCGCTGCGCTTGTCGCGTCCCTTGGTGAAGACGATGGGCATGTTGTCGGCGAGGAATTCGTTGACCATGAGTACGGCCATCTCCATGAATCCGCCGCCGTTGCCTCGCAGGTCGATTACGTAGCGTTTGGCGCCGGAGTCGCGCAGCTGGATGAGGGCGGAGAGGAATTCGTCGTAGGTGTGTGCGCCGAACTGGTTGACCTTGACGTAGCCGGTGAACTTGTCGAGCATGTAGAAGGCGTCGACTGAGTTGACGGGTATGTCGCCGCGCGTGACGGTGAAGTGCAGCAGCTCTTTAGTGTTGTTGCGCTTGATGCCGAGTTTAACCTTTGTGCCCTTGTCGCCGCGGAGTCGTCGCATGACGGCTGAGTTGTTGGCCTGGTCGCCTGTGGCGATGGAGTCGTCGATGGTGACGATGCGGTCGCCGGCGAGGATGCCTGCCTTTTCGCTAGGTCCGCCAGGGATGACCTCGACGACGCCGATGGTGTCGTCGGTGATGACGAACGAGATGCCGATGCCGCTGAAAGTGCCGTTGAGGCTCTCGTTGGCGGCCTTGAGGTCGGCGACGGAGAAATAGGTGGAGTGCGGGTCGAGGTTGCCGAGGATCTCGGGTATGCTCATCTCGATCAGGTCGTTGAGGTTGGTGGTGTCGACGTAGTCCTGTGCGATGAGGTTGAGGATGGAGTTGAGCTTTCGGTCGTTGTTGGCGACGTACTTGTTGTTGGACGCGAACTTAGTGCCGATGAAGATACCGGCGAGCACTGCGAGTGCGAGTGCAACGGGTACCCAGATGGGCTGTCGTGTGGTGTTGGATTTGTTGCCTTCCATGCTATCTCGATAGTGTGCGATGCGTTGGCGTGTGAAAGCGCGCGGCGGGGTTGGTTAGCTGTTGTGTTGATTATTATTGTTGATGGCGTCCTCGACGTCGCGGTAGTGCTGCTCGCTGTTGTCGGCGGTGAGCACGAATGGCGTGTAGGAGCCGTTGCCGTTGTCCCAGAGGTGCACGCATTGTATGCCGGCGCGGCAGAGCAGGTCGACGCCGTCGTGCATGCGGTAGTATTCGCCGAAGACGACGCGTGCGATGCCGGCCTGGATGATGAGCTTGCTGCACTCGATGCAGGGCGAGGTGGTGATGTAGAGCGTGGCTCCGTCGCTGCTGTTGTTGCTTTTGGCGACCTTGGTGATGGCGTTGGCCTCGGCGTGTAGGACGTAGGGCTTGGTATGGTCGTGATCGTCCTCGCAGACGTTTTCGAAGCCTACGGGGGTGCCGTTGTAGCCGTCGCTGATGATCATCTTCTCCTTGACGAGCAGAGCGCCGACCTGGCGCCGCTTGCAGTAGGAGTTTTCGGCCCAGATTTGTGCCATGCGCAGGTATCTGGAGTCGAGCAGCAGCTGTTTGGAGTCGCGTGGTTGCATGTTGTTATAGAAATTAATGTGCAAATTTACACATTATTTTTAAACGAGTAAAGTGGTGGGGTGTTAAAATGCGAAATGATGCGCGGAAAGGGGTGGAATAGGTACAAAAAAAGGGAACGGCACTGGCCTCCCGGGTATTGCCGTTCCACAACTTAAATCCTTCACTTATGAAAAAAATCCTTTCTTATTGCGGTGCAAAGGTAGTACCTTTTTCGGTATGTGCAAAAGAATTGGGGTAAAATTTTCAACGAATAGGGTATTTTTGCCTATAAAAAGCGTTAAAAGGGCTGTGAAAGGGGGTAAAATTGGGGTGAAATGAGGGCGAATTGGAGAAAATTTTGTGCCGAAAAAGGTGGGGGGACGGAGGGAAAAATCGGGGTGGAAATCGCTCACTGAAATTGGTGGAAAAAAGGTTGGGAAAAAAGATGAAAATCGGGAGGGCGGCGTGCGGTTGCGCGCGTGCCCTCCCGAGGGGAATTGTTGTTCTATTACCTGTGTTAAACTTTATGTTTAGTTTGCTTGTCGTTATTACTTGTTAGAGTTGTCGTTGCGATTGCGGGGGCCGCCGGGGCGCTGCCTGTGCATCTGCTGATATTTGGCGAGCTGGTCGTCGGTGAGAATCTGCTTGAGCTTGGCCTCGTACTGGTCGCGTTTTTCCTTCATCTGCTGCATTTGCTGCTTCTGCTCGTCGGTGAGTTGGGGCGGTGCAGCGGGTTTCTCGTCCTTGTTGCCGTTGTTGCCGTCCATCTTGGGGGGACGTCCGCCGGTGTGGCCGGGGCCGCCGAAGTTGAAGACGTCGGCGTAGTCGTTGTTGAGCTGCTTGAGCTGAGCGGCCTGTGAGTCGTCGAGTCCGAGCTGATCAACCATGTGCTGGGTGCGCTCGTCGGGGGTCATCTGCTTGGGCGGCGTGGGGCGGTCGCCACGCTGCTTGCAGCACTGCTTGTTGTCGTCGCCGTTGCAGCACTGCTGCTCGTTGGCCGGCTGGGAGTTGGCATTGCTGCCGTTGTTGCAACTGGCTGCGAGTGCCGCGGTGCTCATGGCGGTGAAGGCCATGATTGCTAACATTAACTTCTTCATATTACTTGAATTTTTTTTAAATAAAATAAAAATGATTAGTACTGAAATTTCTCTAAGAATGCAGGGCAAAGATATGGGGCGGGGGCGTGTCGTGCAAATGTAATCGACCAACGGGCTGAAAATCTAGACCAGAGCGGGGGTCAATCGTCGTGGGGTAGGCGGGTGATGCGCATGGCGTTGAGCACGCAGAGGAGGGCGACGCCGACGTCGGCGAAAACGGCGGCCCAGAGCGAGGCTAAACCCATGACGCCGAGGATCATGATGAGGGCCTTGACGGCGAGGGCGAAGACGATGTTTTGGGCGGCGATGCGGCGGGGGCGGTTGCCGATGCTGATGGCTTGGGCGACGCGGCTGGGCTGGTCGGTCTGGATGACGACGTCGGCGGTCTGGATGGCCATGTCGCTGCCGAGTGCGCCCATGGCGATGCCGACGTTGCTGAGGGCGAGGACGGGGGCGTCGTTGATGCCGTCGCCGACGAAGGCGACCTGGTGGCCGTCGGCCTGGAGTCGGGCGATGTGATCGACCTTGCCCTGGGGCAGGAGGTCGCCGTGGGCGGTGTTGACGCCGAGTTGAGTGGCGACCTTGGTGACGAGGGCCTGTTTGTCGCCGGAGAGGATGACGGTGTGGATGCCCTGGCGGGTGAGCGCGGTGACGGCCTGGGCGGCGTCGGACTTGGGCACGTCGGAGAGGAGGATGTGGCCAAGGTATTGGCCGTCGATGGCGCAGGCGACCATGGTGTCGGGGATGGTGTCGAGGTCGGCGGGGTAGTTGATGCCCTGGTGCTGCAGCAGGCGGGTGGAGCCGACGAGCCACGCGTGGCCGTCGATGGCGGCGCTGAGGCCGTAGCCCGCGATGTTGCGGATGTCGGTGGGGGTGACGTCGGCAGGGGCGGGGTGGTGGCTGACGATGGCTTGGGCGATGGGGTGGGTGCTGGTGGCCTCGATGGCGGAGACGGCGTCGAGATGGCTGTCGGTGAGGCCGTTGACGCTGCTGACGGCGAAGTGGCCGGTGGTGAGGGTGCCGGTCTTGTCGAAGACGACGGTGTCGGTGCGGGCAATGGCGTCGAGATAGTTGCCGCCCTTGAAGAGGATGCCGCGTCGGGAGGCGGCTCCGATGCCGGCGAAGTAGCTGAGGGGTATGCTGATGACCAGTGCGCAGGGGCAGGAGATCACGAGGAAGATGAGGGCGCGGCGGAGCCATAGGCTGAAGGCGTAGGGCGCGGCGGTGGGCACGACGAGGGAGTAGAGCCAGGGGAGGGCGATGACGAGCACGGCCAGCAGGACTACGATGGGGGTGTAGATGCGGGCGAAGCGGCTGATGAAGAGCTCGGTGGGGGATTTGCGCTCGGTGGCCTCCTCGACGAGTGTGAGGATGCGTGCGATGGCGCTGGTGGAGGCGGGGCGGAGTGCCTGCAGGGTGACGATGGTGTCGGTGGGGATCATGCCGGCCAGGACTTCGTCGCCGGACTCGATGAGCCGGGGCATGCTTTCGCCGGTGAGGGCGGCGGTGTCGAAGGCGGCGGAGTCGGCCTGCAGCGTGCCATCGACGGGGACGCGTTCGCCGGGCTTGACTTGGATGATGTCGCCGGCGTGGACGTCGGCGGGGTCGATGACGCGGGTTGAGCCGTCGGGGTTGACGATGACGGCGTGGTCGGGCTTGAGGGCGACGAGGCTCTGGATGCTGGAGCGTGCTCGGCTGACGGCGCGGTCTTGCAGGGCTTCGCCGATGCAGTAGAAGGTCATGACGGCGACGGCCTCGGGGTATTCGCCGATGGCAAAGGCTCCGATGGCGGCGATGGACATGAGCATGAATTCGCTGAAGATCTCTCCGTCGCGGGCGGCGTGGACGGCCTGGAGGATGACGTCGAGGCCGACGGGCAGGAAGGCGAGGGCGTACCAGACGGCGCGCACGGGCTGCGGCTGGAACCAACTGGCGCCGGTGGCGCTGAGGATGAGGCCGATGACCAGCATGGCGAGTGACAGGGCGGGCCGCCACCAGGCGAGGGCCTCGTCGGTGTGGGCGTGGCCGTGGGTATGATTGTGATCGTGAGTATGTGCCATAATAAACGTTATGTCTAGATCAAATGGTTGAATTAACTGGGTGCAAAGATAGTGCAAAGGTCGTGCAACCAAGTTGCAAAAGTGGGGTGTGGGGTGGTGGCAGGGAGGTAGCAAAACGATAAAAAAATCAGCAAAATGTCCCAAAAATATGTTTTAGAGCATAAAATGTAGCATAAAAGCGAAATGTGGGCGTCAAAAAAGCGTTAAAAACTGAATTTTAACATTGGGAAATCACATTTTTTAAAATTATTACACTATCTTTGCACAATCTACAATAGTAATGTTAAGAAACTGGAAACCTCAACAAATGTTGCGATATTGGCACTGGAACGGTGGGAGCGAGGAAGTTGCGTCCTGCCTTGTGCGATGAATATGAGAGGCTTGGCCCGATGGATGTGGCCCGAGCCGGTGCAAGAGATGAAACAGGTGGAACGTGGCTGGGCATTGCTGCGGTAGAGATGAGAAAATAGGACTTATGTAAACTATTTAAAACATTTAATATTAACATTTTAAAGTAATCGTATGAGTCTAAAAAAACTACTCTTGTTACTGGTCATTACCATGACGTCGCTGTGCGCGTTTGCGCAGGTGAGCGGCACGGTTGTTGACGAGAACAACGAACCGGTTATCGGCGCATCGGTTGTTCAACAGAGCAATCCGAAGAACGGCGTTGCGACTGACTTTGACGGCAAGTTCACGTTAAACGTGTCGGCCGGCACTAAGATTAAGGTGAGCTATGTGGGTTATGAAGAGACCGTTGTAGCTGCCAAGGATGGAATGGTGATTGCGATCAAGCCTAAGGGCGAGACGCTGTCGGAGGTGGTTGTAACCGGTTATCAGAAGGTTGACAAGCGCTTGTTCACGGGAGCGACGCAGAGCGTTGACGCCGAGAAGACGAAGCTGTCGGGTGTTGCCGACGTGAGTCGTGGCCTTGAGGGCCGCGTGTCGGGCGTTCAGGTGTCGAACGTGTCGGGTACGTTTGGTACGGCCCCGAAGATCCGTGTGCGTGGTGCAACGTCGATCTATGGTAGCTCGAAGCCGCTGTGGGTTGTTGACGGTGTAATCTTGGAGGACAACGTTGACATCAGTGCTGATGATCTGTCGTCGGGTGATGCGACGACGCTGATTGCGAGTGCCGTTGCAGGTCTGAATGCTGACGACATTGAGAGCTTCCAGATCTTGAAGGACGGATCGGCGACGTCGATCTATGGTGCGAAGGCCAATGCGGGTGTAATCGTTATCACGACGAAGACGGGTCGCAAGGGTTCGACGAGCATCAACTACACGGGTGAGTTCACGTATCGTCTGAAGCCGAGCTATCGTGACTTTAACATCTGTAACTCGCAGGAGCAGATGAGCATCTTGCGTGAGATGGAGCAGAAGGGTTGGCTGGAGTATGCTAGCCTGGTAGGTAGCACGACGTCGGGTGTGTATGGTACGATGTATAACCTGATGAACACATACGATCCGACGACTGGCACGTATGCGCTGGCTAACACGACGAAGGCGCGTAACGCGTATCTGCGTGAGGCTGAGATGCGTAACACGGACTGGTTTGACCTGCTGTTTAACACGAATGTGATGCAGAACCACGCTGTGAGCGTGTCGGGCGGTACTGACAAGGGTTCGTTCTATACGTCGATGTCGGTGATGAGCGATCCGGGTTGGTATAAGTCGAGCCGCGTTGAGCGTTACACCTTTAACGCCAATGCGATCTATAACATTACTGATAAGATTAAGATCAAGCTGTTGAACAGCAACAGCTATCGTGACCAGAAGGCTCCGGGTACGCTGAGCCAGAGTGTAGACGTGGTGTATGGTGAGGTGAAGCGTGACTTCGATATCAACCCGTACAGCTTCGCGTTGAACACGGCGCGTACGCTGGATCCCTCCGCTTATTATAAGCGCAACTATACTGACTTTAACATCTTCCATGAGTTGGAGAACAACTACATCGGTGTTGAGGTAACTGACTTGAAGTTCCAGGGTGAGTTGAACATTAAGCCGATTCTGACTCAGGATCAGTCGCTGGAGTTCAACCTGCTGGGTTCGATGCGCTCGGTGAACAGTGAGCAGAACCACTATGTGCTGGACAACAGTAACCAGGCGAATGCGTATCGCGCTGGTGCAATTCCTGATGACGCTACGATCCGTTCGTCGAACACGTATCTGTATACTGACCCGGACGTGGAGAATGCTGAGCCTGAGAGTGTGCTGCCGAAGGGCGGTATGCTGTTCTTCAGCAAGAACTCGCTGAAGACGTTTGACTTCCGTGCGACTGGCCAGTGGCAGAAGGACTTCAACAGTGGCCAACACCTGCTGAACGTGTATGCCGGTATGGAGGCTAGCCGTGTTGACCGCTTCTATGAGGCGTTTGACGCGTGGGGTATTGTATATGAAAATGGTAACCTGCCGTTCACTGAGTACACGCTGTTTAAGCAGATGGAGGAGGAGAATGGTAACTACTATAGCGTAAGCAAGACTTATCGCCGCAACATGGCCTACTTTGCCAACGCGAACTATGCGTTGCTGGGCCGCTATGTGTTGAACGGCACGATTCGCTATGAGGGTTCGAACCTGATGGGTAAGACGGACCAGAGCCGCTGGCTGCCGACGTGGAACATCTCGGCTGCATGGAACATCTACAGTGAGCCGTTCTTCCAGAACCTGGCTCTGAGCCGCAAGGCGCTGACGTATGCTAAGCTGCGTTTGAGCTACTCGCTGACTGGTGAGAGCGGCCCGTCGGGCTATGCTAACGCTGAGGCGCTGTATTATCCGACTCGTCCCTGGCGTCAGGAGACGGATGCTTATGAAATGGGTCTGTATCTGGCCGGCTTGTCGAACAGCGAGCTGAGCTATGAGAAGAAGCATGAGTTTGACCTTGGTATTGACCTTGGTTTCCTGTACAACCGCATCAATCTGGTGTTTGACTGGTATATGCGTAACAACTATGACCTGATCGGTCTGATCCGCACTCAGGGTGTGGGTGGTGTGACGACGAAGTATGCCAACGTGGCTGAGATGAAGTCGCACGGTGTTGAGTTGACGCTGTCGACGCGCAACATTGAGCCCAAGACGGCTGGTGGCTTCGGCTGGAGCACTGACTGGACGTTCTCGTATGCGAAGACTGAGATCACGAAGCTGGATTCGCGTTCGCGCGTGATTGACCTGGTGACTGGTACTGGTTTCCCGCTGGTAGGTTATCCTCACCGTGCGGTGTTCTCGATCCCCTACGCTGGCCTGGACGAGCATGGTCTGCCGCTGGTGTATGACGAGGATGGCAACATCTCGAACACGGGTGTGAACTTCCAGGAGTATGAGAACCTGGGTTACCTGAAGTATGAGGGTCCGGTTGACCCGACGATCACTGGCGGTCTGGGTAACAACTTTGACTGGAAGGGTTTCCACCTGAATGTGTTCTTGACGTATTCGTTTGGCAATGTGCTGCGTCTGGATCCTGTGTTCTCGTCGAGCTATAGTGAGCTGACGGCGTTTGCTAAGGATTTCAAGAACCGTTGGGTGCTGCCTGGTGACGAGAATAATGAGGACGTGATTCCGGCGATTGCCTCGCGTCGTCAGGTTTACTCGAACAATTACCTGAGCATGGCTTACAATGCGTATAACTATAGCACCGCTCGCATTGCGAAGGGTGACTTTATCCGTCTGAAGGAGGTTTCGCTGACGTATGACCTGCCGAAGTCGCTGATTTCGCGTCTGCGTCTGAACACGGCGTCGGTGAAGCTGGCTGCGACGAATATGTTCCTGCTGTATGCTGACAAGAAGTTGAATGGTCAGGATCCTGAGTTCTTCAACAGTGGTGGTGTGGCTTCGCCTAACCCCAAGCAGTTCACGTTCACGCTGCGTCTGGGTATGTAATTGAGAGAGATGTTACACCTTATATAATATATATAGAGACAAAACACTATGAAACTACGATATAAAATTTTGACCGTCGGGCTGCTCCTGTTGTCGTTGTCGTCGTGCAAGGACTTTTTGGACAAGGTGCCTGATACGCGCGTATATTTGACGAATCTGGACCAGCTGGAGGAGCTGCTGGTGACGGGTTACACGGACACGAACTATGCGCTGGTGTGTGAGTTGTCGAGCGATAACATGGCAGACAACAACTCGCCGGACGACAAGGGTATGCGTTATAATCTGAGCTATTATTCTCAGTTTGACAACCAGGTGTATGCTTGGGAGGATGTGGATCTGGACATTTCGAGCAGTGACACGCCGTCGGGCGTGTGGAGTGGCTGCTATGGCGCCATTGCTGCTGCGAATGCCGTGCTGGAGAAGATTGATGAGATCGAGGAGACCGGTCTGATTGACGGCGAGGCGATCACGACTAATGACCGTGAGCGCATCGACGCGCTGAAGGGTGAGTGCTATCTGATCCGTGCATATCACCACTTCATCTTGGCGAATGTGTTCTGCATGCCGTATCGTGGCGAGGCTCTGAGCCAGAGTCTGCCTGGTATTCCTTATGCAACGAAGCCTGAGACTGAGGTGTCGCCGAAGTATGACCGTGGCACGTTGCAGGAGACTTATGATAATATTGAGGCTGACCTGCTGCTGGGTCTGCAGTATGTGGACGAGAGCTTCTATGAGGTGCCGAAGTATCACTTCAATGTAGCAGCTGCGAATGCGTTGGCCGCGCGCTTCTATCTGAACAAGCGTGACTATGAGAAGGTGCTGAAGTATGCTAATGATGCTTTCCAGGGTAAGGATCCGTCGACGATGATGCAGGATATGTGGAATGTGGATGAGGACTTCTACCTGATTTCGGATGTATATCGTTACTATACGAGTATTGAGCGTCCGTGTAACTTCATGCTGTTCACGAGCTATAGCACGTGGTGGCGCCGCTTCTTGGGCTCGCGCTATGCTAACAACCGTGACGCGAAGCGTGCGTCGGCCCAGGGTCCTGGTCCGTCGTGGAAGACGTGTGTGTACACTTACACTCGCGGTAAGGAGAAGGAGCGCTTTGCTTCGATGCCGGCGTATGTTTACTACTACTATTCGGTAGGTCAGGAGTATGGTGGCTTCTTTGTAGGTAACTGCTATGAGCAGTTTGAGTACACGGATAAGATTTCGGGCATTGGTTATTGCCATGAGATCCGTCCGGAGTTCACGACTGAGGAGACGCTGCTGATGCGTGCGGAGGCTAACCTGTTCTTGGGCAATGTGGACGCTGCGTTTGACGACCTGTATCTGTGGAACCACGCTCACATCCTGACGGATGCGTCGAAGACGTACAACCATGTGGAGCTGACGAAGGAGCAGATTGAGAGCTTCTATAGCTACTATGACAATCCCGACCGCAATGATCCGGGTTATGGCATCGTGATGAAGTTCCACGTTGACGAGGTATGCCCGAGTGAGAAGTATCACTTGACGAATGCTATTGAGCCGTATCTGCAGTGCATCCAGCACTTCCGCCGCATCCAGATGGTTCACCTGGGTAACCGCTGGTTTGACATCAAGCGATTTGGTTTCTCGATCACTCACAAGATTGGCATCAGTGACAGTAAGACTCTGGAGGTGCTGGATCCGCGTTATGCTATCCAGATTCCGAACGAGGTGATCGGTGCTGGCTTGGAGCCTAATGAGCGTGTATCGGTAGTGACGACTGATGCGAAGTCGACTGCGTCGGTGGTTGAGCGTGCTGACGAGAGTGAAGATTAATGAATGACCAACCAAGCAAAAGCAAAAGATAACTATGAAAAAGATTAAATATTATATTGCATCTTTGCTGTTCATGGCCAGCTGTGGCCTGGGCATGACGTCGTGTAGCGATGACAAGCTGGGCGAGACGATCTTCCCTGACGTTGAGGACACGCTGGATCCGTCGTCGTACACGTATAAGCTGGATAAGTTTATCCAGGAGAATTACATGAACGTGTATAACATGCAGTTCTTGTATAAGATGGCTGATATCAGCACGAACATGAACTATAACCTGGTTCCGGCTCAGTATGAGCATGCGGTGGATCTGGCTGTGCTGTGCAAGCACTTGTGGTTTGACGCGTATGATGAGGTGTGCGGTCCGGACTTCCTGAAGCAGTATGGTCCGCGTATCATCCTGCTGATTGGCTCGCCTGCGATTGACGCTACGTCGGGCACTGAGATTGTCGGTCTGGCCGAGGGTAGTGTGAAGATCTCGCTGTTCAAGGTGAACGACATGGACATCACGAACTTTGCGATGATGAACGAGTACTACTTCCACACGATGCACCATGAGTTCTCGCACATCTTGCATCAGACGAAGACTTACCCGACTGCGTTTAACCGTCTGTCGGTGGGCTTGTATGACAGTAACAACTGGCAGGGCCGCCACACGGGTCAAGTGGCATCGCTGGGCTTTGTGTCGACGTATGCTTCGAAGAGCTATACTGAGGACTTGGCTGAGACTTATGCGACGTATGTGACGGCGACCGAGGAGGACTGGGCTGAGATCTATGATCTGGCTAGCCGTGGCTGGGCGTCGAGCGCTGAGGATGACGTGACGGCAGACTTCTACTGCTACTACTACTATCCTGACAACAATCCTGACAATGAGCTGGTGTATCTGTCGGAGAACAACGTGTTCACTGAGACGGATTCGGCCGGTGTTGTGCACAAGTACTGGCGTCAGAACCGTGATGCGGAGGGTAACCGCATTGTGGTGTATGACGTGGAGGACACTGACGGCATCGACGGTGTTGAGATCATCGAGCAGAAGATCCAGGTTATCCGCCAGTGGCTGGCCGACGTGTTTGGCGTAGATCTGGACAAGATCCGCGAGGAGGTTCAGACTCGTCAGTCGACGTATGACATTGAGGAGCTGCGCAAGTGGGTGTATAACATCGAGTAGAGCAGTTAAGAGAAGTATCACCAATTAAAAAGATGAATATAACACTATGAAGAAGTATTTCAATATAGTAGCGATGCTGCTGTTGGTGCTGGCTGTAGGCTCGACGTCGTGTAAGAACGAGGTTGACGAGATCTTTGACGAGGATGCAGTGACTCGTTTGGAGAACGCTCAGGCGGAGTACACGAAGATCTTGACTGACAATGGCGGCAAGTGGCAGCTTGAGTACTATGCGAACGATGAGGAGCCGGGTTACATCTATGTGATGACGTTCAAGGCTGACGGCACGGTGACGATTTCGGGCGCTAACAAGTGGATTGGCTATATTAACGGAGCGACGTTGGGCGCTATCGGTTATGGCAGCGAGACGTCGCTGTGGGATGTGATCACGGACAATGGCCCTGTGCTGTCGTTCAACACGTATAACAAGTACTTCCACTTGTTTGCGGATCCGTATAACATTCCTGACGAGACTGATAAGGATGATGATGAGACGGGCTATGGTCACGAGGGTGACTATGAGTTTGACATCATGAAGTATTCGAACGATACGCTGTATCTGACGGGTAAGAAGCATGGCATCGACATGATCATGACCCGCATTGACGGCAGCATCAACGACGAGCAGTATATGAACGAGGTGGTTGCGATGGCGGACAGCTTCTTTAACGCTAAGATTCCGCAGGTTTACATCAACCTGCCGAGCGGCGAGCGCTGGATCGTTGAGGATGGTGCGACGCAGATTCTGGGTATCTATAAGGAGGGTGCTGACCGCATCACGACGATTGAGAGTTATCCGGCAATCATCACTCACGACGGTCTGTCGTTTATGAACGCGATCACGCTGGACGGCTATACGATCAAGAACTTCATCCGTCAGGCTGACGGTTCGCTGCTGTGCCGCGACGACAACCAGACGACGATGACTGCTGATCCGCTGGGCACGCTGATGGCTGACACGACGCTGACGTGGCGTATGGACCTGAACAGTGTGGGCGGCACGTTTGCGACGCTGATCAACAACATCAAGAGTGACCTGACGTCGTATAACAAGAGCACGCTGGTGTACATCCAGCTGGCATATGTGAGCGGCACGGGCTACACGCTGACGCTGAACGTGAAGAAGGGTTCGTCGAAGTATAATCCGACGTACTATTGCACGGTGACGAAGGTGGGCGACACTCAGGTGAAGATCACTGCGAACGGCGATGCTGACAAGGCTGGTGTGACGTATGCGGAGCGCTGCGCGGGCATCAAGTCGTTCATTGAGGCGCTGAACGGCACGACGTTTGACCTGTCGGCGAACTCGCTGCTGGCACCGGTGAACATGAAGATGAGCACTAGCAGTAGTGACTATATGGTTTGGAACCTGCAATAAACGATGAATGAGCGGTGGAGTGGGGCACTGAAGATGTCGCCACACTCCACCGCGAGTTCATTTGCCATGTGCGAGGTGAGACTAAAGAAAGTGAAATCGAAAAGAAATCGAGATTGAGATTAAATAACATTGTTATTATTAACCAAATTTAAACTGTTAACCGTATGAAAAAGTATTTACTATTGGCTGCTGCGACGCTGGTCATGACTGGCGCTAGCGCTACGGGAATCCAGCCGCGTAATGCTCAGGCTAAGCCTATCGCTCCTGCTCTGCCGGAGTTGACGATGCCTGGCATGTACATGCAAGAGGCACAGATGGCCGCTCCGGGCACGCGTTTCCACGCTCCGAAGAAGGCTAACAACATCGAGGTGCTGTATTATCGCCCCGCTGGTGTTTATCCTGCAAAGTTTGTGATGGAGAATGGCGAGTATGCTGGTAGCTTCAGCTTCGACTATTTCCACTTCAAGCCGTATGCTGAGTATACGTACAAGAGCCAGATTGACGGTGCGACGAGCAATGCTACGCTGACGTGGCTGTATCAGAAGTGGGGCTATGATGACAGTGGCAACACTGGCCGTCAGTGGCTGACGACGACGGGCGTTGAGGACTTGACGCTGAGTTATAGCTATGAGAGTGACACGGTGCCGACGCTGCAGGTGCAGGACGGCAGCAACTATGGCGAGTACTTCATGCACTATTACACGGTGGGTGGTACTTCGTCGAGCCCGACGTTTGATGGCCCGAACTATGACCTGGTGATGGCGGCTCCGTCGTTCCTGGACGTATATTCGGACTATGGTTATGATCTGCTGAAGTCGAGCAAGACGTTTGCAGCTGGTGGCCGCAATGGTGACCACTACTACGTGTTCACGTACTACAGCGGTGCAACTGCTTATGGCAACAATGACTATGGCTGGTGGTTCGGTAAGAACGCCAGTGGCATTGACGGTATCGGTAGCGCATTTGAGGCTCCGGAGCATCCGTACGTGCTGAAGAACGTCTATATGTATTGCGCTATGCTGGACGTGACTCGCGGCAAGAGCGTTGACCTGACGTGTAAGGTATATCGTCTGCCGGAGATGCTGGACTATGATGAGTCGAGCGTGACTCTGGACGAGGAGCCGGGCGAGCTGATCGCAACTGGCCGTTGCACGGTGACTTCGACGACTTATGAGCTGAATAACGGTATGTTGACCTTCACGCTGTACGGTGAGGAGGATGGTCTGGAGTATGAGGTTACGCCGACGATCGACTACCCGATTCTGGTGACTGTTGAGGGTTA
>Ga0181612_140491_pt1 | contig 15278 bp, 14 predicted proteins | sample HoacroProtozoa21_FD_119630 | JGI IMG/M metagenome (GOLD analysis project Ga0181612, IMG submission 119630) | Hoatzin crop microbial communities from Cojedes, Venezuel. Combined Assembly of Gp0051906, Gp0051904, Gp0051908 | reverse complement strand
GCCGGGAAATGAGGTAAGGGCCACTACACGCTAGGATTTCCCCAGTCTCACGGACAAAACGAGCCTTCACTGGGGCAGAGCGTCCAAAAGGCAGGCCGGTGCCCTGCTCTCACAGTCACCTGGGTGATAGGATCAGGCCTACCTATTTGGGAAAGCCATTAGTGCTGAGAGGAGACAATGCGCTCCCCGTGCTTAACCTAGTCAATATGTCACCGACGGGGAGGATTTCTTTGCGGCACGGTTTCTGCTGCAGACCAGCGACAAATTCTCACGTGCTGACCAGAAGCGCTGCCACGATTCACGCACTAAGGCAAACTGCAGGGAATGGGGCTGATGGGGGGAAGAGTATAAAGAGGGGGACAAATTTCAAGCAAGCTGAGAGAGAGAAGTGCCACGAGTCGGATAACATTACCCAAATGCATGCCGTAAATATGCAGACGGTCAGGCAATGCTGTCTTAAATTGTCTCATGTTGAGGAAAGGCAGAACAAGCCTCACAGCCTGCTCCTTGTATGCTAGCTGCAGCCTGCAAAGAAAGTTAGGAGTCTGAACGACTGGCTTTCCTCCAGTCAAGAAGGACGAAGGCACGCTGCTCCTGTGGTTCTTTTGCACCCCGATAATAGGCACCCTGGAGACTTCTATCATCGCCCCTCGCAGCCTGGCAGACGCTGGCTGCCAGAGGAGAGGATGCTGGAGAACTGAGCCTGGTTGAAAGCGTCTCTGATACTCTGCAGACAAACAGTGGACCAGACCAGCAGCAGACTCATTAAAAACCCACAGACACAAAGACGTCACTCAAGACGACGGCCAGTATTGGACTGTACACTCGGTGCTCCTTTCTAACCCACGACATCCAGAGAGATAAATTATTCTTTCCGTTTCCCTGCCGTTCCGGTCCCTTCGAGCTGCAGCCCGCAAAGACACGCAATGCAAGCAGGGAGGTTGCTGTGAGAAAGTACGCCGTTCGCTTATCGCACGCTATACCTCGACAGTCTGGAGGGGTGCTGCTTGCACTCGTAAGGTCTCTGTGCCCAAGTGTGTCTTCTTCCTCCGCTTGAGGCAGCACTGCAATGCAGATGCCGTACCCTCAGCAACAACATGCGTGTGTCCCGATTAGATGCGGATTACAAACCACCTTTGGAGAAACCACACCAGACTTGGGAGCAAAGAAGAGTAAGCTTTAGCAACAAGCTCAGAAAAAATCCCTCTGCAAAGAATGCCACGTTTCCCTTCCTGCAAGGCCTGCTGCGTACGGGTCCAGGAACTGAAACCCGGCACTAGGGATGCTCTCAGCCATCTGCAGCCTCATTAAAAAATAGCTGGAGCAGCACACAACTCCTCCAGAAGAGAACAACCCGCTTCAGTAGCCGCACAGGTCTCTCGCAAATGCTGTGCAGATGAAGGGATTCAGACAAAGAGCCCACTGACCACGACAAGCGCAGGAACAGTGTTTAAAGGTTAAGAAAACAGAGGGGAAAGTAATTCCTCTGTATCTTACCAAAATAGCGTAAAGCTAGCTTGTTGGTCAAGATCAGGCCAGCTTCTTTGGACGGGTGGGATATTAGAAATTTCTTACATGAGCTCCCACCTGGAAATCGACCCCAGTCGCATGTGGTGTTGTGTAACTACGTGGGTGCACACAGCGTGCTCCCAAAGTCCACATCCTAACAGTAGCGTCATCACGCGTGTCTAAAGCTATACCCCACTGTCTCCTTCTGAACAATATACGGGTCCTGGACATGCAAGGCACCTGTCGCCACAATACCCAGAGATGCAAGTCCAGCAGCAAAAGATTCAGAGCCTGCCAGCTACTTCTTTACCTTCCCTCCCATGCACAAACCCTTCCTCCTGAGCTCAGGGCAGCACACTCTTTGCACCAGGGTCAAAGGGCTACTTGCACCTTAGTTCCCCTCCCACGCTGCGACTGAACACACAACTTTCAGCGCGAGGGCCTGCCTTGCCGTCTCCTGGCTGGTTTCCCAGGTCAGCCAAAGGGGAGGACTCCGCTGCAGCTGTTGGAGTCAGTTGCCCTGCTCTTCTCACCTTCTGGAGCCACACACACAGAGACTTGCAACAGTTTTCTTAGAAATAAAATGTTCTGGATAACAATCCACTTTGGGAGCACAGCACTACGAGCTCACAGTCCCTGTCTCCCCTTCCTCTTCCCTGCATCCTGCGCCTCTGCTGCTATCGCTTCCAATATTTGTTTCAATTTTTCCGCTTCAAGGGCTTCTAAAATTACAAGCCAGACCTTGTCCTCAGAATAAAGCACAAGAGGGATCGCCAGCTGTCTTGTCTCCCTGACTATGTTAGTACCTTTTGCCTCTGAACTGACCCCTGTATGCTTTTAAGGAATACTAGAATCGCTGGACCTATTAGTATTCTTACAAAACGCCCTCATTCCCCATTCCAGCTCTCCCATGCCCTTACCGTACAGGCAGGTCACATACACAGTGCTTTTCAAAAATAAGACACATTTTACCTAAGAGTTAAGCTCAGGGAAGCACCGACCTGATGCTTTTGGCACCTTTGTCATCTGTACTGGGCCATACCTCTGACTTTCTCTACCTCAGTTTGTCCCTAGCTCCGTCCATCTGCCCAGACACACACGCTCTTGTCCTACCACCTTTCTACAAAGAAAGCGCTATGACGATCCATCATCTGCAAAGCCCACGAGGGTCTTAGGGCAAAAAGTACATAAATGCAGTGGCTTGATGTTCCGTGATCCTTCCTCAGCCCATTAAGAATCAGTACGCAGATGCCAGCCCAGAGAAGATACCGCCTGAACAGCATCTGTCAAAGTTCATTAGTTTACTAAGATTAACGGATCATCGGGCATACTTTTTTGGCAAAGAAAAACCATCATACTTGCAGTTGCGGGCCTGAAAGTGAGGGGACAGCTTCCCATCGCCAGTCACATTCCACACACCAGATGGTCAAGAGAATTAGACGCCCCGGCCTGGCACCAGAGCGCACAATCTATACTGGCTTTTGGAGACTCCCACACACAGGTGGATTACGAAGACAGCTATCAGGGAGGCCAGGAAACAATGAAGATCATGAACTGAACAGTCACGTTGTTTAATGGCACTTGACGTGGACCCTTTCAGACCACATTTGACTCAGAAGTGGTTCTACAAGTCATCAGACAGCACTCTAATATAACGACATTAACTGAAACAGATTGAGGGAGGCAAGACAGGATGGAGGCAAGGGATGTTTTTTTCACGGAACGGCTAGCTCGGATTTCCCGTGTCACATCATCTGTTCAGTCGCCTTTCCTTTTGCCTCGCCGCCCTTCTGCCCCTGCTCTCCATTCCACAACAAAGAATTCATACCTGAATGGCACTTCCTCCTCCGGGAACTCCATGTAATATCGGATGAAGAATCTCTCCGAGTCCTCTCGCTCACCATCGGCAACGATGCTTCCGTTGAGCTTGACGATAGATGGCAACCTGGTTGCAGATGCCAAGAAACACAGTCAGCAAGCAGAGACACCCCGACAGGGTGACCAGCGAGAGAGACACCATCAAAAGCTACGTGCCACAACACTAACACCAGGAGAATCCTCCCAGGCAGCTTACGCCTCGGTCCCCTCAAGAGAGAGGGCAACTTCCACGCAGTTTCTCCACGCACATTCAAAACTAAGCATTAACATTTCGCCGCATACGTGCATTGCGTGCACAGGCACGTATAAGACTCAAAAAATTCTCTGAGAAGTAGGGCAGTTCGACTTCACATTTCCACTACTCCAACTTTCCTACGCAACAGAAAAAAGCTCAAATCTTTCTGAGCAGTGAATTCAGACAAAACCCCATCTCGTAACAGCTTCTTCCTCCAATTACCCGCTCCCAGCCATCCACTACCACGTAACACTTCTGCTGAGCAGAATTAACAAGCAACAGACCTGGCTATTAGCAGCTTCCTGCGCTCCTCGGTGGTGTAGGACTGCAGCAAAGGGATTCCTAGCAACTTCACTTCCTCGAGCTTTGGAAAGGAGTTTAACTTGTCAATGTCTTCCCAGCAATGTAGACCTGCTCAGAAGAACAGACTTGCTTCAACAAACATAGATAATACATGAGTATCCAAGATAATCAGACACAGCCAAAGAACAAATGCGACAGGCGAGCATCAGCTGCTGTTGCTTTGAGAAGTCGGCTTTTCCTCACGATGCGCTGCAAAAACTCTCCTTCATTTGCTTACAAGACAGAGTAGTTCAAATTCCCTCCTGCTGTTCTGTAAATCTAGCAGGATGCTCTCCACGGCTGATTAGGGAGCTTCGTTTTTTATGGACCGTTCAGTCTCTGGCCTCACTGCTGAGGACTGACTAGCATCAGTTATGACGGCTGCATCTATAAAGGTAGTACCGAAGTACATCGGGACTTCTGTCCTTCTTTGGCATCACTAAATAGCCATCAAATGGCTTTACCTCACACACATGACCAGCTCGGGTCACATGTCCGCTCACGACCCAACGGTAAAACAGTCCCAGAGGTCATCCCAGCCATTTAATGACAAAGGCTTTAACAAAATTTCAGCCCCCTCAAGACCTGACATTGAGGATAACAAGGTGAGCAGAGAGGGTAAAATAAGAAGCTGAAGATCAAGCAACAGTACAGCTCTGATTACGCGGTGAGATCAACACTACTTGTCATCGCTCCCCTTTGCCGTGACTGTGGAAACGTTTACCGTGATGCTTTTCCCGTGACTGTTGCACAAGCTTACACTGGCAACACGAGTCAGAAAAATGCTTTTTTCAAACGACATTCAACAGCTTCACCCATACAGCAGTCAAAATGAAAAAAACCAGGAAAATCATCGGTTCAAACAAAATCGGGGTCTCATTTGAACAAAGCCTGTCAGTGCAAAATCCAAGCCCGAATCACAACCACAACGCGGAAGAAGGGGCTTTTTTTCAGAGCAGAAACAAAGCTCCTGGAAGTATCGCGACACTGAATCTGAGGCGGGGAGAGAGAGAGTTTCCTTTCCCCACGGTGCTCAAAACATCTCTGCCAAGGTCACCCATGTCTAAAGCCATCCTCTGGCTATCAGCATCAGCCACGTTTACAGATAAACTGAGTAGCAGTTGGTGACAGGAGCGGAACTCTTCCACCTGATCTCTGGGACACAATGTCACCAAAGGGTGCCCGGGACCTAAGTCAGGGTGCTCTGAAAGGGCCAAAAGCTCTCCTAGCTGGGAGCAAGCTAGTGCGGAGACAAAACCACCTCTGCAGGAGCAACTGCTGTCAGCCACGGCATACGCCTCGGCAGGAAAATCTGTTCATCCCCTCGTGACCCCACTGCGCTCCAACTTCACTAGACACCATTACCTTTAGTTCATCCCTGATCTCCGCTAGGCCAAAAGAGTCTGCAAAAAGAGCTGCTAGTTTGGAGTCCTCACATGACAGAATTTTGGGGTGTGGCAGCTTTCACAAAAAAAAAAAAACCACCAACAAAACAACAGTTTAACATTGGGATTTCTGTTTGACTTTCACCTCCCAAAACATCAAAATGCAATACAGAAACCGGCGTCCTTAAACACCTGGCATCAACTGCGCAGGACTACTTACCACAGGAGCACTTGCTCCTCAGTGAGACAGTGCTTTCAAATCCTGCTTAACAGGCTTTGCTTCCTCTACTTAGCTTTAAGCTTTTATTAAAGGGATTCCTGATGCTTACATTGCAGAGCATGTCAATACAGTACCTTCTACCTTTGCTAACGCTTCACTATTCCTTGCACAGCATGTGAAGCTGTAAAGAACAAAAGATGATGATGCATTAAGTACGCCTGCAGAAGAACTTCTGGCATACGTGTCATCGCACAAACGTGTCACAGCCCTCACGAGCCATCCTGCAGCTCCCCTCTCTCTGTGCACGCGTGCCCTTCCTGATATGGCAAGTATTCGTTCTCTTTCTGGAGCGCCGGCTGAAATTTCTCTGGGACTGACGTGTAAGAGCAGCCTCAAGCATAACTTGTGGTGAGCTTCTAATAACTGGGCACAGATGACAGACAGCTTTTGCTGGTGAACGCTCAGCCCTTACATGCCACATGTATGCATACGCTCACGCTACCCAAGATAAACCAGGGAATGAGAGGCAAATGGGATTCCTGCGTCCCCTCCACTGCCAGACACTTACTTCCCCTTCTGCAGCCAGGAGCACCTGAGGCAGGGACAGGAAACAGAGGGGAACTACTACCGTAAAAAACCTTTGCCAGCCCATTTTGAATAACTGCCAGTCTGACTCATCTTTCAGCTAAAGACTAACTACCAAAACCGGCAGGTAGAGCCCGCAGAGATGGGCAAGTTGATTTCTTGCCTCTTTTCCTCTCCTAATGCTACATTCTTCAGGTCAATGCACTCCAGCACGTTTGCTTGCATGGCCCTGCATTAGCACCGTTACGAAACTGCACTTCAACATGATAGGTCTGTCGGGACTACATTTATCGACAGCTTTTTGATTCTGCCGAGAAGCCAGGATAGATGGGGACAAAGGTCACGGGGCATTTTCATCTCTGCTGCAGCAACAGAACCATCCCAAAGGTTTAGGCTCTTGCTCGGCAGCTCTGCCTTTGCCTGGCCTCTCTCATGCTTTGCAAGACGCCATGTCGACTGCCGGCTACCGGCTGCTAACACAGGTCTAAGAAGCAACCAGACCAAGGCCAAAGTTTCAACGAGCACAGAGCAAGTGTGTTTTTCAGCCACTCAGGAGAGACCCTGACCAACCACTGTCAGTTATGCTGAGAACACAAAGCATACTGCTTCCAGGCTCTCACCTGACTTGTGCAAATTGATGGATCGCAGGTGGGGGAACAGCCTTGCTAGAGAATCTTCCGACTCTTCAATGGTCGTGATGTTGTTGTTAGCCAGAATAAGCGTGTCCAGTGATGGAAACATAATTCCCAATTTTCGAATTTCAGTCCAGTCTTGAAGATTATTGTCAGTTATGTGGAGCAATTTGAGAGACGGACAGCACACCGGAGAACAAGACACTGTTTCATAGTCGTTAAGGCACAGGAAGAGCTCCTCCAAGCTGCACAGGGGAAGACAGATCATGTCATCATCTCAACATACCTACAGAAGTAGCCATCACCTCGGGCACAGGGACACGCGTATGCGCTTTTAACACGACTTTCTGTAACGGGTCTCATGTGATTTGAGTCCTCGGTGTAGAGAAGACCTTTGAGCACTCCAAACGGAGTGTTTTGACTATGTCTCTGCTCCCATCCGTCAACTTCCTCCACAGATGAAAAACACCTCCAAGTGTTGCCCTAGCCTCCCTGCATTAACTGTGTAACAGATTGCTTGGGGCGGTGTTCCACTATTGTGGCCAACAAGCCACCAACCCAACTCCAGTGGTGATTGGTACCTGCTCTCAAGGCTCATCACTTAATTTAGAAAGGTGTTTTTACACAACACGGATGACCCTTTTCTCCCCACATCACTGGTTCTGCCAAAGATTCCCATTACAGCAAGTACTTAGTCCTGCTAAGTTTTCAAATGACTAAACTAGCTCCCCTAATCCGAGGAAAGCGTATGTTGGCCACGCAGGATATATTGCTGTCTTCACCTCCACTTACAAAGCTGTACAAAGAGGAATCCGTTATCAAAATGAAGCCACCGAGGACATTCAGGGAAGCAGAATGCCGCTGCCAAGGTGGACCGTGGCCAAGCCACAGAAATGCACACTTTTGCACCGAAAAGCACGATGACATATTACTTGACAAGTGGCCAGACCCTCCAACTTGCGCCCCCTTCAATAGCTATTAGTACAGGTATGCACTGCACCATTTATCCTGCACTGACTCGGAGGAAAGCCTGTCACCTCCCGCATCGTCAGGGTGATTATCCTTCTCCGGTGTTTAGATTTAGACGAGAAGCCTCGGGCTTCACAGTGCCATACAAGTTCAGCTTTTAAGACAATGTAAAGCACTCACCTAGCCAGTTCCCAAGTTGCCCCCCCGCCCAAAATTCCCTTCTTCTCTACTGGTCCCGCTTGCATCCTCACACCCCTCTCACCCCTCGCCATGTGATTTGATAAGACAGCCTTGACCTGCGTGCAGCGAGCACCCCTTTCTAAGCCCATCTCCCCATGCTTACTCTGGTAATTCCTGCAGGATTGTGTGGACTGTTTCCCAGGAAGCTTTGCTGTTGTTGAGCACAAGTTTGCGAACACCAGCGAAAGACCCAGCACACCTTCTCTCTAAAACGGACAAACTGAGAGGGTTGGAACTCAAGTTTAGAAACTCCAAGTGGGGAACGTTGGACACAATTTTACTGACCTAAGTGGGGAGGGAAAAAAAAGAGAAAGAAAGTGACGCATATCAGGCAGTAATCGGACCTTATGCAGTAATATCCCATCTCCTAAAAGGGGGCCCTTTGGAATCACCAAGTCAAAGAAATGATACGGGGGGGCAGAAATAAGGCTTCTGGATAACTACCTGTAATTCATACTCCAGCTATTCGCTGATCTAGATTGACTGGTTAATTGCTCATTCACCTCAACAGTTCATTTAATTACACTCTCCGAGCAGCGCGATAAGAAAAAGCCGGTCTCCTGGGAGAGGTCATAAAATCCACCTCAACACCGAGCTTCAGCAGCAGCACGTTACAGAAGCCAGCACGCCGTACCCTTCTTTGGACAGGGAGGGGGCGGGCACGTCTGTTGAGTTTACGGCTAGTACTCTGATCACTTGCTCAGCTTTCCCCTGCTCCCCACTAGCCGGAAACCTCACCATTTTGCCCAACGTAAACAAAAGATAGAAGCTGACTGTACACCTATGATGAATTTCTGATTCGATCCCATTATTATGAAAACAGCAGCTTTCTTACAATCAATCCAAATGTTCACGTAACTCTGCTTGGGGCTACCTTCTCCATTTGTGCATACAGATGTGCACTCGAGGGCAAAGTAGCAGAGAGGAAAGGAAGAAAGGTCAAGAAAGAGATAGAAAAGCCAGCAACGATGACTGTACAGCTCTGGAGTGCGGGATACATCACGGGCTGTGTGATCGGGGTAGGTGCCGGCCTAGATATTGCCACGACACAGATAGACACGGGATATTTATATGACCAATTTGCACTCGCGTAGTAAGGATTTAGGTGAACACAACAGCCAGGCAGCATCAATTTGTAAAGAACATCTCTTCGACCGGGTACCTGATTCGGTAGGAAGTAGCAGAAGGGAATGACAGCTTCTGACGCTACCCGCGCACCAGTCCCAAGGGCAAACTGGAGTCTTACAGTGCCTGGGATACCACTGTAAGTTAAGAGTTCAATACAAAGCCAGCAGACATACCGAGGGAGCGTTCTAGCAGAATACTACTCGTTATGTTTTCAATGACCAGAATAATCACACACTATGTGTTTTCTTAATCTGTGGGGGATACTACGGTGGGAAAGGCTGCCATCACATTGCAGTACAACACTAGAGGCCAAAGCAAAGCCATCTGACACCTGTAAGACGGAAGTTTGGTTCAAGGATAGTCAAAGAGCTAACGTTCAGGGAAAAAGACACTCATCCAGAAAACAATTATGAGTCAGAAAACATCTGGCTAGAGAGGTCCGCTCCACCAAGCGATTGGGATGGGAGGAGATGGGGCAGATCATGTCATACACAGGTCAATAACAGGACCCATTTGCTAGCAAAGGGCAATTGTCTCGCGCGGAGCTTCAATTCAACCGTTGCATACATGATGCTGGAGGTGATTAGTCTGCCTCACATCACGCTGATAAAGCCTCATCTTAAGGGATGGCATGTATTGGGCACTATGCCCTAGGAATGGAGTAGACAAACTGGAATGACATCAGAGCAACAAAAACTACACGGGAATTAGAAAAAATGGGCTACGATGAACAATTGGAAGAACTGGATTTTTTTTAGGCATCATACTAAAATAGGAAGAGGAGACACGAAAGCTCTTCTTCGTGGGTATAAAAGCCTGTCATATAAGGAACAGAGATGAATGCTCCTCCATGCCTGCTGAGAGCAGGCCAGGGAGCAATTGGCTTAAATTGCAGCACAGGAGACTTGCGTTACATAGTCTAGACTATGAGGTGATTAGCTTAGCACGGGAGCAGGCTACCCAGGGATCTGGAATCCCCATCACTGGCGGTTTTTAGGAGTCGATGACATATTTATCTGTTGCGGATGGCTATGAAAACTTATTCCTGTCTCAGAGGAAGGGGCCAAAGTACTCGGAAAGCCTTTCATATCCTGCTTTGCTGCAGCTCATGCAGAAGCTAGCAAATTGTGCCGTCTGGGGTAGCCTAAACAGAGTGAACAAACAGCAGGGTGCAGGCACGCAGCTTGCGAGTGACCAGTGTCTGTGCAGCTGTTTCAGCTGCTCACCAGACACGAGGTCAGCCCCACTGAGAGTAAGAGGCAGAGCAGGGAGTGGAGAGGCAGCACCTCATTACTGTGGGAGGGTGCCTAATGGGTCAGGAGACGCCATCCCAGTTCTTAGCAGATACGCCCTCAGTACAAAACCATCTTCCCTGGCTCTATTCTCAACAGACGAGCCTAAGTGCTCTCTGCCACCCGCTGAGCTAATACGTTTTAGGGTCACGAGAAAATAACAGGAACAGGGAAACCTATCCCGCTTCTAACTTTGCGCACCCTGTGCCAGAGCTGGGACACTTCTGCAAACACTGCAGCAGAAACACATGATAATTTCTGTGTGGCATATCCTGTTCTTTTCCACGCATTTCCAACAATAACTACTACCATAAAAGCAGAGCATGAGCCAGTGAGGAACTGTTAACAACACTTGAACAGATTGCGATTGTTTTACTCGTATTAGATTGCTTTTACCCAGCATATTTCATCCGAACACTTCAGAGGATTTTACAAGAGCATTTGGCATTAATTCACGAGGACTCAGAAATATCCTTGGAGGTGTTATTAAACCTGTGTTGAAGATACGGAAACGAATGTGGAGAGGGAATAAATACCTTGCCCAGCATCACAGAATTGGTGGCAAAGCTGGGAATCAACTCCCATTACTCAGACCTCCTCTGTTCTTCGTCTGTGAAAACTGCACTGCTCATTAACCTCTTTATATTATAAGTGACCGTTCTGGTATTTTGCATGATCAACACAAAATACATATATTTGTCACCTACAGGCCAAGAGCGTAAGTCATGAGCTAAATGGAGCGAAGTGCTCAACTGGATTAAATTCATCACGTTTATTGCTCTATTGCTGTCAAAGTAAATAAGCATCAGCTTCACAGATGAGAAAGAAGCCACAAAAAATGAAAATACCTCTATTCTAAATGAGCCAAGTACTCTTACAGCCTGCAATGCGTTTGCAGTCATAGTAATAGCCATCATCGTTATTCAGAAAGATGCGCATGTAACCATTTTACCTCATGCCAGTCTTCCAGTTTATTGTCAGAAAGATCTAGCTCAGACACATGAGCACAGAAGGCGGCGATTTCATTCTCATCCCCTGCACAGGTTATGCCACAGCTGTTCAGTACTAGAACGCTTGGAAGGTTGAGGCGATCTGAAACAGGGAAAAAGAAAACATGCCCTCTGGTCAGAATTGCATTGCTTAGTCACAGAAGGTAACAACAAGCACAAACAAACATGACATTCAGCAAAAGAAAAAAACCGACCAGTAATTCCACAATTTACGCGTGTTTGAAGATCTCAGGATAAACCCGGATTTCATGACAAGTGACCGACGTCAATCAAGAAGCCTACTTGTGTCTAAACATGAAGTACCACTCGGTATCAGTGCTCTTTAGTTACTACAGGCATTTCTGTCCACATCGCAGTGAGGACGGGACAGTCCTTTGCAGTTTATAGCCTCTCTCATATCACTTCCTGCCAAAACTTACGCTCTTCCCCAGGCATCTGCTACTGCAGATAGGATACGGGACTATGTGGACCGTTAGCTGCAGAGAGTCACTTCTGTATCCTCTTGTACTTGGGGTTAGTAACAGCGAGGATGTATTCAAACGTTCCTTTTCTAAGCTCTCCCTTTTCAGCAGTGTAGAACATTTAGCATTCTTACGTCCTGGAAGAACTTGGGTCTCTACTCTGCCTTTTCTGTTTCTGCTCCGGTTTTGCTCTAGTTCCTTCTCACACAGGTAAACATTCCCTTGGCTGTTTCACAGACAAGGACTTGGGGCTCAGTCACAGCCTGATTTGCTAAGGCCAAAACATGACAAAGTCAAAAGCTGTGGATTTGTAACAGAAAACCAACTCCACACAAGAAATCTGCATTTAAGCAAGGTAAGCCATCAGTGTTACACTCTTTCACATACAATACGGCTCTCCCACCTCTATGGAGTACCAAAACCTGCTAAAATTTGACAACAAGCCTTTTCCTAAAAAGGTGGCCCTTTTTCTCTCTCTTTCATACTTGACAGCTGCACCACTAGAAAGGGAGGCTAGCGGCAGACAATGATCAGGAGCGATCTGAGTTTTCCAGTTTCCTGGCTCATTAGCGTTCGCCTTCTTTAAAGGAGAGTGTTATACTTTGGGAATTAGTATGAGGTACTTGTAAGTCATGTCTCAGACACACTTTAGGACAGCTCAGGTAAGCGGGTGCTCGCATACAAGAGAGAGGGAATTGACTGAATATTCCATCAGGCCAATTTTCTGTCCGTGTTAATTTTGAGTGACACGCGGTACGTTTTATCCTCAGCTGAACTCAGGCCCTTTTTTCTCCTCTGTCACAGTCAGTTACTGTAAACTTCATCCAGCTGACTTCCATGGCTATTTTCCCCTTTGGGGCCGGTTATGATACAAATTGACCTGACGGAAATTTAGACTACATTTACAGATCAAGATCGGCAGGAGGTTACACACAGAAGAGGCCGTTTTGGTGCAATAAATGTGAATCATTGTGAATCATGACAAGGTCCTGTGCAGCCTGCTGTAGGTGACTCTGCTTTGGCAGGGGGCTTGGACTAGATGACCCACAGAGGTCCCTTCCAACCCCGAACATTCTGTGATTCTGTGAATCTCAGACTCCTCTATACAAACCGAGAACCAAATGCTAACATCAGCACGTGAAGGAAAACTACAGGGTGTCCGATGGATCCAGTTCAAAGAGCAGAAAACCATGACACGGATTCTGGAGTCTTAGGAGGCTCAGGGACATACATGAGCAGCACAGCGCTCCAGACACACATCTATCTGAAAGTCCCTCAAGGCAGTAAGGTAAGAAGCAACAGAGAGAGGGGATTTCTCCAAAAGGACAGCATAAGCACAGTCAGCGAGCACCTGATGGCTTGAGAAGAGAGACAAAGTAAAACACAAATTCGAGTCGCTTGTCACCAAAGAAGCCTAACTGGAGATTCAACGACTCATCGCTTGCCTTGAAATATGGTCTGCTCCTGTGTACACCGGACTCCTTCCGCACCTGCAGGCACCGACACAAGTTGATGGCACCGCGTGACACCACTAGCATGTGGACCAATCTCCAATTTCGAACAAGTGTTGTATCTTTGTTAAGCCATCTCTGTCAAACTACATGTTGTTGCAGCCACTAATAAAATAGCATCACCGGTCTGAGGAAAAGAAGCTCCAGGGGCTGCTGAACCCTCTAAACTCAGCACTGCGCAGGGCCTTATTTCCATCCTTCATTGACAGGATGCTGACTCTGTTACGTTGGCAGTAACAGGGGTAGGGACACTTACTTGTTTTTCACAGCAACCGATTCGGTCACTAGATCAGCTTGATGTCTTGGTTAGATTCCAGTCTCTCAGCTCTTCAGTAAGAAACACGTTATAATACATCACGATGTTTCTTCTTCTGGTCAATTCGGGGCGATTCTTCTTTCAACATAAGCAAGAACAACCGAGAAACTGATCCACCCAGAACCCCGCAGACGCTCAGAAAGACCAGAACCCTACCTTTCATAGGTGAACCCTGCGGAGTTGCTGGGACATGCACCCCCATACCAGGTCCACGACGGTACGGAAAGTTCTCAGGGCTGTATTTCTCACAAAGAACTTGCATGAAACTCCTTCCGCTGGGCTGGTCCATGCTCCCTTCTTGGACTTCTAGTTAACGCAGAAAAAACCAGAGCATATACACAGTCAGAAACTAATAATCACCTCCAGTAGTGGTGCCTGGGAACACAGGATGGTAAGTGACCAGCCGGGTCACGGGTTGTACTTCCAAACCACAGATTAGTCTACCAGGTCTTATTTCAAATTCAAGATTACAGTAAAACATCACCTGAAAAGAAAGCAAAACCAAACAGAGCGCCAAAGCTACACAAACATGCTTTCATTCGTACCATCACAGGCCAAGTACAAGACCTCCTTGCCCCACGTGCTCTTCTAGGACAGTTCCCAATATGCCTCAGGCTGCAAAGATTACCTCTGTGCCTCACAAGAGGACTGTGAGATATTCACATTCTCAGGCATGTTTCCAGGGCAGCAAGGAGGAAAAGAGCAAAGAGCTGTTTATGAGTAAGAGATTGCTCAAACAGGTGTTTTCATCCCGTAACTTCCCTCTTCTCTAACTCAGGACTTGCAGTCAAGATCAGCTTTCTGGGTTTGGAAAAAAAATCGGAAAAAGACAAAGACTCCACGGTTCCGTAACTGTTTATAAAGAAACATTAAACAGAGTATGGTGGTGGGTTTTTTTTCATCAGGCCAATGCTATAAAAAGCACTGAGCTCAACACCCTCTGCTAGTAAGAATTCCATCAGCTGGTATCATGGAAATACTCGAATTTGATAGTAGGCTCACTCAGGATATCTCAGGGCTCTCATTTTCACTGACAGCAGTGGCTCATTCAAAGCAAGCTTTGGCCTCAAACAGAGCATCGTAATTTCTCCTCTGACATTTGCAAAGAACTACAGATCTTCTGTCCCGCTTGCAAACCTAGACTTCTAATTAGAACACAACTGCTGTGTCACAGAACACTCTCGAGCACATATGAGTGCATCGTTTGGCCAGTCCAAAAAGCAAGTGTTGCCAAATCAATTTTGCAGTTGCTTAATGTATCTGGAAGATAAACATGCCTTTGCTATCTATGTATGTCACAGAACAGAACAGCACAGGAAAAAGGCCTCGCCACGTGCTTTTCTGGGTAATAAGGGAGTCGAGCTTGACATATGCACAAAGAAAGCGAACCACATTGTTCCCACATTTCACACAGGTCTTGTACTCCAAAGCAGAGCCTGCTACCCATCACGGCGACTGAGGAGACGGCCACATCCGCCTGTTCCAACAACACGAGGCACAAACTTGCGGGAATCAACTACAGATTTCTTACAGCGTACAGTTAGTCATGGAGCAGTGTCTACACT
>Ga0181612_121195_pt1 | contig 15278 bp, 14 predicted proteins | sample HoacroProtozoa21_FD_119630 | JGI IMG/M metagenome (GOLD analysis project Ga0181612, IMG submission 119630) | Hoatzin crop microbial communities from Cojedes, Venezuel. Combined Assembly of Gp0051906, Gp0051904, Gp0051908 | reverse complement strand
TTTTGCCGGGGCGGCGGGGCCGGAGGACAGGGGGGTGCGTGGGGAGCGCGCCGTGCGGGGGGGCAGCGGGCGGTGCAGCGGGCGCTCTGTGCGGAGTTTTAAGTAGAGTTTCAGGTGTTGGTACTTGTTGGCTGCCGGGACACCTGCAGGGAAGCCGCTGTGGCCAGGGCCCGTGCGGTACGGCCACTTCCCCTGGCGAGCTGGGAAGCTGGGGGAGCTGGGGCACCCAGACCCGCGGCTCCGCTGGTGGGAGAGTCTGACCTAAACGCTGCTTGCTGAGAGCAGTCTGGAAGCACAGCAAGGTGAACTGCACAAGGCTGAATTTAGGTGGAGTTCAGTCTCCTGAAGGTAACAATGTGACAGAGGTGTGGGTGGAAACAAGCCAGAAGTGGGAGGTTGAAAGTGACGTGCTTCGTTGAAATAATTACCAGCCCAGCTGTGATTTGAGAGCTGTTGGGCTTGCGCCTGTCGTGGTGTCTGTGTGGTGGGACCAGCCGCGTGCATCCTGCAGAGGATGGGTTGTCGTGGTTCTTTTGAGCACCCTGACACGGGGTGATGGGTGCTGTTGCATGTGCGAGTAAGAGCGACGTGCTGTGCCCACCCCCAGGGTTTTCAGTCTGCAGCAGCTTGGGTCAGGTGCTCACCAGGGCCTGGTCAAAGTCCATGGCTTGCTTTTTGCACGTGCCAACAACGTTCAGGGTGATAAGTCTTGGAGTTGCTGCTGGCCGTGCTTATGTGTTGTTCAAAGACTTCCCAGGATGCCTATATACTATAGCTTAAGAATGCTGAGGAAAGAGTATTTAATCCTCCAGGTGAGATGGCAGGCCTGTGGCTCGGAGCTGTGCTGGATAGTGAGTTTCTGGCAAGGCCTGGGGTCAGACTGCTCAGCAGCGTTTCTCCACTGGCCGTGAACTGTGCTTTTCCTGGTTCACTTGAGGATACCGACAAAACAGGCTGGCATGCGGTTCTCCAGCAAGGGATTCCTTGAGGGACGCTGGCCAGTGCTCAGTACTTCCCTGCTATGTCCAATTCTTTCTAAGAAACTTGATGCTTCTCTGGAGACTGGGAGGTGCCCATTCCACCCTGCCAACCTCCAGCTGCAGAAGGCCTCCTGAGCTTTTTAGCATATCAGAATAGTGAAATGAATCTCTCTAATTGGCCATTTAGATGCTAATTTGCTCCTCCTAGGCCTATGCCAGATCAACCTGCCCCGGAATATGAGTCAGAAAGAGCCTGCTGTCTTCATGAATTATTCACTTTGCACAAGGTACCTGCCTGGCTGGGGATCAGAAGGAAATGGGGCCAAAGTCTGATAAATAAAGATACACCTTGGCAGGTGAAACAGTGCTGGCTTTCCTCCCCGGCGTCGTAGGGTGTTGGGGAGCCAGAAGACTGCTTTGCTTGGGCAAAAACTGGTTCTTTATAGCTTACAATATATCAAGTAGCCATGCTAATAAGTGCCTCTCATTAATACGGGATTGTTGGTACCGTATGTCAGCTTTCCTGTAAAGCTGATTTTATCTTCCCACTCCGTAGGACTGGCATGGACCTCCAGGGCGTTGTATTTTATAAGCTCTTTAACAAGCTCCATCTTAAAAGCAGTTAGGCTTCTTGCCACTGCTGCTAGGATTGGGAAGCAGCTCTGATGCCTGGGAACCTTCTTTGTTTTCCCCCCAAACCTCATACTCCCTTGCTCCTTTTGTCAGCTTGGCCTTACGTGTTGATGACACTTCTCACTTTCTGTGTGCTGCAGCCAGTTTGTGTTTACTTTGAGCTGGGCAAACCAGATCCAAATACACGGCTCCCGAGTGAGGTTTTCCCTGTTTTGCTGGCGCGGATTTTTTTGCTTAGATTGAGCTTTCATGGTGAGACAGACTGGAGAAAGTCTGTCTGATTGGGTTCTTAGGTTGTTGTCCCAAAGTTTGCCAAGGCTTTGTGGTGTTTGTTTGGACATTGCGTTTTCCTTGTCTCTGTCAGCCCAAGCCACAGAGCTGCAAGTCAAATCTGATCATATTGGATTCCTTGTGTTGCTTGGCTCTCCATCTGCTGTTAAGGGTTTGCACTGATCGTGGGGATTTGTCACAGTAAGAAATTGCAAAAGGCCGTTTCTCAGCCGTGCGCCAGCCCAGCTTTCCCTTCCTGAGCGTGGAAGGTGATGAGGATTGCTTGGCTCCACTGTGCTTGTGCTTCCTGCCTGCTTAGCCCTATAAAATGTCCATGCTTATACAGCAGGCTTCTTTGCTGCTGGAGAGGCTGAGAAACTGCTAGATGTAGGTGTGAAGGGGCAGTTCAAAGTGGTTTGTGTGTGGAAAAAAAAATTATAATGCCCTGATTCAGGCCAGCACTGTACAGGCACAGTTACTCCCCTTCTCTGGCTAGAGACTTGGACGTATCTTGAAAGTCAAGTGTGTGTCTTCTGCCACGTTTCTACAGCCCCAAGGGTTGTTCTGTCATTTTGAAACAGTCGTGTGCTTTGAAATACAACTGTGGCAGTAGGATCTTTAAAACATGAGGGGAAGACTTGCATCTGGACTAAATAGCCTTTCCCTGCCTGCTCGCCCTTGTCTCCCTGCTGCGTGAGTAGTGTCTGAGGGACTGGCCGGCGGTGGGTGGGAGGCAGAGGCTGGGTTAACCTTATCTATCTCCGCTAGTCATTTATCCTCTGTCATAGCAACAAGAGCAAACACTCACTTAGTTGCTAAGGTTTCCCAGGGATAATGGGGTCTGGTGTGCGGAGCAGAGAGTAATTACACTGCCTCTTTGAGGGAGCAGCGGCTAAAAGGAAAAACAGGCCAGCATGGTACCTGGTGCAAGCTGGGAGTCCTGGGGGAGGTGATGCCCTCAAAGCAGGCGAGTTAATTACACCGGCACAGCTCAGCTTGGGATTTGGGAACTCGTCTCTGGCCAACTGTTTAATTTTTATTTTTTAAATGAAGTATTTTTAAAAAATTGCCTAATTAATTTCCTATAAAAACAAATTAATATAGACACGAGCTGCTAGCTGAAATAACCGGGCAACTGAAAGCTGACTGGAGAGCTCCTTATGGGCCTGTATAGGACATTCTTGTATTTGCAGGGCTCGGAGGAATTCATGCTTCGTGAGCACCTGTAATCAGCCCAGCTGCAGGAGGGCCTGTGCAGGCTGTGCTTTCGCTGCTATGAGGAGGAGTTTTCTACTGCAAGGACTACCTCAAAGTCAACAAGACCCTTCGGTTTTAACTTTAATGTAGTCAAGGTAAAGTCAAAATGTGTTTGCCTGAAGGAGTGGGGAAGGGACTTGGTGTAGTGAGATGACACTAGAAGTGTACATGAGCTGAAAAAGCAAGCTGATAAATTTGGGACAGAAGAATGTTAAGGGTCGTAAATGCAGAGCTTTACAGCCTGGCTCAGGGAGTGCATGATCCAGGAATCTCTGGAGGCTGGGGAAGGTATTCTGGAAAAGTATTGCTGTGTTGTGCTCTATTCTTATACTCTGCTTTAAGCATCTACTCTTGGAGCTGGTCAGATAGCAGGCACCCTGCTCGCTGGACCTTTGGCGTGGCCTGCTGCGGCTGTGCTCTGTTATTAAGGTAAAGATAGGTGATGTTCATGTTGCTGTTCAGCTGAGAAAACTGGCCCTCTTTCACAGAAGAGCCTGAAATTCTTCTAAGAGCGTCATGTCAGAGGGCTGTGTCTGCGTACTGCCGTCAGCCAGGGCTAGCTCTGGGACATGCCGACATGGCAGCCTTCTGCCGTCGCGGCTGCCAGTTGTAGTTGGTGCTGAATGTGCTGGTTGTTGGAACACGGCGCAGGAGTACACCCAGAAACGCCTCGCACTGCAGTGCTGCTGCTTTGGGAAGGTGTGCCTGCCACAGGGTGCGTGGCTGTGTGGCTTGGTGGGGTGGCGTGGAAGGGCGCTCGCCTCTCCCCGGCCTGCGCCTGGGGGTGTGCTGCCCACCGCCAGCTGCAGCCCACCGTCATCCTCCAGGCCAAGAAGTGGGAAAGATGCTGCTCGCTGTGCTGTCTTGTGGTTGCTCTGCAGGGGTGTTGGGCCAAGCTGCCAGTGTGACCCTGCTGCTGTTTCCTTTACTCAGACCCCACCTGAAGATTTCTGCGTCTCAGACTGGAGTCATGTTCTCTGGCTGCAGAGCCCAAGTCTCATCATGGAGACAGCAGAAGCAGCGCTATGTCAGACGTGCAGGCAGAGATGTGCTCAGTTACGCATCCTCCAGAATGCTCCTGGCCCCATGTGAAGGGTTGTCTTCTCTGCAGGGCCATGCTCCTTCCTTGCAGCACTCCCCTTAGCTTCTGTGCCAAGAGCAGCCAGGTGGACTCAGATTTAATGAGGTTTTGCTTCACACGATTTCCTCCATCACAGGAAAGGAACAAACAGGTGGTGGGGGGGGTTTAAAGCAGGTCATAGAGTATCAATAAGAGCTCCCTTTTAATTCTTTATTCAAGTAAAAAGCGGAATCTTGGAGTGGGAAATCTTTCTGTAACACTTAGTAGTTGTGCTTCCCCTTTACTCTGTATGCAGTGTACTTGCAGCAGGGCCAAGAGCTGTGAATTTCTCTTGCTCTCTCGCTGCTAGAGACTGCCTGCTTCTGCCCTTTGCTAGCTTGTTGAGGGGAGTGGAGGATGGGGAGGGGATGGCTCGGTGAGGTAGGTGCTAGCTGGAGCGTTGTTGTGAGAGAAGGCAGTGGAGGCTGACTACGAGAGGGATGTTTCACCACAGCCCGTAGCAATGACTCCCCAGGCTGGCGTGGTTTTGCTATCTTGGTGTTTCTGGTTAGGCTGATTCCACCGTACTTCTTGTCCTGTACAGAGATAAGAGGGAGGATGCTTCGTGCCTTCCAGATACTGGTACCATTTCTCTGGCATCATTTCCGTGGCCATGCAAGATGTTCCTTTCCCTCCAGTTCCTACTAGTGCTCCTGTTTCCGCCCCAGCAGACTGTGGCCTGCAGTCCCATGTCATTCTTGTTTCCTGCTCCAAGGTAGATGTGTCAAATCACACCGGGCTTTTTTGAGGCAAAGGTGCAAAGCCACCTGCAATGCCAGTTTATATCAGAGGGAGCAGCAGATACCCAATGCTGCCGACAGAAAATGCTCCTGTAAATATTTTAGGGAATAATGTGTCTGAAGACCGTTTTGGGATATGATGTATCTCTAGGCTGTGTTTTGATTTCCTTCTCGCTTTGCAGATGCTGCTTAGGGAATGGTGGAGAACAGAAAGCGTATGCTGAGTAACAAGAGGCAAAAGAGCATGGCATTGCTTGTTTTTGTTCAGTCATGCTGAGAAAAGTGCACTGTGGTGTGAGGCTGGAGAATGTCTTTAGGTCTCTCCTGAGAGAAATGCTTAGCTAATGTGCTCTATTCTGACTTGCCTTCAGCTCTGTTAGAGCAGATAAAGCTCTGCAGAGGAGGGGCAGTTGTATTCAGCACTGCTTTCCACCCTGAAAGCACAGCTGCTGGCAAAGCAAACGCCTCTGCCCTGCCCATGGCAAGGGGCTCATCTCCAGCTCTAGCTTTTGTGCTAAACATCCCACAGCTGCCAAGCGCCGGTCGCGTTGGTATGGTTGTGTGCATTCAGCCTCGCCAGTGGACACTGGGTGTGTGGGCTGTGCTATTCTTCAGGTGTGCACGAGTGGGAGGGAAGAATATGTGGTGTATTTGGAAAGTAATTTAATATATGCATGTGGGGGACGTGCGGTACATGTGCTTATAATCCTGTAACAACACATGACAGGATTGGAAAATATAGGGAAAATCCCAGGTCGGCCATTCTGTGTGAAATTGTAGCTCCTCTCTGCTTCTAACACTGGCCCGGGGGTGGGAGCCTCCATGTTCTTTTGCTGTTAATGCTTGATTGCTCCCCTGTGTGCGAGCTGCTGTGGGACATGTGCGGGGACTGCGTTCTCTCCTTGCTTGAGATCGTGAAGAAGATGAAAAGAGCAGGAGGTGTTCTGGGACGAAATGGAAATGCCAACCCACAGGATGTGTAGCACTGAGCAGAGTGGGGAAAATAATTGGTAAATCAAAGATGCCCGGGTTCAAGGATTTATGCTAGGGATGATCCCTTTCAAAAGTGATCACCTCAACTAATGTAGTAAAGGTTTAAAAAATTGTATGCAAAGCTTCTGTTGTTCCTGTCTCAACCCTCTTTCTTTGCTGAACCTTTCTTGCAGCCTCCTGTGTCCTCCCTGCCTCGCTTTGCTGTGCAGCCAGACCCTGCTGCTGAGCCTTGTGCTGAATTGCTAGAGCCTGCGCCCTTTTTACACATCTGCCCCCTGCACTGAAGGAAATCCGTGCTGCATGTGGAATTCCTCCTCTGCTCTCCTGCCTGTTGTAAGCACTGAGTTTTCAGACTCTCTCCAGAAACTGGATGGTCAGAGAGAAAGGAACTGGTTTGTCGTTTGCAACCGTTTTGGCTCTCAAGGCTGACATGGGTTTGGCAGAAGATAGCTGTCAGTTCTCTAACACAAGTTAGTGTTTCTGGGCTGGGGGTTGAATGCACTGTGTGTGGCACATATGAGCTCAGCCTAGGGAGGGAGAGATCGACTTGCACAAGCTGCGTGCCTGCCTGTGTACGAGGGCCAAGGCCATGCAGCCTGTGATGCCTCTGTGCCTGGCACGGAAGCAGAAAGCTCTGTGTGTCAGCAGTAGATAGCAAGTGTAGGTGCAGCACACTGAACCACGGGCACTGCTGGGGTAAGTGTGCTGCGGATTGAGACTGGAACGTGTGTTTTCTTGGGAACTACTGCACAGTTGGCAGGTGTATCTGATTTGTGTTTGCCACACAGCATTAAATATGTTATCTCTGCCCAGCAGGTATGGTTTCAAAGCTGGCAAGTATCTGTTCTGGGGAGGGTAAATATTAATACTTGCAAACTTATGCATTAGGGCTCATTGGACACTTGCTCTGCTGGAGAGTAAATCCAGCTGGAGGAAAGCTCAGTACATCAAGACTAGTTTTTGCCTCCACTGGCAGATCTTTTGGTTGCGCCTGTCCCTTGGTGCTTTCCGTTCATCTGAGTTGCTGGTAGGACTCGGAACTGCTTAGCTGAAAAGTCTCTTTTGGGAATGTGTTTTTCCCATGAGGGTGTGGAAGCTGAGTTGGCTCTTGCTGCCTTTACTGCTCAGTTGACAGTGAAATTGTCATTGAACGCAAGGAATCACTGGTGTGACCATGCTGATTACAGGAGCCACGGTAGGAGATCTGCTGCAAGAGGTGCTGTCTTAAACATCAGAGAATGCAAACAAGCTGCTATTGTAGGCTGTAGTTATAAATATCAGGCTATTATGGAGGCAGTTTTAATGAACGGAATGACTTGCCGCTATTCATGCTGATTGTCGCGTGGGTTTTTGTTTGTTACCCCATTAAGAGGTTAAAAAAAGCAGTTGTAGCTGCTTTGTGTCCTTTAGAGTGGCTTTCTCTGTCAGCACTGCAGCCTTGGGGCTCTAGAGGTGATGTGGCACAGATCGTTCTTACAAACAATTCTTTTCTCTAGTCTGAAATGAAAAATCAGAACTGACAAAGGCTCTCGTGCTTTTTTCAGAGTACCATAAAATCTAAACTTGCAGCCTTGTCTTCAAGGTATTTGAAGGTATTTATTGGCTTACATTTTATGTGGATGATGGTATGTTTTTATCACTGTCTGTGGGTGAGTCAGTCTCCTTCCACCGTGTGCGACGCCGGCAGATCACCTCTGTTTCGCTTGCCAGTAGAGTGGCCCTTCGGGATGGTTAATAAGGCTGTGCCGAGTGCTGCCCTGTGCTTTCTTGAGGGTGGGGTGGCAGCTATGCTCACTGCTGGTGTTTGCTTCTTACAGGTGTGATCCGTGCCTCTCCTCCCCAGCCTGGTGCCATGGCTGAGACGATTTTTGGCAGCGGGACGGGCCAGTGGGTGTGCCCCAACGACCGGCAGCTGGCACTGCGTGCCAAGTGAGTCCTCACCACCCTGCTCCTCTCCTTCAGCCTCAGCTCTGCCCTGAATGGCTTCCTGGTATCTGCGTGGAGCGCTGGCCCGCTGGCCTCGTCCACAGCTGGGAGGCAGGAGTTTGCCCGTGGCGCAGACCCCTCTGTACCGTAGAAGCATGCTGCTTGGGTGGGACAGGAGGCTGCTAAGCTGGGGCTGGGTGCTTGGCTGCTGCTCAGAGCTGCCAGCCTGCAGCAGGGTTTGCAGCGTGGCTGATGTGTGGTGGGAGTCCGGCGCACCAGCCTCCCCTGGGTGAAAGGAAGGGCTTGGAGGCAGGCCCGTATCTCTTCTGCACCCTAAATAGAATTGATAGCATCCCCCAGCTGCCAGCACTCTTTTGTTTTACGAACTTGTCATTTGATCTCGTTTTCCCCTGGAGTTAAATTACTGCATGATCTAAAGACAAAAGGGATGGAGGTGAGTCAAGCACTAGAATTGCATTTGTTTCTTGGATGCTTTCCCTCTCTGGTAGCCAGTACCATATAGCTGCCACCTCTGCTCTTGTCTGAACCTCTGGGGTCAGCCTGCTGCAGAGTGTTAGAAGATGAGAGGTCAGCCTGTGTCTGAGGGGACTGCCTGGGTGAGCAGTGCACACCACTGCCACTTCTCTAGCCTTCACCTGAGAGAAAGCCTCATTAAGACAGCTGTGCCTGATAATGCCCTGCATTCTGCTAGCAGCTGTGACTTTATCCAGTGACCTCTAAACCCCTTCTGAATGGTAATTAATTGAGCTGTGAAAGCTCCCGCCTGTCCCCAAGTTAGCTAAGGAGAAATGTCAGCTGCTGTGCGTGAGGCACGGAGGAAAGTGGCTAGCTGAAGTCCTGGTGCGGGCCTGGGTTAGGCCAAGGGAGGAAGTTAACAAATTTATATTTCTAAGCATGCCTGTGATTTGTGTGTTTGAACTGAGGACCTTAGAAATGTGTGATCTGAAGGGAGGAGGGTGCAGGTAATCCGTGTGTTCGGGAGTCTGCTGTTGGCATTTGTGGTGTCTGACATGAGCACCCATCTCTGTGCGATACCTGCAGGATAGCCAGCCCTAGGTGCACCAGTTGTCTTTATGGGCAGAGCCAAACAGGAGTGAGGACATGGAGTGGTGAAATACACACTGGAGCAGAAAGGGAAACGAGAGGGCAGGGAGAGACAGTGCAGCACTCAGTGCTGATGGGGGAGTGACGTGGTGATCTGGTCAGTGAGAAAAGACTCCTGCTTTGGGCGTTAGCCAGGGAACAGACTTCACTGATGGAAGGCTGACGTGGGCTCTGTGTGCCTGGCAGGTTTGGCCTGTGGGGCAGGCCAGGGGTTTTGTGCTTTTGTTTCACAGCTTAATCCTTCCCTCCACCCCTCCCACAGGCTCCAGACGGGCTGGTCAGTGCACACGTTCCAGACTGAGAAGCAGAGGAAGATGCAGGCTCTGAGCCCACAGGAGCTTGAGGTCATTCTGGAAGTCATCCGCAAGGCAGAGAAATTGGACATCATCGAGCAGCAGCGCATCGGGTACAGTCACGTTCATTTGTCCCCTTCCCTCAGAGGGAAAGGTCAGCGCAGACAGACGAGTGACTCTCCTGGCTGCCTGAGCTCAGCCTCCATCAGTCAGACCATCCCTTAGGTCAGTTATTTTCACCTCCCATGTTGCTTGTTTGCAGGTGATGAACATCGGGAAGGTTGTGATGTTTTCCTTCTCTCCATGTCTCAAGCCTTTCTCGTGCCTTCTGTGAGCCTTGAGGCTTGCTGTGGTTGCAGCTGCTGACACAGTCCCTGGTAAATGCAGCCTGTGCTAAGGGCAGCTGCCCCAGGGGCTCTGGAAGAGGCTGGGGAAGTTGCCGAGCTGTGGGGCTGCAGCCACTGCTAGTGGATGGTACGGCTCAGAACCGAAGCTGGCAGTGCAGTTAAGTTTTCCCTTGTCAGCTGCAGCCCCCTGAGATTTTGCCTGGAGCAGTGAAGGAGTTTATGTTCTGGTTGGCTGAGCCCTCTGGAAGGGGTTTGGTAGCTTGAGTTATTTAATTTACAGGCATCCTTTTGCTGCTGCAGATTTCCATTTGCTTTCAGTCCTGATGGAGGTCTGGCTTCAGCTGTGTCTGTGGTTGTCCTGCACTGACTGCCTTTAGAGCCGTGGAGTTCAGCAGTCCTGCAGCATTTCCCAGCAGTGCGTTGTGACACGAGACAGGAAACCCCAGTGAGTCCCAGCCCATGTCTGGCAGGCCCAGCTTCCTGCCCCGGTGCTTCGCTTTGTCCCTGTGCAGTGCACGTTAGTGAGTGCTAACGAGACCTGAGGGTGATGTCTCTGTGATACACGGGAGACCCCAGCAGCCCCAGAAGCAGCCAGCGCCGCTGAGCGGCCTGTCATTCCTCTGCAGTTGTTGGTGTAGCCACAGAAAGCGAGAGCCTTGCTGTTCCCATGCTGAAGCGTTCTCTGAAATGCCTTTGTTAACTCCTGGGAGTTCTCTTGTGCTGAAGTCAAGGATCATAAATCCGGTAATGATGGCTCAGCCTGGCTGTGCTGTCTGACCTCATCACCGTAAGCAGTACCTCTTTCAAACAGACCTTGCGTTCCTCTCAGTACGGGACTTGGTTGATGGGACATTAGCGCTAATGAGAATGGGGTTGCATGGATAGCGGGGTTGTGTTTCCTCCCTGAGCCCCATGCATGCGTGTGGCTGCGGCTGGTCGCTGCCTCTGATAAATGGCCTGGCTGTTACCGTCCCCATCTACAAATGGATGCCTGAGAATTGCCAAGCAGTGATCTCATGACAGCAGCCTCGCTCTGCATGCTCTCCACATCCTGCATCCTAATTGCTTATCCCGCCTTCCTTCCCTTTCGTAGTCCTGCTGCTACAGACATTGTGCATACATATGTGCTGCCTGTCTTCCAAGCGGGCTGTCAAACGAAGCAGGGAGCAGTTACTGGCATTGCCGTACCGCAGCCGGGCTCGTTTTGGTCTGATGGCTTCAGTCTGGCCTTCCTGCTTCTAATGGGTGGTGGGCAAGTCACGTGCCTGCAGTGCTGCTTTCAGGGAGTATATGTTAAAATGGAGCAGGGCTTGGCAGGTCTAAGGCTTCAGGGAGACCTTACAGCAGCCTTCCAGGGGCCTACAAGCAAGCTAGAGAGGGACTTTTTATGAGGGCATGTAGTGATAGGACAAGGGGTCATGGCTTCAAGCTGAAAGAGGGTAAATTTCGATTAGCTACAAGAAGGAAATTCTTCACTATGAGAGCAGTGAGGCGCTGGCATTGCCCAGAGAAGCTGTGGCTGCCCCTTCCCTGGCGGTGCTCAAGGCCAGGTTGGATGGGGCTTTGAGCAGCGTGGTCTGGTGGAAGGGGCACCTGCCGATGGCAGGGGGTTTGGAACTGAATGATGTTTAAGGTCCCTTCCAACCCAAACCATTCTATGATTCTGTGAACTCCTCTGCCCTTTCCTGGTGCTGTCTGACTTGCCCTGATCTGAGCGCTAAAGGCTCTTCCTGCTCTACAGGCAGGAAATCATTTTTCTGAGGCTGTGTGGCCACAGTGACACTGAGCTCCTGAAGGATGTAGGACCAAGCCCCTCTTGTGAGCTGTCTGCCCTGCACCCACTAGCTGAGTCAGGCCTGTCAGTGGTATTCACAGTTTTGATTATTCTGGGCTTGGTGAACATCGGTAGGTACATTTACAGAGGTTTGTATCCCCTGAAGACCAAGAGCCAGCTGATAGGAGACACTGAGTGCAGAGACTGAGGTTGAAGTACATACGGTCCTAGCAAGGGGCACAGAACTGCACAGAAGAAGCAAAGGTAGGCTGAGTCTGGAGCACACGTCTGCAGGTTTTCAGCGTGCCTCGGTACCATATGCTTCAGTTTCCAAGGTGAGTGCTGTGACCTCTGCTCTGCCTCATTCCCCGCAGGCGCCTGGTGGAGCGGCTGGAGAACATGAGAAAGAACGTGATGGGCAACGGCCTCTCCCAGTGTCTGCTCTGCGGTGAACTTCTTGGACTCCTGGGCAGCACATCGGTCTTTTGTCAGGATTGCAAAAAGGTGGGTTTGGTCACACAAGTTCCTGCCTGTTCCTGGTAGCAGATCTGTCTAGGAAAGGCCACCAGGCCTCTTGGAAGCTAGGTAGCTCTGCAGAGTTAACTTACCTTAGCCCCAGTTGTCTAGGTCAGTGCTGTCAGACCATCAGGTTTTCTCTTGCACCCTGGTTATCTTATTCCTCAGGAGCCTAAAGTGCCTAAACTGCACTTAGAGCTGAGATGGGGTGCATCGGGCCCTCTGCATCTCCCGCTCTGGGTTTGCAGAGTGGGAGAAGGGGCAGAAACATATGGCCATCAGAGACAACTCATAGAAGAGTCTGTGTGCTTTACTGTTATTTACTGCAAGGTCTGCCCTTAGACCTTCCAGTAACACCTCTCTTCAGAGCACTCAAGTCCATCTTCACGTTCTGAACCAGCGTAGGGTTTCCAGCCCTGATACGTGAATTAGCCTGTGCGTCAATGACTGCCTGTGTGTGTGTGCGTTGTTGGCAGGACCGCACGGGTGCTGTTTGGAAGGCAGCATCACTTTTCAGGGAGCCTGCTGTTCTGCCAGCGCCCTGGGGGACGACTGTTGCTTGTCTACACTCTGCACCAAGGGGTTAATCTGTATTGCTGTGGAGATGATGATCTCCAAGGCAACCACCTTATCCTCCCTCTGCTGGGAGGCTTTTTCTTGCACTTGAAGCCCATCTTTCCCCGGGGAGACACCTCTGTAAGTGACTTTGCCTCAGCGTGTTGCCTGGGGAGAGGTGAGGGTACCTGCTGGGTGCAGGAGTGCTGCTGACTTGCTGGTGGTAGGGTGGAAGGGAGCAGTCTGTGCTGACTCTGTCTCTGGTGCATGCCAGAGCCAAGGAGATGCTTGCTGATGCCAGCCACCCTGTCACTGAGGAGATGTCCTGTGGAGCCCACAGGACAGCATTGGGGAAAACCTGCTCCTTTACCATGGAGTGGTGCATGTTGGCATCTCCGTGGTTCAGCAGCCACACAGGCAACGATGGAGAACCTTTCGTGCTGGCACTGCTGGAGTTTGTGAGATGAGATTTTCATGCAGTGCGGGCTGCCAGGCTGGTCCACGGTTGGCTGCAGCACTGCTGGGCTTGGAGTTCTTGTAGGAGACAGAAGGGAGGTGGGTGCCGCTTGCAGTCAGAACCGAGATCCCAGCATCGCTCCATACGTGCTCGCTAGGCAGGGAGCTGCTGTGAGCTGTGCTGCCTTTGCTGTCGAGTGAGTTTCTACGCTGGATCCAATTTACAGAAGTGGCTTGACTGAGGCGAGGGTTATGCAGAAGATTGCTTGTAAGGCAGTGACCAGGAAAGTAAATGCAAATCTTTGAACCCCTGGGTCCCAAGCCAGTGATAAAGTAGCTTTTTAGGAAGGGATGGGGAAGGAAGCAGCAGTAATGTACTGGGAACTGGAAGGTCTGTTTGGAATGGGAGCGACAGGGCAGCGCTCTTGGAGAGGAGCACGGGCTCTGTGCACACGTGTCTGTGGAGAATAAAGGGCTGGATGGCAGGCAGGAGACGGCTGGCCGCTTCCTGCATTTCGAGCATTTGGAATAACAGGATGTGCTGTATTCTTGCCTTATTCCTTTGGCAGTTCTGCTCTCACCTTGTCCAAAGCCAGCTAGGTCATACTGCCGCTGTGCTTTCTAACCTCCTTCCTGTGAGCCCCATACACTAACGAGAAGGGCTGTTTTGGGCTTTTTTTGTGGTTATTCCCTTTTTGTCTGGAGTCTGTTGTGCAATCCAGGAGCATTCACATCGAGGTTGATTGAAGGTGAGACCTACTTTTCCGTTGTGCATTTTGCAGCTGCTTTTAGGTTGGCTGCACTCTGCAGCTGTGTGCAAGCTCAGGGCAGTGCTGGGTGGGTGCCCTGGCCTCCTCCCCTTACTGCTGTTTAATGTTGTGAACTCAGGAACAGTCAATCCTTCGGCAGAGCACACAGAGTGGGCTGTTACTTTAAGCTTGCTCCCTTTCATCCAGGGGTATCAATCACTCGTGCAGTGTTGTATGCAAGAAGCAGTGACTTGTCAAGGAATTATGGATTTTTAAAGTTCATCGTTTTCTTGCCAGCATTGCTCTGTTACCATCTCATTGCAGCCCGTTTACTTTGATGACAGGAATTGTTGTAATGATGCATCTGGAACATAGCAAAGAACTTACCTTCAGTAAGTCCCTTCTGCTGAATAAAGGTTCTGTATTTCTTGTAGCCTGGTAGGTTTTCAAAAAGCCACTTTATGTTTTATGAAGAACATTTTTAATATTAGTTTCTATTGTCTTAGAAATACATGCATTATGGCAAGACAGAGGTGTATGCAAATCCAGATGTTAACAATAGCAGTAGTTAGAGAAAGCACAATGTGTCATTTACCATGCAGAGGCTGTCCGTATCCTGTGTAAAAGGTGAAGTGTAAGTAGACAAAGAAAGAGCTTTATCTTGTATTTAAGGAGGAATGGGGCTGCGTTAAATGTCCCTGGTTTTTATGTCATCTTCCGAGGGGTTGTGAGTGATGCTTAATTTTCCAGCTGGTCTGCAGAGAAGGGGAGGAGGAAAGCGAGTTTTATATTGGAACTTTCAAAATTTATGGCTAGGGATAAAATCGCTTGGAAACTTCCACTAGAGGGAGTGTTTGAATGTGCTATTTGTGTGGGGATTGGGATCTTTGAGGGTATTTAAGACTTAGTTGCTCCCTCAGGTTTTGGTTTGAGGGAAGGAGAATTTGGGATGGTTCAGGTGGTGTCTATTAATTGCATCTGCAGTCTCTCTTGGCTTGGGTAGCACCATGTTGAGTATTGATGCACCAGACCCAACAGGTTGTTCCTTATTTCTCTGTGAGGGTGAGGGCGAGGACAGGAACAGAGATGGAGAGGAGCACCAACCTCTGTGGGGCTGCAGATGCTGCCTCCCACTGTCTGTGCAGCATGAGCTGGGGACAGACCTGCCTCTGGACTACGCTGACCAAAATAGTTGTGTTTTTATTCACGCAGTGAAGCCGTTGCCTCAGGTACCATCGTTCTGCCGCTCTCTTCCTCCAGACATTGGCACTGGGGGCTGAGTGAGCCACTGAGACATTTGTGCCTGGACACAGACCTCCTGGCTCAGAGGAGGAGCAGCCTAGTTAGGGGGATGTGTAAAACCTTAGCTGGGGAGATCAGTCATATGTCTCTCTAAGCAAGGTTTTGCTCTCCAGGGCCCTCTTGTGAGTAGCTTTTGCTCTGTGAGGATCAAAGAATTCATCCAATTTCTCATTCAAGCTGTAAGCCAAGCCTGATACACATCAGCTTCATTATATAATATTAGGTGATTCAGGTTGTAAATG
>Ga0181612_155344_pt1 | contig 15280 bp, 8 predicted proteins | sample HoacroProtozoa21_FD_119630 | JGI IMG/M metagenome (GOLD analysis project Ga0181612, IMG submission 119630) | Hoatzin crop microbial communities from Cojedes, Venezuel. Combined Assembly of Gp0051906, Gp0051904, Gp0051908 | reverse complement strand
TGCCCATGGCAGGGGGCTTGGAACTAGATGATCTTTAAGGTCCTTTCCAACCCAAATCTTTCTATGACTCTATAATATTCCTTGCAGATATTTTTGATTCAAACAAATATAAAACTTGCTGAACTATTTTTTGTATATCTTTGTATATTTTCTCTTGTAATTTTGTCAACACTGTAAGCTTTAATAAATAAAAATCCCCAAAGCACTTGGGGCTGGAAATTTACCAGATTTTAGCTTAAAGTCTTGATGAAATTTTTTTTTTTTATCAACAGGTTTTTTTTTTCATCATATATATGAAGGCCAAAAGGATATCTTCTGATAATGTCGTCACCAGCATAGCCTGGAATACAGATTTCTTCCTACTAATTCCTGCAATGCAAAAGATAAATCTACTCTATTCTTATGTAACATTAAGATCATTCATAATACAAAAAGTATTTTAGATCCTGTATCACCAGACTCTACAGTTCATGGCCTTCGTTTTAAATTAATCTCTTGGACAAAGTCTTAACTTAATACAGATCCCTCCAAGCAGAGGGAGCAGCAGCAGCCCTCCCCAGGAAGGTTGTTTAATGCAACCCATGGCTGAAAGATTAATCACATTTGCACAGAGTAGCAGAGACCATCAGGGAGACCCATAAGCTAGTAAAGATCTGAGCCATTAAATCTAACATTGCAGCCTATGTTGACGCTTCAGCTGAGATGTAGAAGCAGTATAACCACACAGGTACTGTGCAGTACCTATACACCTGTACTGCTTTCCAGGAGTCGATGTGATTGTGGTAGCTTATACATCACACTGTGCCCCACAGTTCTTCTGGTACTAGTGTTAGAATGTGTGCTGCCAGGTCAGGATTTTCAGCCCATCCACAATACAAGGAGGGCCAAGACTTTCCCTGCACCTACTGGTGTAGATGTGCTTCAGTGGCACACAATACGGCTGGGCAAGATGATCTCCAGAGGCGCCTTCCTACCTCAACTATTCTGTGCTGCTGTGATTCTATGCTATAGGAAAATAATATCCTTAAAGTCTACATTAAAAAGATACTGAAGATGCATAGGGAGCATGTCAGAATCAGCATGTGACACTCATATATACTCTTTATAATAAGAATCTCTTGTGAGTACTCAAAATAGAACACATTCTCACGATGATCACTTATTGAAGCGGGAACCTTCTTTTCCCGGTAGAGCTCTGCAGCTGCTGCAGTCATGCTCAGATTGCTTTCACTCATCCTATTCAAGATGCATACTCATTCATAGTCAATGAGCACTTGGTTCATGCAACAAGGAATAATTTCAGCTGGAAATAATCAAAAAGTCCTATCTTAGAAAAGTCTGCAGCCCCCCATCAAGGAGGTGGTAGTTGGAGACTCAAAGTCTGTGAGGCAGTGAGAGGAGCTGGTCTTGCATATTCCATATCTGGGTTGTTCATGCTATGTAATGAGCTACTGGACAAAGCAGAGCTACAGGAACAGTGGGATTAGGTAAGCACTTGTCCCAGCTGTCCCCACGGGTGAAGAGAAATATTCCTGAGATCCACTGGCAGATGCTTCCTCCGAAGACAGGCTATGCATCTGTTCAGGGAAGCAAACAGCAAATGGTAGTGGGTGGAGAGCACTACAAGAAGGAAAAGCAAAGGGAAGATAGAGAGGTAGAGACCAGCAAGGGGTTGCCAAGGAGCTAGTGTTTGGCCCAAGGAGCAGAACACAGGGGTATGTGTCTCAGGGAAGACTGCAGTGCTGTTGGAAGGCAGAGTGAGAGGTTATCTCCTTGCCAAAATGCCACTGGATGAAAATCTATGTTTTGTACAGGATCCAGAATAAAACATCTAAAGACATACATGAGATAGTCCTACCAAAAATATAAGCAGAGGGAGATTTCCTGCCTGCACATAGATGGGATGTGGCCATGAGCTATGTGAACAGGGTTCACAGTTACTAAGTCTAAGGCAAATTAGCCCAGGTCCACACTGAGCATTTGCCTGCTTCCTGAACCAAAGCAGCATGGGCGGGACTACAGTAATCACAGGGTCTGAGGACCGTGAGATTGAACTGAGGCATCTACATACCACACGAGTCTTTCAGTGGTTGTAGTCCTCATGGCTTGAATTGGAGAACTACTGCGTTCATGAGTCCTACTGGAAGAGTACACTTAACTCCTCAGGCATCCCTCGTTAGGATCCCAAAACAGAGGCACCAAGGCAGCAATTTTGATGCCTAAACATAGGTGTCTAGTCTCATTTTAGACCCCCCTCTATATCCTCCTCAAAGGAATAAGGCTTACATAGTCCTGTCCATACCGGCCGGCCCCAGGAGGGTGTTTCAGTTACACAGGACATTTCAAATGGTGTAGGTGCAGATATTTAGGCTCCTGAATGGGCCCTCCAATTTTAACTGTGGTGTTTTGATAGGATAACTGGGAGAAGATGACAGTAGAAAGGGCCAAGGAACACAAGAAAAAGTTTTGGCCAAGGGAGTACATTTTCAAACTGTAACCTGCAGCTGCATAATTCACATTATTGCCAGCAACAGTTTCAAAAAATCTGTTCATATAACTGAGAATTTCATAAAGAAAGTCATAGAAAACTGCAAGAAGCAGGTTGGATAAAGCTTCTGAAAAAGTAAGTTGGCAGCAACAAAACTCAAAGTTATCAGTGAGTCCTACAATAGTTAACTAAAGTTGGAACTGAAACCCTGCTCTGGTGTTACCCACTGAAAAATAGAATTAGATATAGCATGTGTTAAATTATCCTTTTATCACCTATGAAAGAATGCCAGACTTTGGCACCTATTATAGCCATTAGACGGACTATACTTCAGTCACACCTAGACTCAATTATTGCCACAGTGTTAGCTGCAGCAGGCTATTTCAAAATACACCCCAGCCTGTGCCATCTTTGTACTGCTGGGCTCCCAACTAAAAGAAAATTATTGAAGGCCCCTTTTCTCAGCTTAGCACTCTAGGAGCTTGAAAAATAAGAATGATTTCTCACCATGAACTGTGAAATGAACACAAAAGTGATGTAGACTTCTTTTTTTCCCTTTGAATTACAGGTTCACCTCTGTTTTAGAGTTAGAGACACTTTGCTCAGTAAAGCTACACCAAAGCAGCCCTATAACCCAGCTGCAAATCTGTCTGAAAAGCAATCAGCACTGGCCAACAGAGGACAGGCTGAGTCCCAGAGGCAATCCTTACCACGAGGGCTGTGGCAGCCATCCCCACCAGAGCTTTGGGAGCTTTACAGACATCTTTCTTTGTCCTTCTGTCTTAGCAGCATCAGAATAATGCAAAGAGGGTAACTACAGCCTCATATAAACTAGTTATGCATGAAATGTAACGAGTTTCTTTTGTAACAGCAGTTAAATTCATTACAGAGATCTTGTGCATTCTTGCTGCCATGAAGTAATATTCTGGGCGTTTCTCTGGCTTTCACAAGGGCAGCCATGTGGAAGAGCACAAAAAGGGGCAGGCAGGAAAAAGGTAGAAGATTTTACAACACACTGGCCTTTTTTGTCTGTTTTTTTCAAAGACCTACCTATTCTTGTATTAGTACTACCTTGATAATTAATAACCTGTACTGATCTTGGTTTGTATATTGCTCTGCTAAACTTTTGTTGCCCTATATATTCATGCTCACATACTCACATATCTACTACAAAGTTTGTGTTGAGATTCCCAGCATTAGAGATACCAGCTTTGAGAAGTATGTAACAATTTTTGAACCATGTCCAGCTTTACAATTCAAGTAAAAAGCAAAACAGGAATCCAGAACTGCAGAGGCTTTGCATTTCTTTAAAAACTATTCATCAGCTCTCAGTTTTCACAGTGTCCTTCTTGGCTAAAACTGAAGATCTTGATAGAAATGCAGTATCTGAGCCAGCTTCCCTGAATAATAATTATAATGTCATTTGTTTCTTTGTGAGTCAGATAATAAAAGCCAAAAGCTTGAATAGCACTCAGAAAGGGATTAGTCATTCTGTGGATAATGAAAACTTCCACAAGAGTATTTAAACAGCAATAGTTCTTCTTTTAAGAATGGCATAAACTCTTTTTTCCTTCCAGCGCATAAACTAAACACTAACTGACAGCACAAAGGGAATGTGGAAACAGGTTATTCCATAACTGTTTACCTGGGGATTTCTAGCACCTCCCTCTGCACCCTTGAAGTGCAACATGATCAGTGACTGTATAATAGGAATTGATGGAGGCAAGTTGAGACTTAAAAGACATAAAGCAGAGATAGACATATTACAGCTGTATATTTCCAGTGTTACTGAAAAAAATTGTACTGTAATGACTCCTTCACAGATCATACGGGAGAGAATACTATTGAGTTTCAGCTTACATTGCACTTCTTACGCTTCAGAGAAGTACAAATACACTGCTAGTAACTTGGGAGGCGAAGCTACGCCACAAGCCAGGTCGTTTATCCAGCATTTCCTTCTTCCTTAGAAAACAAAAGGGCACAAAAGTAGCTCGTGTGCTTGGCTGAAAGACACTGTTACCCACACTACAGCACTCCACTGTCTGGTTTCTTATATATACAGTTAATCTATTGATAATTCCCAGCTGTTCTGTATATTGCTATTAACTGTGCACATAGGAGTCTTCTGGCCTACTATGATTAGGCGTAACACGATATAGCTTTTATTATCAGCATGAAAATGAGAGTTTTCTGGTTGAAACTGCATAGTTTTGCACTCAGTTTTGCAGTCATTCATCCTATTTATTATGTATAAAGAATGCAATAAATCATACCCGAATTACTGCACTTACTCTTCGAGTAAAAAGTTACTTTTCTGAAAATTTTCAAGGGAAGCTGTTAACTACTTTATGAGTTAACTTTATTTAGTGATAAGACCTTTAATTTTGCAATCAGTGTCAGACCTTTTCTCTGTCCCCAATGATCTGTGTATTGGCAAGTCTGCATACACAAGCTCTGGCAAAGGAAGAGACCTTGAGAAACTCTGGTTAGACTTCTTTTTTGTACTGTTTATTGTTGGGTTTGAGGACTGTATACAAGCAATTCAATATAACTGAAAGGTTTTTTTTCAGAGGAAGTCTTCAGAATTACTTTTACCTTAAGATAAGCTTGCAACAATCTCTCGAACCACAAAACTGAGGCTACATGATATCTTTGTTTAAGGCAGTTTACTTAATCTCATGGCTATCACCTAGTAAGGAGCACAGGAAGGGAGGAAACTGGCTGTCCCGGTTTGTGGGTTTCCTGGGTAGACCTTGCACCTAGCCTGTAGGTAGCCTTGTCTCCAGCCATGCCTCCTGCTACTCCTTGGGGATCCTTGGCTCGACTTGACTCGATACCTCACCTTGCCTGGGACCATCGATGGACCCTGTCCCTCTCACCACCATCCTGCCCTGAAGCAGTGGGGCTGTACCTTCACCACTTCCCTGTCCGTGCCCGCCCAGTCTCCTGTCCAAGATCATCCTCTTCAGTGGACCAGCCTGGCCCTTGCTGCTCCCTGACATGCACAAACCAAGTCACTGCCGTGTGCAGAGAATCCAGTAAGTTTAATGGTTTACTGCAAAGGAGCTGCTGAAGTGAGCATGCTAATGAATGACAGCACCAGGTTTACTTATTTAACTCGGCTATTGAAAATGAAAATGAAAGCTTAATGAAAATCAGAATTTTTTTATTCTGTGGAGAAAAAATTTTTTTCAGCATTTATATTAATCTTTCAGAGATTTTTATGAATAGCTTTAATACTTCTATATCTTAAAAGAGAGAATGTGAATAGCCATATGTCTCATGGAATGAAACACACTTGTAAAATTGGAAAATGTTGAGCATTTCAGTTGAGTGTTCGCTTTTTAAGAAAAAAATGGCATTCCTACATCTGCATAATTTATTTCAGACTATTGAACAAAAATACATTGTTCTAAATCAGTTCAATTTAAAACTGTATTTCCTTAATGTAATTCGCTAGACCACAGAAGTTGTCATTTATATGGTAGTTCTTTGTTATTGTCCTATAGGTTCGGATTTACCCTATTTCTCATGCTGCATGAGAAGTATGACACAACTTACGGTGCATTACAGAGATCAGTCAGAGAAGAGATGCATGCATCATGACCGGTTTCAATTAGAGGTGATTCATATGTATAAAGGTCACATGTATCTGTCATGCACTGTAAGGTCAGAGACAAGGGCTGCAAACAACTCCGATTTTGGCGAGATGAATTTATGATGGAGAGAAACTAAGATTATGCCAGAAACTACATAAAATCTAGTTTATTTGTGAGGTAAGTGATTGGAAGTATATTTAATTAATTATTCACAAACTTAATCAAGAAGAGAAATTGCACACTGTTGAGAGCAGACCCAAAGAAGTAAATTGCAAGTAATTGTATAAAGGCGAGATGCAGAACACAAATAGCTGCTTTGATATTTATATTTCACTCTTCATACCAGATCTTAAAAAGGAGCTACCAAGGCAGGCCAGGCACCTTCTGGGAGACTTTGCACTGGTCTTGTGAGATTCCTAGAGGTTTTGGGGCTGCCCAGGTCAGGATGCTGTCAGCCACATACACCAGCGCAAAGGCAGCAGAGTTGGAACTGGCTTGCAGCCAGGACTGCCAGTTAGAAGTTTTACTCCTCTTTTATTTTTAGGGTAAAATAAAACCTATTAGTTTCAACGAGATCAATCTGGTACCTGCAGGTGAAGGGAAGCTCCCCAGCTGAGGACTACCCCAGTCAGTGGCAGTGCTGCCCACGACCCTGCATCCACCACTGTGATTTTATGGAGTGGATTGAGTAAACTGGCTGAGGTAATGGAAATATACTCTTAACTTGTTGGGGAAGGCAGGGGAGAGGGTGTTTGGGGTTTTTTGCAAGGTCCGACTTCCAGCCTGCTCCCAGCTCAATTGCCCTGTCACAATGGATGACACAAAGGAGGCGATGTGAATGCGAGACCAGGAAAGAGAATAAGAGCAGGAAAGCCCCTTTGGAATGTGTCTGATCTTGCATCGGGTGAGGATGATCTGTCAGAGCTTTTCATTTTCTTCCAAGGTTAATTCAAACAGGTTAGTTCAATTCGATGCAAACTATACCCCAACACTTAGAGGTGCAGCACAGCATGGAGCAGAGTTCAAGGTACCAGGTTCTCCTGGGCTTACTTGGCAGGTGATGTCAGCAGGGAGCTAGTACTTCAACAGACAGGCAAATTTTTGAAGAGCTATATTTACATCCTTCATTTGCAATTTCGGTTACTTGCTTTGCATATGTGCCCCTTCTGTTTAGTGCAAGACGAAAAGTGTAGATAGGTCTGTATTTTAATACTTGAATGTGGAAGCAGTTTTCCCACAGTCTTGACCATTTACAAAATTTTAGTATTCCAAAAAATGTAGATAAATGTGTATTTAATATCTTTTGGATGACCTCTGATTATAAGACTATGCAAGCCCTTCAGCTGGGGAGATACTCCTAGTTTTTAATGCTGAATTTTCCCAGGTTCCTTTCTTTCTTGTAATTTGTAACTTGATACACTAAAATCTAGTATTTTCATAAACAAAAATTCACTTCAAAGGAAGGAAATTAGACACATTTTCCACCACTTACTGCAACTCTCCAAGATGCAATTTTCAGAGAAACCCAGGGAAGCTTGATCCCCCCGACGTATCAGAGCAGCAGAGCAGCTAATTCTTGCAGCTCGCTTTAGAAAAATCTTGGGTCTGAGGAAGCTTTGGGCTAGTCTTTAAAAAAAATAAATCAAACTTTCAGACACCTATTTACTTGCTAAAAGGAGTTCAATCTCCTTTGCTATTCAAGAAACAAAATTTATCTGATGCAATCAGCATGATTGCCTTAATATTGACTCTGGTACGTGTGAGGCATTTCTGGATTTCTGGGGACTGAATGTTGTTTATGAACAGCTTGATTTTTCAATATACAATTTCATTTTCTCTCACTTTTTTAATTCTACTTGAAGTTTATATGTTTTCTATTGCTGTGAAATTGACAGTCTTTGAATACACCAAGTATAAAGACACTATTAAATGGCATTTATAGGCATCACTTTATATGGAAAGAAATCACTGAAACATCTGTTGAGTTTATAACTGGGAAAGCAGAACAATTCTTTCTTTCCAACATAAAAAGCTTTTTTTATCTAAGCAAAGACTTCTGGCAAGTGGAAGTTCAATATCATGCCTTTGAGAATTACAATCTGTTTAGACCAAAGTAAAACTATTTGAAAGGAAGTATTAAATAGTGAGAAGTAGTTATGTGTGGTAATTTTCAAAATTATTTGGATTTCTCCTTTTAATCTCAGTCACTTCTGTATCTGCAGTATCCTTTCCACTTCAAATCCAGTTCACAATTTAAAATCTGAAGGAGACTTTGAAGTATGGCATTTATAGCAAAAAGCACAGGCAGAACACTGCTTTTTTTCCCCCGGTGCACTGAAGGAAAAAAACATTAAGATCCCTGACAGCGCACCTAGACCTATATGGAAAAAGCATTGCCTCAATCCCTGCACTGAAGGAGTGATAAATATATTCACTCAGTCACAGGTGGAGTTACATTTATGACTATTCTGCTTTCGCTACTGATATACAGTCCTCAAGATATAACCAATTAATCTTAATCATATGCCAAGATATGATATCTTAACAAATCTTACCTATATGTTATGATAGCTATTTTGTTAGGAAGTGGGTTGAAAAAAGCAGGTAACAAAGTCTGCTTCCAAAGGGCGCTATACAGGAAAATACATTCCTTCTCCCTCTGTCCTCCACATAGGACTGCAAATGCATGCAAACTCAGTGGTCATGTTTTACCTCTGTATAGGTTTTCTGCACTACTAGCTTCTGCTGCTTTCAAGGCTCTGACAGCTTCCCTAAAACAAACCAGATAAACCTATTAGATAGTATGTAAATTATTAAAATTCTCTATATATACAGCACAGCATCATTATTAGGTTTTCTGAGAGATTATACATGTAATTAGATGTAGATATGAAAGAGAGAGAGAGAAAGAGAGATCCCTCAAAACACCCAAATAGTTTTTTGCTTGAGTATGAGCATTTTGGCAGCACTCGGGCACTAAGCAGTGCCAGATTGCTTCCTGTCCCTGTCCCCAGACAAGCACGCTCAAGCACAGCCTTCAGCAAGCATGTGTGCAGCCGCAGTCGCACAGGGTTAACATACTTGCCTTGCTCTGATACAGGTCCTTGGTAGTATCTGCCAATCTTAGAACTTGTGGATGCTGTATGAGACCTGCAAGTCTGACAAAGCACCGCACCACACCTAGTTTGGGACAAGCATTACCTGATGTGCCTGTTTCAGAAGGGCCTACATGATTCATAGTTACTTGTGATCCCTCTACTGCGTCTTGGGTGTATGAAACGGTGTGCCAGCATTACCACTGTGCTCCACATGTCCAGGAGACAGGCTGAAGAGACACTGGAGCTGTGAATGTACAGCTATTTTATTTCCGCATCTGAGCACAGATTACAAACTTTGGAAACAGCAGTTTTGATTCCTTCACCTGCACCATACACACACTTGTGATTTGGTGGAACTGAAGAGAACATCGTCTCTTCAGCTTGTAATAACAACACAAGGAAGCAAGGACAATGTAAATAGGTTTTCCCTCTTCCCTTCCTATGCATTTCTTCTTATTGTTATTGGAATAAATAAATAAATACTCTTTCCAGGGCCTCTTAAGTACTAATTCCACAAAGAAATGTGAAATGAGTTTCTTGAGGAGCAGGTTACATGAAGTCAAAGCTATGTTTCCAGGCAAAATATACACTGCAGTGCCACTTTTTGCACTGTCATCTTATCTTTCAGTGTATATATCTGAATTAAACCTAGAAATATCTCATTCTCTGAAGTCAGTGAAATGGCATTTTCATTTGTTTGCATATTTTTCGCAAAACTTTTTGCAAACCTACACTACTAAGTACTAACAATGCAGTGTAATCATGCCTTCTGCAACAAGAGACAGAAATTTTACTGTTACGCACTTATTAGACCCATGTTAGCACCTTTCAAAATGCTGTTTTGAAGCATAATTTGTGAAACAATGCGTGCAACTAGCTGGTTTGTTGAAAAGGCAGGATGACTGCTCACTCACATCCTGTATGCGCAATCTGAATACCTTCACATAACTACCTCTCTTCCATGGCAGATGCTTCTTTTGTTTTGTCCATGATTTGTTACACTTAAATGAAATTCAGTTTAATAATCCACACCTGTGGATGAGACAAAATGAACACATCTGCCTTTGGCTTTGTCATGGAGAAGTTCCATATATATTTTCCTGTTCAAGACACCTGAGAATTCAATGGTGACACCTTTGGTTGATATTAACCTTATGACCAATATACTCGATCCTGCAGTGTGGGACAGCATGTCAGATCTATCTTCTGGACCATATCCTCCTTCTCATTTACTCTGGCATGAATAGACTTCCCACAGACATCTTCCTCAGTAACTGCAACTCCATGTGTTTGTGAGGGTCACAGCGATGCAGAACTGTCAACGCTGGTACACGCAGGTAGGACCATGTAACTTCTCATTGTCTCTCTCTCTCTGTACATGATACCACACTTGCTCGAAGACAGCTCAGTCAAAAGGATGGCAGGTGTCCAGTTAGGTCCTGTGATCTGCTGTGCAGGAACCATGAGAAAAAGAGCATATCTCTGCACTCAGTTTTTACATCCAACAGATTCATAGCAAAGCATCTCTGAGACCTGGAGGAAACTGTGCAAAGACTACAACAACACTGGAAGCCAGAGACCTTCTCTGGATTAGAAAATCAAAGCATATGGACTAATTCCTTATACTTTGGCTTGTGATCCTTCCAAGGATCCACAAAGTAGACTATCTTTCAACCCTTTCTTTTCTTCCCTGAGTTCTTTCATCCTTTCATACAATACATCTGACTTTTCTCTTTTTGAAGTTACTATGTGATAGCAGTGTGTTTCACAGTGTAATAAAGCAGTGCCTGACAGTCTGTGTCTTCTCCCACTACTGACTGTGCTGATTAGAGAGTATCACCACCAGAATGGTTATACAAAAATATTGTGTGGAAAATCTTGCAGTCACTTTGACTGCAAAATGTATTTTGATGAAGCAGATTAATTTTTGCACTTTTGTGGTACTTTACTGCTGTTTTTTCTTTCCTTGTAGCACTTAGTAGTAAACTGAAATTATACGAATGATATCCAGGATGGTACTTCTTGTCTTTTGCTCCATATGTGTGAATATGTGTCCTAGCTCTTCAGACCCAAGAAAGCGTATAAAAGCCACAAAATGATCATTCTCAATTCCTTTAAAGGAAAAAAAAAAAAAAGAAAGAAAAAAAATAAAACGTGATAGACATAATTCACACCACAGTAAAAGGAAGAAAAACCATGCCAGGAGGGATATTTTCAAAGTCTGAAATTGCCAGCTTTTGTGAAATGGGAAAACTTCTGTTAGACCAGGAACTGTAATTGAGTTTCAGTGGGTTTGTGTAATTTCAAGAGTAAGAAAGCTGAGACTATGCCAGCTATGCCAAATAGTAGGGAGGGAAGGTTTGTTGTTTCGTTGTCTTTTTGGGTCCTGATCAAATTTCTGCTACTTCACAACTGTACTGAATACAGTTTGAAAATAAAGAATGGTCTTTATTTCTTAAGGGCTGCCTTGGCAGATGACGCAAACTCGGATTATTTCTTTATCAATATGTGCATGAGAACATCTAGAAAGTGGAGACAATTCTCTCAGGGGAGAGGCATCTGCAGCTCCTTTCTTCTTCAGAGTTTGAGACTGAAGGGGGTTTTGACTGATTTGGGGAGTTTAATGAAGTTTCACAGTGTTATTTTGGCCAATGAAGAAGCAGTAAAATGTTGCTGTTACCCAAAATCAGCATAGCAGCCACAGTACCTAAAATGTTACAGGACTGCTTATTAGTGAGTTGTATAGTTCACTTGTGAACCACTCTTCAGACATACAGATAGAATAATTATACCTGCACAAACTCCTTTGCTCCTGTACATTAGTACAGGTCCTTGAAGTTCAGTGGCCTTGCTTCAGTTATCAGGAGAACAAGAACAGGGGTTTTTTACCTGTTAGGCATTCCCTAGAGGCGGTACGAGAGGTGCTTCTCAGACAAAAACAAATAAATAAAGGGGCTTCTCAGTCAGGTGGCAGAGTGAACCAATTGATCTCGAGTTGCCAGTCAGACAGAAACTCCAGGGTGCCTCTTCTACTGCTGTGTCATTCCTCCACAGAGTACATAAGTTGTAGAAACTGAACCTCAATCACACAAATCAAAAGATTGTGAGAACTGACTCATTCTGAATTTATACCTGAGTATTGTCTCCACTATCAGGATTCTGACGAGCCTTGAAAAGACAGAAAAATACTCCTAGAGCTTAGTTGTATGAAGCAAGTACGTGATGCTGTTCTGTTTTTATCTCAGAAGAAGTGAACTTTTTCTTCCATTATTGATCAGGCCATTTTAAGCAAACATTTCCAAGAGTGTTACATCAGCTGGTGTGCCGTATGCAGGCCGAGCAAAGGGTTCAAAACAAAGGAAATTCTTAATCCTCATTGACTGTTGCAAAGCTGGATCTGCAAACACAAGTCACTATCCTGAGGCAGACCAGTAGCCTACTTCTTTAGCAGCTGGTTTCTGTGAGTGGCCAGTGCTGGATATTTCAGCAAAGCTGCTTGTGGCTTCACATTCTCCTTTTGCCTAGGTAGAGGTATCATTGCTTTGAGTGGGAAAGCTACCTGTACAGATGTGATGAGATCTATGAACAGTCCTTGACACAGAAGACTATTATAAAATCTGGGGGTGGGGAAGTTGGTAAACACATTAGAAATGAGGATAAATTGTTCGACTTTGCAAAAGTTTTATAGTGACATTAAGTAATAAGTGGACCGTAAGTGATGTCTGGTACCTAAAATCAGCGCAGCTACCAATATCTGACAATGCCATGTGCTATTGAGAAATAGGTCCATCTTTAAGAAGCTGCAAATAGTGAATATTTTAAAATCTGAACAGAACAGTGAGTATCTTTCTGTAGCAAAACCACGCCGTATCAGAGTATAAAGTAATCAGATACTTTCAATGTAGTTAATAGTCTCCTATAAGTAAGATTTTGAAAAAAATTATGAGGAAGACAAGAATGAAAATGTGATTACTGAAAAAAGATAGGTATTTAGTCATAATCTAAAATTAACTGTCTTGTTGAACAATTACTACCAAATTATTAATATCACAACTCTTGATCTTCAGAAGACACACATTTTCATCTAAATACAATTCTTACTTGCACTGCATTTTGCTTTAACAAACAATGAAGCTTTCTTATTAAAATCTTTGGCTCAACAGGAATGCATTCTCATCTACAGGTATTTATAGCATACAGTGAAGCACGATACTAATTTACTTGTTTATAATTATTTGGTCATAGTACTTGATTTTCTCTGAGGCAGGTTAACTATACATCATAAAAGCAATCTTCTTTTAAGACCCATCAACCCCAAATTTCTCTGTGTGATGGATATAGAACAGAATGAAAACTATTTCTCCTTACTGCAATTTATGACCTGAACAAGACAAAAAATACGAGGAATAATGGGGGTGGGGGAAGGTGGATCTGAGTAAATCATCAGTCGTCAAAAAATTTTGGAAGTGAAGTCTGATCGATTTTCGTTTTTTTTTTTTCAGTCTCGGTATACACCCACGGAATTCTAGAGTTCATCTTTCCTGTGAGAGAAAGGCCAAGCACTGGTTTGCAGAGACATTATAGAAATGACACTTTTGTTGAAATACAATAGTTGGTGCATCCTTGGGCGATTTGCGCTTTACTGTGTTCTACAATTCAGTCTTCAGTCTGAAAAATGTGTATGCAGATCTTGTGCCAGTTAGGAAATCACTTCCAGTCAGTGCTGGAAGTGCACTGTGCAGTGAAGTGCAGAAAAATACTTCCAAATTTTGCTTGGCATGCTGGTTGTAATGCCACATATTTTAAACAACTAGGGAGACATTTTTTCCAGGAATGTATTTTTATCCATGGCATTGCCTCACAAGCTACATAGAGAGATTTCTGTTGAATTCATTTTAAGTCTTGGCTTTGAGCCAGACCCTCAGATATATTGCTCCTCCTATTGCTATACACTATTCCTACAGATCTCACAGGAAGAAAGAGACAGTGATTGAAGAGAAACCTCTACTACAACACTGATGTTTTACTTTGTCTTTGAGGGATTTGAATGGGGTGTCACATCCCACTAAAGACAGACTTTGAAAAAAATTAAAAAATGAAGAAGGTTTAAATCCATCTGAAATAAAGGGGCTGTTTGACTTGTGATCTTTCAGGCATAGACTCTGAGTCTCAGAGGCAGTGAGGAGAAGGAATTGTTCTGACCTTGGCAAGGTTAATCAGATGTGTTTGCTCTCCACCAAGAGCAAATTGCTACCTACACTCATATTTGTAGAACCTAAACCCCATTTCTTATTACCCACCTGAGAAAACAGAGAATATAGCACAGTAGTAGTTGTTTTACTGCTGCATGACAACATGCCCTTTCCCAGAAAGGTATATTTGAGGACAATGTTGACCCTATTCCAAAGTTCTTTTGCTTCAGTGATATCATTTGATGCTGCATACCCTTACAGCTATTTTTTTTCTAAAGCAAATACAATATGAAAGAAATAGGAGAAAATTAGGAATATAATTTGACTGTAATGCTTGGTCTTGTAAAAGCTGTCATTTGCTTCACGATCAGTTGCCTAAAATTTAATTTCAAGGTGTGGATACATATCAAAATTACAAAAGTTCTCTGTGTTAGGGAAATGCTTCCATTTCCCTGAAGCCTATTCCTTTAACTTTGCATTTGAACCCAGGAACTTCACAACAAATGATTTAAAAAGCCTATTGTTCCTTTTTTTTCTAGGAAGTTTAATCAATGTGTTTCTGTTACTGACCTAATTATATTGCAGTCTCCTTTCATCATAGAATCATAGAATGGTTTGGGTTGGAAGGGACCTTATAGATCATCTAGTTCTAGGCCCCCTGCCATGGGCAGGGACACCTTCTGCTAGGCCAGGGTGCTCAGACTCCCATCCAGCCTGTTCCTGAACACTTCCATGGAAGGGGCAGCCATAGTTTCTCTAGGAATCCTGTTCCAGTGCCACTGCACCCTCATAGTAAAGAATTTCTTTCTTATATCTGATCTGAATCTACCCTCTTAGGTCTAAAGCCACTACCCCTTTTGCTATCACTCCATGCCCTTGTAAAAAGTCCCTCTCCAGCTTTCT
>Ga0181612_115200_pt1 | contig 15281 bp, 18 predicted proteins | sample HoacroProtozoa21_FD_119630 | JGI IMG/M metagenome (GOLD analysis project Ga0181612, IMG submission 119630) | Hoatzin crop microbial communities from Cojedes, Venezuel. Combined Assembly of Gp0051906, Gp0051904, Gp0051908 | reverse complement strand
GATGTTAATCTCCCCTCTTTCAGTCTAAAGCCATTACTCCATGATTTGCCCCTAGTGAAGCCATGTTGGCTGTCACCAGTCACCTCCTTATTTTCCATGTGCCTTAGCATAGTTTCCAGGAGGATCCGCTCCATGAGCTTGCTGGGCACAGAGGTGAGACTGACTGGCCTGTAGCTCCCTGGGTCTTCCTTCTTCTCTTTTTAAAAATGGGGGTTATCTTTCCCCTTTTCCACTCACTGGGAACTTCACCGGACTGCCACAACTTCTCAGATGTGATGGGTAGTGGCTTAGCAACTTCATCTGCCAGTTCCCTCAGGACCCACGGATGCATCTCGTCAGGTCCCATGGACTGTGCACCTTTAGGTTCTTTAGATGGTCTCAAACCTGACCTTCTCCTACAAAGGGTGGTTCTTCATTCTCCCAGTCCCTGCCTTTGCCATCTGCAACTCGGGCGGTGTGGCTGGAGCACTTGCCGGTGAAGACTGAGGCACAAAAGTCATGGAGTACCTGGGCGTTCTCCATATCCTGGGTAACCAGGTCTCCTGTTCTCTTCCGGAGAGGGCCCACCTTTTGCCTAGCCTGCCTTTTATCATCAGTGTACCTATACCTTTTCTTGTTGCCCTTGATGTCCCTGGCCAGATTGAATTCTATCAGGGCTTTAGGTTTCCTAACCTGATCCCTGGCTGCTCGTACAATTTCTGTGTATTTCTGCAAGGCTACTTGTCCTTGCTTCCACCTTCATGAAATTTTGTTTTAGAAACACGTCAGAGTTTCACCCTACAGCCAAAGGTTGTGGGGAAAAGGTGGACTCAATAGTTTGCAATAGATTGCCCCTGACCAGGTGCCAGTCTCACTTCTTTAATTATAAGCCAAAAGGCCATCATGGTTTGCTTTAATGATGCCAAGTAAGCACACAGTTTAATCAGAGACACCTCCTGGCCAAGCCACTTCTAGTCTAGTCCCTCCCTTTCTGGTCTGAACCCTCGGAGAAGCTCTGAGAAGTTCCTAAATGCAGAGTAAGAACCATCACAAGCCACACACATGCCTTTCTAGTCCCCACATGAGCTCTGTGGGGTACCTACAATGTGTGCTGCAGGAAGCCTGTACCACATACACAACTGCATGGAGATGCCACTTTAAGACAGGTCTGAACCTGGTAGTCTCATTTGTTGGCAACAGGAACCAGCTCAGGGCAGTCACAGCGCACTCACCGCACTCACCTCCTGTTTACGCAGCAACTTCTGCATCACCATATGACGGGCACTGCTGCCAGATATGCTCATGTGTTCCTGCTCACTCAGCATCTCTGGCCTCTCTGACTCCTGGAAGACCTCCTCTTCTTCCTTCTCCTTTTTGGCCTCCATCAGGCCCAATGCGGGGGGACTAGCCAGGATAGGATTCACAACTCCCACTTGTGGAATAGTGACAGGAATGGGAGGTCGGGCAGGGGTTACACCTGTAAGAGTACAAACACTGTAGCACAAGGAAAAGAACCGATGTTCTGCAACATCTGGGTACACACCAGCCAGTGATAAAGAGGATCACAGAACCTAGAGTGTTTTATTCACTCTGCACCAAGGACGACCACGGAGAGACCAGCGGCAGCTCAGTCAGCATACAGGCCATCAGCATTCAATACATGCATCACATACTCGCCCAGAAGGCAGACAGAGTGCAGGATTTTGCACGGAGTAACAATTATCCAGATTTTCACTTAGAGTGCCATGCATTCCTGCTGTGAAGTTCATGTCTTTGTCGTATCTATTATATACCAAAACAAATCCTGCTGTGCTGCACATACGAAAAAATAAAAGTTCTTGACAAAGCAGGGCAAGGAGGAGGATTCCAGCTTCAACTTCTCCTCAGCTGTGAGCCCAGCTACAGAGAACCACACTTTGTAACAGGCACACAAGTGACAAAATGAGGAGCAAACACACCTGTGATGACTCCTGGTGCTTGCGCTGCCATCACGGCCTGCGGCAACGCCCCTAACGGCTGGGCCAGAGTCAGTGCTGGAGAGCCCAGCCCTGGGGTTGCCAAAGTGCCAAGACCCGCAGCTCCTGCCACTGCTCCCTGCAAGACAAAAATAAACAAGCAAAACCTCCAAGTGTTATTTCTGCATCAAGAAGTCATACTATGGGTGCATTCAGCAGAGGCTCTGCTTTTTTCACACCTAAGAAATACAAGATATATAGATTCTGGGGATGACAGCTCTCCAGTGCTACTGTAAAAGAAAAAAGTACGCCTCCCAGCCCACCAGAGAAAAGCAGGAACTACAAGACACCAAGCCTTGGGAGAAGAACGCTCTCTTGCAACTCAAATTTCACCGATCCTCTCAATCTGCTAGGTCGGTTACTGAGTGAAAGACACCAAGGGATTCAATACACGGTTTGAACGATGCAGGCAATTCCAGGAGGAATCTCTACTTGTTTCCACCTTCTACACAGATAAAGCTTTTTACTGATGCCAAGGAATGTGATCAATTTAAAAAGATTGATGGAAGCTCCCATCCCACCCCCTCTGACGACAGCACAAGGGCTCTGGGGCCATGTGACAAACCGGGTGAGGGAACTCTTACAAGTTAAGTTTTTTTTCCTAAGTGATCTGGTGGAAGATCAGTGCTTGTCTGATTCAAGAAAAACTCTAGTCAAAAACACTACTGCAAGCACAAGGGACAGGGCAAGGGAGAGCCCTGACACTGTGGAGCAAAAAATTCCAAGGTTTTATTCCATAAATGCAGTATCTTGTACTCTACCACTAAATGCTGCATATATTTCTTACTCCAATCTGCTGCAATATTCCCATTCTCCTCTACATTAATAACAAACCTCATCTCTGTGTTGCCAACTAATTCCATTAGCACTCTTCTGCTAATGCCTAAAATAAGGCCACTAATATTTTTATTGCAGATGAGGCAAGACCTGTCTGTAAGTCATTCGCCAGCAGAATGAAGGGTCAGCAATTTCCAGCACAGCTTGTTTCCATTTCTTCTTCTCACTTGCCTACACATCTCATAATCCATCGTAACAGTGTTGGTCTTGTTTGCTATTCTCCAGCCATTCAGCAATAGCCCTGACATGACAGACTTATTACAAAAAAACACCCCAAAACTATTAAGCATACATCTGCACATGGCAAACTCCACGCTTTACACCCACCTAGGATGCAGTGATCCCATGTGCATCATTAGCCAGTCTGCCTCACTCCCCTTCACGCTTCTCGTGAAGGGGAGAGATACTTCTGTAAGCATTCAGTGCTGTAACAAGACTATCATCATTTTTGACTACGTTGGTCACTAGCTACACCCACTCTTTACTTAAATGACTAAAGAAACTTATCCTAATAGCTTTAGTTCCTTAACTTCTTTTGCAAGACTGACTCTTTTATTGTCACTGTAAAGACATTAACTATCTTTGCTGCCTCTCTCTCTCCATAGTTTCATTTGGGTGCAGAGACTCTTCCTCCTGCCTTGGCTGGCATGCTAATTCCAGATTAAAGCTGCATTTCTGACTGCAGATCCAAACCTGTATCACTCATTTAAGTTTCTTTCTCATGTCCATGACTTCTTTAGCTCCACTGAGTTTACCGATTAGTTTGTGTTCAAAAAAACCTGTGAAATTAAAACCCTTACATACGATGACTGCACATGTTGATGTTTAAAATAAGCTGTTCCACACAAGAACTATGCTAGGAGCGTAAGTACAAGATACTGCCTTCTCTAACTGTTCTTACTCCTTTCCCTAGCCATCTACAACTACCCACATGGCAAATCAGACAGGTTACCTAGATCTGCACCATGTCTAAGTAAAGGCAACAAGACTGTCGAGTATCCCTGAGGTCTTGCAGAACCTGTTTCTACATATGTAATTTTAAATTTTCCTCAGAGTAACAAATCCTGCAGTATTTTGCAGACAGAGACAGTAAGATTTATCCATGTCTGTAAGAGATCTCTCCTGTTTCACTTAGAACTATTACCTCTTTTCTTTCTCAAAATCATTTTGATCCAAGTAATTCTTCTAGCCATGCCTCAACTGCCTTCCTTAGTTGACTGCAGACGTTCCCAGACTTGTGGACTTTTTACTGGGGACACGCAAACCACCTGAGGGTTTCACATGAGAGGCAGCTCTTCCCACTTCTGCCTTTGCCTTGTGATTCAGAGAAATATTTTCAAGAAGACAGCTGTTCACACAATTAAGTGCAGTCAGTTGATTAGCAGCATGTATAGGCTGCGCACCTCAGCAATTTTTTTGCTTGAGAGAATTCAAGAACCCAGCAGTGCTGGAACTTGTTTTTTGCATGAGCTACGGTGACACTGGGAGAGATTCTGCTGCCCAAGACGAGGATGATGGACACAGATATAGGGGGTTGCTTTGAAAGGCAATCTTCCTCCGTCAGTGCCTACTGCTCATAGCCCGGAGCTTCTGATTACTTCAAGCACACTAAATTTGAGAACCCTTAGACTCCTGCATCGACGTCCAATTCCGCTCCATCACTACATTTCCTTGTTTCTGAACAGCCTAAAGCCATTACAGTCATCTTCCACCTTCCTACACAGTCTTTTCAACGACAGATTGTTGCTCATGCAACTATTACTGCCCTCATTAGTCTGCCCCCTTTCATGTACTTTCATGCATTCTTTTAGTCTCTACTATAAGCATTTCCCCAATCGCTGGTTTGTCTATCCAGACAAGGAATCTCCTCCAATCTTCCTCCACCATTTCTTAAATAAAGTTCTGATCAGCTGTGCCAGACTCGGCTCCAAAACGCTGCTGTATCAGATTCTCACAAGTGTCGGGGCAAGCTTCTACAGGTGAAGTCCTGGGAACAGAGTACGATCGAGGGCCAAGGGCTTTCACTCAGCCTAGTGAATACGGCTGGCTGGAACAGTCTGCATGCTTGTCTCTAGCAGGGTCACAACAATCACCCACTTGGTTGAATCACACCAGCCTATGCCTTACCTGTGCTGTGATCTTGGCTGTAGCAGCTGCTGCAGCGACAGCCGCTGCTGGAGGTAGTCCTCCTGGCGTAGCAGGTGTCAGAAGGGGCATCGGAGGAGTCACGGCTTTACCAACTCGCAAATACTGGCCCCCAAGGTCAAAGAGGTTCATAGAGGAAACAGCATCTTGAGAAGACTGTGCTTTCTCGTATTCTACGGGGAGAAAGAGGAATGTTCACAAACATCCTTTTCACTCCTAAACTCAGCCACTGTCTCATCATACAATTGTTATTCCTATTTGCAAAAAACGACTGCGTAGAGTTCCAGTCAGAAGACCCTCAGTGCTCAGCTCACTCATCTCACTCCTCTGATCACACAAGCATTGCTGAGAGCAGTCAGCATGACAGGATCTCTCAACCCACATAACAGTGAGTAAAAATATCTGGCTAGTAATTATAGTTCTAAGTTCAGGCACAGATCTGCTCCAAGTTTATTTCTATCCTTCTGCTTAATGCAATTCTTCCACTAGAGGGGTAAAAAAGAAAAAAAACCAAAAAAACCCCGATGCTCCCGACCACTCTCCCACACGAAACACCAGACAAGACGTTTTACCGATGAAACCATAGCCTTTGTGTTTTCCTGTCGTGGGATCCCTGGCTAGCGTGCAGGATTTGATCTTCCCAAAGGCCTCAAACACACTCTTGATGTCATCATCTGAAAGATCCTGATGAACAGACGCCACGTAGATGCGGTTGAAAGCCCGTGCCTCTTCTGCTAGCTGATCTATAATCGGCTGCGCCTGACCTATATTACTAGGTCTCCCAACCTGCAGAGAAACGGCAAACAGCCCATCAAGCACTCCAGAGCGCAGCAGCATGACTCACCAAGAGTTACAGCACATAAGCACTCAGCCACTTGACTGTCTTTTCAAACCAAATAATGTCTCCTAAGACCACAATTAGCAAGGGGCAACGGTTGGCTCTGCTCTGGGACACAACCTACACTACAGGGGATCCTGGAAGTACTGAGAGCCTGGACAAACTCTGCTCTCTCCCCCATTTATGTTCCCTGACCTGCCAAAGACCAACTTGCAGGAACTGAAAACAATTCAGAAAGCAAAATGCAATGCTTCTACATCCTTCTTTCAAAGGCTCCCAAAACCCCCTTAGAAATCAGATGCTGCAGATACATGGAGCGTGTCAGAGATATAAATGGAAGATATAAAACATCTGGAAGAAAATGCTAGTTTCCCCCCCAGTTTCAATGCCCAAAGTTTCACCTTTGGAAGACCCCCTCTTAGTGCCTGAAAAAAAACACAGCTACAATTCTTTGCTCCTTTCTGTTTGTGCTGAATGCCTCCTTTTAGTATGGCAAAGGTGGACTCTACTTGAAGTCCCTTGCACTATCGACAGGCACAACAAAAGTCGAATGCTGCTTATCGACCATCCACACAAATACAATATAAGAAAGCAGCATTAAAATATCAAGAATCACCTTTGGTTTGACCTCAAGAGACTTCTATTCTACATGTGGGTGGAAAAAACCGAGCTAGCTTACCAGAACAAGTTTCTAGGTCTTATTAGTATGCTGGGGGTTTCTCCTCAGAGAGAAATGGGCCCAGAGCCACTATGTACTCAATGGGTTGAACGTCAAGTCTATCAGGGAACAAATTCTAGGTTGTCTTCCACATTACAATACTGTGGGAAGCATTTCTAGGCATAAATCATTCCTCACAGTAAAGAGATTTTTCAGAGCATGCCTGCTACTCACCTTTATATTTCTTCCCCCCAGCATAACAGAATTCATCTGCTCCAGGGCCAGCTGTGCGGCTTCGGGTACTTCATATTCCACAAAAGCAAAACCCTAGGACAGAAGGACACGCTCACTGAATCACACCAGCTGTATCTTGTCTCAGATCGAGTGCCAAGCTAACACAGCCAAGACTTCCCACGCACCAGATTCCTACTGTCATGGCCTGAGAAGAGATGTTTCCTTAAAGAAGCTTCTCATGGAAGCAGAAAATCGCATGCAGAAGCACTGACACAAGGTTACCTGCTTCCAGAGCCTCTCAAGCGCCTGACAGCAAAAGGCCACTGCGTACACGACTGCTAGGTGTTTCACATCTTTCATGTACACCACCCCCATGCACATCTGGTTCCCACCACAGAATCCTGCAAAGCTAAGTAGAGCAGGCAGCCACAAACACTCATCTCAAAGCGCTAAAAGCAGCCTGCTCTCTGCGAGGGTAAAGGCTCCCTCCTCTCCCGGATATATCCAGGAAGGCCTTGGAGACAAGAACAAACCCATCACCTGAGGGCTGTGGACCAACCTTGTGCTTCATTGTAACAGAGTCCCAGGACATATCAATGCTTTTTATAGGTCCAAATGGGGCAAAGGCCTGGCGAATGGTATCTTCTCCCAGCTCATAGTATATGGAGCCCACATACACACGACACATGATGGCCAGGGCGCGCTGCCTCTGAGCTGCCATCTGTATTGGAAAGAAGAACTGGCTGGTTAGATCAGGGGGCGGTCATGGATGTCAGGACCTCTTTCCCTTTCCCCTTCCCTCCCAGGAGCTATGACCCAACCGCAGGTAGCTCCTCACTGGGCTGCAGCACAGCCTGCCACACGTAGTAATAAAGAAGTATTTTCCTGCTCAATGCACAGACTGCTGGAGCGGATAAACAGTACAGCTCACTCCCAGGGGCAGCCAAACCTGTGATGGGGTCTGCCACCTCAGGAGCCTTAACTCCAATCCCCCAGTAAGGTCTAACCCTCCCCAGCCTGATCACATCTCCAGCAACACTTGCAGGAGGAGGAAATCACTTCATTCTAGGACAGCTTGACCCTCCAGGCAGCAGGGGTCTCAGTTCTGGACACTATTCATAACCCCCCCCCACCCCCCTCCCGCAAGGGGCAGCGAGAGATCCGATACCGGGCACCACCTCGGCACACCCTCCCTCCACCCCATCCTCCCGGGCCACAACAGATCTGGAACTGGGCACCTCCTCCCCACTCCCTCGAGCATCGCACACCACCTCCTCCCGCCCCGCCCCAGGCAGCATGAGATCCAGTACTAGGCACCACTTCCACCGCACAGTTGAAAAGCAAAGCAAAAGAAATTAAACGGTTAAATGAAACTTCTTCATTAAGTGTGTGGTGCTAGTACTTATCACTGCCTGTTGTTACTGGCTCAGATAGTGGTGCAGCCCCCAAAGCTCCGCCCTTATCAGTTTCGGTGCAGAGAAGGTCTCTGTGCTATTTTCTCCTAAGTATGCCTGAAAACCTGTTTGCAAGACAAATCCAGAAATTTCTTACAGCATGTATCCAAAAAAGCAGTATCCTTCAATTATTTTTCACTCTTATTGCAATTCTAGAATTGCTACTACTAACGAACACTGTTCTAGGAAGATGCTGCCTACGAAAAATCACAGGTTTGGCCAGCATATCCTAGCAGCACGTCTTGGGACCGAGGCAGAAATTAGGTCTCTGTAGAGGCAGCTCCCTATCATCAGCAAGACTGAGATACAGTGTGTTGGAGATAGGCACAGGGCTTCACTCCCCTTCTGCGTGGAACAGATGGAACACATGTAAAGCAGTAAGGGCTACAGACTGTTGCAGAGTAGGCAAACGCAGCGTTAAGCTCGATGCCTCTCTCCCTTCCCAGCACCACAGTGCCTGGCACCAAAGCTGGGAGCTCTGAACATTCACCTCTTCCCCACCACCGTTTCAGAGGGTCTTTACCCAAGGCCTTGACGAGAGGCCTGCTTTCAGAGTGCCGTAACAACCATGAGCACAACGAGCTCTGACGCGTCTGGGGATGCTGCAACTCAAATGGCACAACAGAGGGGACAGCATTTTATCGGTGACAGTCATGGAAGTGTGGACACAAACTGTACCTGAAGTAATCCTTCTCCCTCACACCTGTACGTGCGTGACAGTGACCATAGGAGGAAACAAACTGTAAATGTTCAACTCCTATTATTCAATACAGCAGGGACACTATAAACAGGAATGGTTCTCACCCCATGCTGCGGCTCCTGAAGTGACATTAAGCTTGCCTCTTCACTGGGTTTAAGTATTTCACACAGTTAAAAACAAGCTGCTTTTCAATTTACTCTGCAAAGCTGTGACTAGGAGGACTATGGCACGTGTACACGCAGGACAGCTGACGTGTGGTCTCCCAGGTTCTCCAACACATTCCCAGCTTTGGTGCAGGAAAGCCAGTGATCAGTAGCCCCTCAGCCTGTGTAGTGTGTCCATTTATGGGTTTAGAGCCATCACCATTCTAATCCCAGGCGTCTCAGTGCAGTGCCTCACCCATGGTGCCACAGACTGTGATAAGAATTTAGTGTTTTACCAGGAGTGCTTCTTGACAAGACACTGCAGCCTTGCACCAGGCAGAGGAATTTTTCGCCTTCTGAAGGGTCTATATATACAAAAAGGACGTTCCCTTCTTTTCAGTTATCAATGCAACAGGTGCAAGAAAAACAGCATTTGTCCTCTCCCAGGGCAGCAACCTTTACAGGAGGAAATCCACATCTTACCCTGCTGCAGAGATCCTAACAAAATAGGTGGGGTGGAGTTAGGAGGACTCTGTTACATCAGCAACGTGTCAGACATTTGGACCTACAAAAGGCAGAACTGAGGTGGACTGCGATGACTACGGGCACACGTGGATCACTGACAGGTCAGGGGAACGATGTAATGTACACCTGTGAACTAAGCACTTGACAGGGTCAGAAACTCATTGACTAGAAATCTCCTTGTTTTCACTAGCTACCCTAAGTACATTTTACTGGCTACTGGCCCTCCTCCTCCACCTACAAAATAGAGTTTAAAGTATCTGCAACCTTCATAAAGGCAGCAGCTCATAGTCGTACCTACGTAAGTTGCTGTTAAGTGTTTATGAAGGTTCTTTTAAGGACAAGCCAAACCATCATCTTGGATTGCTCCTTTAAACAAAGGAGGTGATGCAAAATCATCACCACTAGCTTCAATTTTAATAAAACAACGTCAGGAAATTGTGCTCATCTTGCTGAAGTGACATGGAAATCCTGAGCTGTAATACTTGGAGGATTAAGTAGGCAGGAAGCTTTAATCTCAGGCACTAAGATAGCCCAATAGGAAGCTCAGGCTGCACTTCCTTCATGTAGGAATTGATGAGTCTTGTCAACAGGAAAAAGTGTTGGACAAAGGTCTGTTCACGTTTTCTATGTTCCTGATGGGCTGTGGGATAAAGCATTTGCTGAGGACAGGGTATCCCAACTACACCAAACTGTCCCACAGCCGGACGATTCAGTGCAGGCGCCTGCTTCTAGGACCTGTCCCATCGGCAGCAGTCTGACTTCCCAGCACGGGAGGAACGTCTTCGGAAGAGGGTTCAAAATACTGACTATGCCTTTGAGACTAATGAGAAATTAAACATTTCCTGCAACGTTATCAGTACACGCTTTTTCATCTGTTGCCCAGCTGTGAATGAGCCAAAAATTTTTTTAAGCAAAACTGATGGAGTTTTGCTATCACGTAAACATCTATATTAATTGGTGGAAGTTTCTTGGGCATAAGGGTTCAGAAACCAGCTACGTCAAATTCACATTGAGATGTATGCTTCTAGTCCATTCCAAGCTTACCCACCCCATAAAATGTGTTTTGGCTCCCCTGCTGACACACTACCTACTGTGCAGTGTTAAAGGAGGGAAAACAGGCGATTTTAGCTTTAGTGCATCTTTCATTGTGGAGTACAAGGCTCCGGCTGCATTTCACACCAAGCAGAAATATTATATTCTGGCAAGACAGAAAAATATTTACAAATTTACAAATCAATTTACAAATTAACCCCTGCATGCAGAGTGGAGCTCATAAGACACTTTCTGCAGTGGCCATTGTCCAGCATGCCTAGGAAAAAGGAGGGGATGGATATTCCCGGGTAATTAAGCTCTGTGTGGCATCTGATTAGAAATTCCAGCACTGAAGGACTGCACACGTTCTCTGAATAGTCCTGCAGTTCTGTTACCTCCATCCTGCTTTTTCTTCACTTGAAACATGCCCTACTCACCTAGTCTGGAAACATGCACAGTAAGAGCAGTCTTACATCTGGGCTACGTTACGTTCTGCAAACCTACAGTGCCCCAGTCCTCCCCAGCACCTTAGCTGCCAGCTCTCTGGTGCGGTGAGTTTGCCTCCTAAGAAATTGCCCATTTGTGAGTTACCTTGGCAGTTACTTTTAGGTCAGGACCTCAGAACTGTAGCATCCCTAGAAATGCAGCTCCCACAATTTCACAGATGTGTTCAGAACTGTCCGAAATCTAAAGCTTTCTTTGCCAACTGACTCCAGCACCCCGACTGCCAATGTCACAGCAGACTGCACCCAGCCTAGGGTCTTCCTCTGGGGAGTTTACATTTTGCCTCTGCTTGTTGTGCTTGTCCATAACAGGTGGGTATGTGGGAGAGTTGTGCTGGGTTGAATTAAGAGCATTGTATTACCACTACATACTTCCCCACTCTAGGCCCTGACTAAGACAAAGTGCCCAAGAAGAAGTGAATATGTCTATTGACCGATTGTAAAGGTGAGAGAGGATCTCCAAAGCCCATTGTCACTGCTGCCATCTGAAAGACAGTAAAGACAGAGTTCAGTCTGTTGGAGCTGAGCATACTACGGCTGTTTGTAAAAACTCAAGCAGAGCGGCGGCACAGGGAACCTGTGAGAGAGGCCTCTCCTTCCTTGCCCCTCACTGCCTGGTCCCAAGGACTGTCCAGCGCTGGGACCCTGCAGATTCCAGTCCCACCAGGTCAGGGTGGAGTTGTGCTGCTGCCACTGCCTCAGGAAGCAGGGTCTTCTCCCAGGGGGGGACTCAAGGCAATAGTAACCTCTGCAACCACTGTCATTGATTCACCCCCAGCATTTAAAAAGGAGCCCCTCAACTAGATCAGACACTCGGAAACAAGCACAGCCCTGAAAGGCCAGACCTGCCTAATGTGGCAAGCTCATCCACAGTGATTCTCCATTAAAAAAATCCAGCATCCCAAAGCCATCATTTTAGGCCTCCTAACTTTGAGTAGAAGGCAGTGAGATGCGTTCCAGCAACCTCTGAAGGCAGGCAGATTTAAATATCAGTTGAGGGCTCTCCCAGTACACAGGCATTCCAGCACTAGTGGGAATAGCCAACGGAACGTCTCTGAAATTGAGAGAGCACCTGGGTGAAGGGGAGTTGAAATGGGGCAGCACTGTCAGCAACACAGCAGAGGCAGGTACCCTCCCCTCAAGAAGAAGAGATGGTGAAACGATACTGCTCCCAGTAATCCTAGACACCATCTTAAATGGGAGTCGAAAGTGAAACTCTGCAAATTTGTTGGCTGCTGGCATTTCAAAAAGCGTTTGGCCAGAAAACAGGAGAGAGACTCTTCAAAAATTCACTCTCTGAATGAGTGAAATGTGGGGGCAATTTGTGCAGGTGAGTAAAGGGGGCTTCTTTAGTGAGCTGAAGACAGTGCACTGCAATTTCACTGTGGAAACACAAGCGCATGTACCTGGCTCCAGGCAGGCCTCAGGGCTGTGCTCTGCTTCTAAGTGCACAAAGAACTCCACCTTGTTGGGGAGAGTAAGACACAGAAGGAGCATCTCAGAGGGTCTCTCACCTGAAGGTTGGTGAGCTGCTGTTGCTGGTGGGCGATGGTTTGCTTCACCAGCACACTCTTGATACTCTGCTCCATCGCATACTTCTTTGCCTAGAAAGAAATACAGGCTCTTTAGACGTAAGACAATACCACAGAGCAGGGAATCACGTTTGATTTTACACCACAGTTCCCCAGAACCACACAACTGGCTCCCAATGGAACTTTTTGGCACTAAGGCACTCTGTACAACTAGCCCAGCGGCCAACAGCTTACTAACATCTCGAAGTCGTGAGTCCTGAAATACAGCACAATGCTTGAGGCAGAGGACTGGATGGACTCACGTGGCGGCAGGCGCAGTGTTAGGAAAGCAGCATGCACTACACACTTCGCATCTCCCCTCTTCCGCCCTCTGCCCCTTCGATCCCACCATAGCACCTTACCTGCTGGGACGAGGGCAGGACAGATAGCCTCCTTCAAGTCCTTTCCACTCAGAGAACATCTGGACAAAGAGCTTCTACAAAAGGGAAGGGCCTCCAAATCCCCATGTCCAGTCTCTCGACTGGGCGCTCCCCCTCTCTTATCTTACCACATCTGGCCTATTCTAGTTTGAAGAACCCACTGCTTTTCCTCACTAAAATCCTCCAGCTCTGGTCCCTAGCCTGCAGACACAACACTGATTCATTTATTTTTTTCTTTCAGTCTTCTACAAATTTGACAAAGCCCGAGCTTTAACACCCAGTGGTGTTGACATGGAGGCTCTTTGTCAAAGGAAACCTAATACCCACACGTGTGCCTGTTCCCAGCGGATGGTACAAACACACTCAGCCAACCTCTCAGGCACCTGCTTTCCATGGCTGTACGTGTTTGGGAGGTGCCAGGGAACGGCAGGCTCTAAACCGTGGATTTGAGACGTGTGCTTCAGAAACCTGGAAATGGACAAGGGGATTCACATCTGTCAGCTACGGAGAAGCCAGAGGAAACGAGGCCGTTTCACACTGTGAGCCAAACACACACACAAGCAGCTTCAACGTTATGGGAACATTCACACGAAGCCTACCTAGAACAATACTTTACTTGCCTCACCAGAATACAGCAGATGCCTAGCCCACAGTTCCCACATTCCCTGATTTTGCTTTCTTTCCCCTCTTTTCCCAACTTTGCTCTCCTCTCTGTAAGTCAGGCATCACTGACTCCCATCAGGAAAGTGGGCGAGAAGTCAGCAGTAACCTTCCCCCACCAGCTGTATGAAATCAGACCAACAACCAGAAGTCAGAGCTGGACTGAAATTTTATCTGGATTAAAACAGGTTGGCTCAGATGGGTTGAATACTTGCTGCATGCTGCTGCGTCTCTTTACAACAACATGGGAAGGAGCATAACAAAAACAGAGATACCTCATGGTGTGTTCTTGTGCGGACAGAATGAAAGACCAGCTGGAGCGTATCAGAAAGCTATTCCTTGTGGAGTACAGGCTGATCCTTGCAGTAATTTTGTGGCAGTTACATATTGTCTTAGAGTTACAATGTGATCTTAACACGTTATTTACTTATGATTTTGATTTACCTTTTCTTATTAAATTAAAAACACTCTCCCCACCCCAACAACAAATTCCACATCATGCTCCCCAAAAAGCATCTAAAAACTCTAAACCAAAACAACTAATTCTTGGGCACGAATTTGAAAGTGCGAATCCACACACAGCATGGCCATTACCCATACACATTCTTGGTAGGCAAGTTTCCTTTTTATAACATCAGTAACAGATGCTCATTTAAAAAAAACAACAAACCAAAAAACCCCAAAGGAGAAGGCTAAGAAGCAAATTCACATCAGGTTTACTCACTTTCTGGAGAGCTTCCTGTTGCTCTGGTGTGAGGGGAGGAAGCCCCAGCTTAGCTGCCGTGCTTTGTCCATTTTCCATTTTAATAGACTCTGTACCCTGAGAAAATAAAAAATACTCATGGAAAAACTGTTCTCACCAATTTCTTCATTCCCAGAAAGCCAAAGCACTTAATGTCAGAACGTCATAGCTGGCTAAAAAGTCTTCCCAAATCTACTAGTAATTCATTAAAACCTGCTAATACTCTAGCCACTCCCTATGGGAGAGCTATCCCATCGACTGTACAAACTGATGAACGTATCGGATACTTAGAGTTCCCTAACCACCAGATCTTCAGTCAAACGAAAATGAAATAATCCCCAGTGTTCACTTGTATCTTCTCCATCCTACCCCTCAACAGCTAAACTCTGTGGAGGATACAGGCTCTCCAGGAAGGACAGGCAGGGGAGATGAGGAGGGGGTGTCACCCTTTACATCAAAGGCCAGCTGGAGTGCATGGAGCTCCACCGGAGGATGGATGAGGAGCTGCCCAAGAGCTCATGGGTCAGGATTAAAGGCAGGGCAGGGACTGGTGACATTACAGTGGGAGGGCACACAGCAAGCTCACTACCCTGCCCTTCAGGAGAGCAGACTTTGGCCTCTTTTCAGGGACCTGCTCGGTAGAGTACCACGGGATGAAGCCCTGCAGGGAAGAGGGGTCAAGAAAGCTGGTTAACATTCAAGGATCAGGTGACCCACCTAGTGGATGAGGGAAAGGCTGTAGATGTTGTCCATCTGGACTTTAGTAAGGCCTTTGACACTGTTTCCCACAGCACCCTCCTGGAGAAACTGGCTGCACATGGTCTGCATGGGTGTACGCTTCGCTGGGTAAAAAACTGGCTGGATG
>Ga0181612_125048_pt1 | contig 15282 bp, 8 predicted proteins | sample HoacroProtozoa21_FD_119630 | JGI IMG/M metagenome (GOLD analysis project Ga0181612, IMG submission 119630) | Hoatzin crop microbial communities from Cojedes, Venezuel. Combined Assembly of Gp0051906, Gp0051904, Gp0051908 | reverse complement strand
TTGAATCAAAACATTAATGCAGCGGCTTGTTTCTTCAGATATGTCGAAGGTTCAGGATGATGAAGTCGGTGATGGAACTACATCTGTCACAGTGTTGGCAGCTGAATTACTGAGGGTGATGTATTACAATTTTTCACATGTGTTCCTGTTTGGCAGTGTACTCCTGTGATATCAACAGGAGATGTGTTATTTATGTTTATGTTTATGAAGAGGGCTTCCAAAGTATAGGAATACCTTGCTCTGTTGCTGTTGAAACTGATAGGAAAAAAACCCCTTAAGTATTGCGTCATAGCTTTTTTTTTTAAAACTAGATTCCTTATTGTTTATAAGCCCACAAGTATTCTAATTTGGTACATTTTAGAAGATCATTTTCTCTTATTTCATTACGCAAGTTAGACAGAGAGGTGTCACTCTCGGGGGTCATATCCTAGATGTTGCACTGGGCAGCATGCAGCACTGCTTAGTTGTGAGATTCAGTCCTCTGAAATCCTGTTTCATAACATGAATGAGGAAAAAAGAAAAGGCATGTTAAATTCTGTTCTTGTGTGCGCAAGACTTGAATTCATACTGTTCCTTTAAACTTTGCATACAGAGGTTACACTGCCAAACTCTGAATCTGAAATTGCTATGAAAGAGACTTCAGAAGCGAGGAACTCTTGTTTAGCAGAGCTGTGACAGTAAATGTAATCATCTCGGATCCAGAATCTGTGATCAAGAGCATCTGAGAAATGATCCATCAGCTTACCAGGTTCCTCACAAAAAGGGATTTTGAAGATACTTTTTTTTCCAATTACACTTCAAGTTGCAGCTAGAAGTGAACAGGAAACTGATCTCAAACATGAAGTGAAAGATTGCTATTTTGAATTGTGTATCTGGTTGCTATTCCTATTGGAGTTAGGATTTTTATTTTTTTAATTAATCAAAATTTCTTGATGATATTCCAAGGGCAGATGATATTTGCCTAGATTGGAAAAAAAAAAAACCTGCCAGTAAGGTGACTTCAATTTCATTATTATAGCTCTCTGGTTTTTACTGCCATTCGGAATTTTCCAGTTACTTGGAATTGTTTTTCTTAGTTAGTGTAAATGTACCTGGGGGGAGAAAACTGATTATTAATTCCATTTAAATAGGAGGCAGAATTACTGATTGCGAGGAAGATTCATCCTCAGACCATCATTGCAGGCTGGAGAGCAGCTACGAAAGCTTCAAGAGAGGCACTTTTGAAAGCAGCTGTGGATCATGGGTTAGTAATGTGCATTTGCTGTAACTCTTTATAAAAAATCAGTCAAGATTAAAACACCAGTGAGAATTATACACCATTGGGAAATTCTTCACTCTTTTAGGTAGTGTAAAGGCTGAATTTACGAATTTGAACAGTTGAGACAAAAAGACTGCGTTTTCTTCAGATGAACTACAGAAGCTTTGTGAAATTATTTAAAATTACTTAGGATGTGCAGAAATAAAATACAAGCAATAATTTGTTCCCTAGAACGAAAATGCGAGCTGTTATTTCAGATTTAATACCTTAATTTTGTGTGTGACTTTTCTTTACCGGACACTTTGAGAGCATGGACTTTGTAAAGCTGAATGCAAAAGTTCTCCTAATTGAACTTTTTTCAGATAGAAGGTTGTATTCCGGGAGGCTGGAGGCATTCTGTGTAGCGTTCCTCGGAGTAGAACATGGTACACATAGGCACAGGCTAGAAGAAGTGGGGAGAGACTCATAGTGATAGGTTAATGACAGTTAAGGGTTTCAGACCGTCCACTGAAACTATACTGACTTTATTTTAGTGATGATGAAGTGAAATTCCGTGAAGACTTGGTGAACATTGCGGGCACGACTCTTTCATCAAAATTACTTACTCATCATAAAGATCACTTTGTCAAACTAGCTGTGGAAGCTGTTCTTAGATTGAAGGGTTCTGGTAATTTGGAAGCTATCCACATCATTAAGAAACTCGGTGGAAGTCTGACTGATTCCTACTTAGATGAAGGTAAGTCTTTGTATATTGTCTGCAAGTACGCTTGAGAAATGAAGCTGTAACAAGTTATATGTCTATACAGATTTGTTCTAGGAGACACTGCTATGTTATTAAATTGAATAATAAATTTGAGGGGGTTTTGTAATAATGCAAACGAATTATTCTCCTTTTTGAATATGAAGTTTTACAAGACCTTTCTGTTACTACAGGCTTTTTACTTGACAAGAAGATTGGTGTAAATCAGCCAAAAAGAATTGAAAATGCAAAGATTCTTATTGCAAATACTGGTATGGATACAGACAAGATTAAGGTTTGTGACATAACTACTGTTGTGAAACGATGTTTTTGTAAATGGAGTTCCTTTTTAGACTGAACTCTTTGTTTTCTTTGGTTTAGATCTTTGGCTCTCGTGTTAGAGTGGACTCTACAGCAAAGGTAGCAGAAATAGAACAGGCAGAAAAAGAAAAAATGAAGGAGAAGGTAGAGCGTATTCTTAAGCATGGAATAAACTGCTTTATTAACAGGTATGTGTTTTCTGGGAAAAGGGGTGGAGTTTATAATGCAGTTAGATTTTAATATAGTATGAGCGTGAAGAATATTATTTATGTTCATATCTGTAAAATTAGATGATCCTACATAAAGCTTAATTTATTCACTTCGAGGCCAGTGTTTTTTCTGTGCTTCCCATTGTGCACCATGCCCTTCCCCTCTGTCCCTGTTTTTTTTTTTTTTTTTTATTTTAAAGAGGAAGAAGTGATGTTACTAATCCAGGATCCACGTTTCAGTCCAGCTGAAGCAATGTCACCATGCTTTTATACTGACAGATTTATTTAGTTATGAATGCTAGCACCATTGTCCATATCCATATTCCCCTTTTTTTGGGAAAATGGTCCTGAAAGCATCTGTGCTGCTGGATGCATTTAGTTCAGATTGAACCAGCTATGCTTTTTCCTGCATTAAGATGCTGGTGCTGGAGTAGTGCTCCAAATCCAAGAGTGTTTGAGAGGCCTCTGGGCTCCCTGTCAAGAGCCTTTTACATGCACCTTTGAAAGTATGAAGCTAACCATTTTCATCTAAGAGATGTCACAATCCGAGTTACTTATTTTTGTTAGCAGTGCACTTCTCTCTTAAACTGTCACAGTGCAAAAAAGCATTCGTTTTTTTAATGATGAAAAATGCTTCTGCCTGTCAGAAATTTTCATTTGAGTGAAGCTGCCACATGAGCAGCTGTACGAGCAGCTTGACAGCTGGTGGTTTGGTGCATCATGTAGTGCACTAGGAAGCTGACCTTCTAGTACTACACCAAAGGCTAGGAGTTGTAAGAGTAGCACTGTTTTCTGCAATAGCAAAGATTTGCTCGTTCGGAACATAGTGCATCTTATAAGTCACCTGCAAAATTTCATTTAAACATCTGTAAGAACCACTGACAGCCTGATGACTCCAATAGTCCCTCCATCTGTGTTGTGTTTCACATACGTGGTGTTCTAGTCTAGGCAAAGGGAGTGCTCTGTCTGGTGGTGTGTCTGGTGGTGGTGGTACAGATACAGAGTCCTAGAGTCAAGAGTCCTGTTGGCAAATGGATGGAAGGGTCCTTTGAAGTATGCAAAGAAAACCTCTATCGCTGCCACCCGATATGCTTGTAACGCAGGTAGTTGCCCTAAGGAAGCTCGGGTAGCAGTCAGGCGCTGTAGCCAGAGTAGTGGCATTCCAGTTAGATTGATTCTTGACTTTCAGATTCATTCCTTGATAAAATGGATTTGTGCCTATAGGCATACTGTAGATCCACTTCGCATCTGATATGGTCAGTGTTAGGCTGGTTAAACACCGCTGAGGAGATGCTTGACAGGGTCAAGGCTATATGGATGCAGAGTTGGAAGAATCTACTCTGTGCATACCCAGCAGCGCCAGTTGTCTCTTTTGAAGATAGATCAGAAGCATTTTTTTTGACAGAGATGGCATCTCCCAGCTCGTGCTGAATTCTCTGCAACACCCAATCTCTAATTTGGAAGGGAAAAATCTAGCATAGCACTTCTGGATGCCAGCTTTACATGACTGCTTGGTTCTAGAGAGAACCTACTAGCAAGGGAGCATATGCTCTTCTCTGTGGTCTGCTATTTGTATATGTTACAAGACTGGCCATTTCTTGTTCCCACAGAGCTGTATACTGTTTAGGTTTTGAACTGGTGAAGGAATTAAAGATGTTACTTCACATGCTGTTCTGGTGCACCCTGCTAGAATAGGTAGGCACTTAGGAGCAAAGGACTTAGAATGTAAAGCATATGGGTCCCTGTGCATTGATAGTGTGTCTTCAGGGGAAGGGTATTTCAAAGAGCTGTAATAGTTTGAATTTTTTGTTTGTTTGTTTTTGGCTTCGTATGTTTTCCAGTCACTGCATTTGCTTCTGTGTGGTATAACATTCCGTGTGGCAGGTGCCTCGTGCTGACTGCTTTTGTAGCTTTCAGAAATCTGTCCCTGTCCATGCTACTGAGAATCGGCTGTCCTTTGTTACTCTGGTATTTAAAAGGTTTGTTCCATGTGTAATGGGAAGATGTGCCTGTGTTTTGATTATAGACAGCTGATCTACAACTACCCTGAACAGCTCTTTGGAGCTGCTGGCGTCATGGCTATTGAACACGCAGACTTTGCTGGTGTAGAACGTCTGGCTCTTGTTACAGGTATGTGGAGTACCTTGTCCTCTGAAACTTGGAGGGTCACTTTGTTTGTTTGATCTTTAGTAAACGATAATGCTTGATCACCGAGTTTGTACTTTTTACTATTAATCAGATCTGTGAATGTGCAGAGTATTCCAAATAAGCTTTATTTTGGAGTACTTAAATACAAACGTGTGGAGGACCCTATGAAGTTGGCCATAAGTAATTAGAAATTACTTTGTTGATTTACAAACTGCTGTGTAATGGTCAGCATTTTTTCAGAAGCGGTAACTCAGTTTCAATCTTTTGTATGTTCTACTTTGCATGTAAAATAGCTGGTTTGATTCTGAATCCTTTCTGCATAACGATTTAAACATACTTTTTTCTCTCTAGCAATTGTGAATAAAGGGTCATCGTGCTAACTATGGAATATAATTTAGCCAGTTAGTGCCAGTTACTAATTTTCTTTCATATTTTAGAAATATTTTCAGTTAAGTCCTTGCTTGGTAAACTTTTGAAATGTTTGTTTTCTAGGGAAGAGATTAAACTTAGCAATAGAAAGAATAAGAAGATAAATCCACAGGTTAAATAATATCATCTTGTTACGAATAGCTGTTGTTTGATTGTAGTAATAGAAGTCTGAAGAGTCATCCATTCTTAAAAATGTGGGCCTGAGTCATTGACTTGAGATGGACCTCGAATAACATGAACAACCGGGATATTTTTAATAGTGGGTCAGTGTAAATGTGACTCTGGTACCTAATGAAAGTGAAATATCTGGAATGCTACAGATAACTCTCATTGCTGAAGTTAGAGATGGTTAATTGGAACATCATAGAAAATTGATTGTGAAAGTGATCAGGAACATGGAGAATTTGCTTTGCAGGGAGCAAAGAAAAGATACAGACTTGTTTAGCTTAGCAAAACTGAAGTAGCAGTTGTGTGTAGCAGTCTGTAGGCACATTGACACAGGCAAACGCTTGATTGAGAGGAACATTGCTTATGTTCTGGAACAAATTTGAGGCAAAATTTGTAAGCAGAGCGAGTGGACCATATCAGACCACACTGGACCAAATAGCATAGCTGAAAAAGTAGACAAGGTATTTTAATAAAGACAAGCTGTTTTATTCCAAGTAAGCACAAACTCTTTACTACAAATCCTGTCTTTACTTGTACTGCTGCAACTACAGCAATGCTGCAAGCTAATGTGGGATATTTGAGCATGCATTGGGAGTGAATACATGTAAATAGTTTTCTAATGGGAAGAGCAAAGTACTAGGACAATATTCCATTCAGAGACATTTTGGTCTTTGTAACATCTGTTATGTTTGTGATATGCGAGTTTACAAATAGCACACAATATTGCTGCTACGACATGGCACGAGACTCATGATTCAGGAGAGTGGTGGCCAGCAGTTCTCGGACATCATCGGGGGGCAAAACGGATACCGGCACAAGCTCAAGTTTGAAAACATAACAAACTTGATTTAGTATTTTATACCTACTTTGCCAGTTAAAACTTTAAGCAGATTGATATTTTAGTGCTGGCAAATATCCACATTCAGTGTCTTCTCCAGGCAGAACTCAAAAGTGTTACAGCTATTGTAGTTCTTGTGATGTGAAACAAGATACTGGTGTTTTAAGGACTTGAGAACATCAGTAGAAGGTTTCTGATGCCATATGCTGACATTGGAAAAATTTAGCTTATCAGTATTTTTAATTTCAATTTATTTTGGGGCAGTTATGATGAGGATTATTTTTTCATATCCCCCGCCCCCAGTGAGACCCTTCCTGAATGATTGCTTTCATCATGAGCTCTTTGACTTTTGTATGATGTTACGTTTGTAGGAGGTGAAATTGCATCAACTTTTGATCACCCTGAGCTAGTGAAACTAGGAAGCTGCAAGCTTATTGAAGAAGTCATGATTGGAGAAGATAAACTCATTCATTTCTCTGGAGTGGCAATGGGTGAGTGTTCTACCACTAATGGCACGTTGTAACATTTGCGTTAACTGAACAGAGTTAGCAGAGGGTTACCAGGATGGCATAGGAATTTTGTAATGATTCACGTAACCATTTTTATTAAAGCCTTGCTCTTCAGTAGAAGTCCTGCAAAGATGTATGTTTGTGGTTGAAATTATTCATCTAATTGTTGGTCTCTTCTCTTGGGTAACTAGCGACAGGACGAGAGGCAATGGCCTCAAGTTGTGTCTGAGGAGGTTTAGATTAGATATTGGGAAAAATTTCTTTACTGAAAGAGTGGTCAGGCATTGGAATAGGCTGTCCGAGGAAGTGGTGGAGTCCCCATCCCTGGAGGTGTTCAAAAAACTTGTTGCTTCGGTTTAGCAGGCATGGTGGAGTTGGGCGGATGGTTGGACTTGATGATCTTAGAGGTCTTTTCCAACCTATGGTTCTAGGATGTTGCTGCATTATGTATTGATAATTATCTGTTTAGATTTCTATTATGTCTTAAATATCCCTGACAAGTGAGTTATACTTGTCCCAGAAGGAGTCAATGTTAGTAACTAAGTATGTATCATATAATTAATGTGTAACTGCATTACAGAAGAGAATTATGGAATAATTCCTGTTGAAAAAGACCTTAGGATGTCTATAGCCCAAGATTCTGCTCAAAGCAAGTTCAAAGCTGAATTTCAAGGTGGCTTTCTCTAAACTTTGACTGGTCAGGTCTTGAAAATCTCTGAGGACAGAGACTGCACAGACTCTTTGGGCAATGTGTTCCACTGCTTAACAGACCTTGTTTTGAAAAGCTGTCTTGTGCCTGTCCGTGCTGTGTCTTGTCAGAGCCTCCCTTGATTTCTGACCACTGTCAGAATGTCCTCCCACCGTGCACACCTGGGAATAGCCTGTCTCTGCCATTCTGCTGCCATTCAGCGTGACCTGGATAGGCTGGAAAGTTGGGCATAGAGGAACCTGATGAGGTTCAACAAAGGCAAATGCGGGGTCCTGCACCTGGGGAGGAACAACCCCATGCATCAGTACAGGCTTGGGGTGGACCTGATGGAGAGCAGCTCTGTGGAGAATATATATAGAAAGAGAGTTTTAGTTCACCTCTGTTGAAAAACAGGCAAACATCTGCCTGCTTAAACTGGTACAGGCTGCTGGAAGTCCAGTTTTGTACCAGGGAGGCTTCGTTATTTCATGGTGGCTCCCAAACCCAGGTTGAGAAAGACAAATTTGTTTATGTATGTCCTAAAATTCCTTGCAATGCTCTTTGACAAATAATGCAGTACAGAATTCATTTTGCATTAGGAGAAGAGACCTTTATGAAGTGCTTTTCTACCTGCATGCCATAAATCCCAAGGATTTAAGCAGCTTACGTGTTTAACTCCTACCTTTCAATGTTTTGCCCTTTTTGTCACACAAGTCTCCTCTCCTAAGGCAGAACTTGTGCCCCAATTTCCTAAATACTCCTCTCCCCTTTCAGCACAGAAATCTTCAATGAGGGGTAAGAAAGGGCTGAAGCAGGGGGCTGGGAGGGGTTCCACAGTGAAGAGACATCAGATCAGGGCAATTTCTTCAGTGCAGCTTGCCTTTGGGGAAACTGTTATCACTGCTACATTCTTTTCTGCCAGAGTGAAGTACCAGTAAGCTAGAAACTAGTCCCCATGAAACTGGTGTTTTTCTGAAGCAGTCACTCTGACTGTCTGTTGCACAGGGTATGACACGGTTGGTTTGCGGGAAATGTATGAGGATCACTACTTGTGATAACAGCATTTTCATAAGGAAGTCTCAGAAGCTTCCTGCGTGCCCCACTTCTACCCCGCTTTCCTCATTTATCTCTCATAACAACAGACTGCTTGTCTCTAGGGTGCAACACTAGCCCAGAGAAAATCAACTCAGAGACATTCAAGTGAAGCTGCTGAATTGTACAGGCCAGTTGACGTCAGGTCTGATTTGCAAGCAAAAACACAAAACATCACTCCAAAATCTTCTTAGGTGGAAAGATACACCACAGTCATAGAAGAATTGTAGAACTTACCCCCAGCAAACTAACATGAAGATGATGCAGGTAAGAAGCATATTCTCTCTAAAAGGCCTTTTTGTAGGCTTGAGTCCTTATTTCTCAAGACACTTTGTAAGTTGAAGTGAGAGACCTCCTACAGCTCAGCAGGTAATTCGTTAAGTCACATTTCTTCCAAGCATATCCCTAATAATGAGTAGTACCGACTACTTGCAACCTCTTAGGCTGAGCAGTGCTCTCATTTATCCCCCTGTGCCTGATTCTTGTTTCAAGAAAGAATGAGCCGGAGCTCTGAGGTGACTCTCGTAGACCTTCCTACATAACAAGCTCCTCAAAAAATATTGCAAGACAACACTGAGAAGCAAACACAACAGAAAGTGTAGTTATTTGTTTTAGAGAGAGCAAACGAAAATTGAATACAGAAAGCAGACTAGAAAGAGCAGCTTTCTGTCAGCCCCATGTTCTTGCAATTTGGTTCCCTTGCCCGTGTCTCGGTTTAGAAAACTGTGATTTTGTAAGTTCTGGTTAACCCTGTACAGTTGCCTCCAGCCCCTAGTTTCAGACTCTTACTTCTGGCTCTGTGCAAGTTTCCTGCCTCCACTGGGAAATGTGTCCCTTACGCAGTTTCAAGCCTTTCTCCAAAAATGTGTCCTGAGCCTTGGTTAAGACATGCACCTCCAAGCATAACCATGATGCCCACTCTAGTGACACACCTTCACTGAAATTTAGCAGTTTGAGTGAAAGGGTCAGATACTTGGTTGTGTCTGAATGTAAGGGCAGAAAGATATTTTCACATAGCGATGTTGACTGGGTGGTTTCTGGCAAGCTCTGTGTTTGTTTGTAAAATGGCTATTGCAATATTGGCTCTCTGCAATAACTAATTTTCAAGAGAACATCGTCTTATCTGAAGAACTCTCCCCTCCTTTTTTTTTTTTCCTCTGGAGAATAGCAATCAAGTGGATCCACTGTACATTACACAAGTGCTTATGCTGGCAGGCCCATTGGGATGATGTGGGAAAAGGAATGACAGGGAGACAGGGAGAGTGGAGGAACGCTGCAAACTCCTGGCTTCTGGAGGCTGTGTCTCAGGAAAAACCCTCTAAGCACCTAGCAAAAGCATAAACCACAACTCCAAAGTCCTCCGGTGTGGAAAGCCACATGCTGTTGAATTGTTAAACCATTGTATGAAAGCAGTCTTACTGTCTCAGTGCGGCCACACCAACAGAAACAGCTTTCCATCCTTTTTATATTCTTGTCTTGTATTCCTGAGAACAACTATACTTGGCTTCTAACTGCATCAGCTTTACAGACGCAAATGCAGGGTGAGTTTTGTATAAAATGCCCCTCCATGAAAATTAGTTTCTACATAAGTATTGCAATTCTCCTGGCACTATGTTTATTTCTACAGCTTTGCATGGAAGTTACTTCAAGACCAACAATGTCTTTCTCCTCTGAACCATTTGTCCTTCCTATCCACAATCTGGAAAGAATACATGCTGCTTGTACCAAGTCTTCTACCATTGTAGAACTAGATATTTCTTTGCCAAGAAATGCAGTCCCAGCAAAGATCATTCAGTAAATGTAAATTTTTTTACAGTGGCAATGGTGTAAAACCAATACAAATTGCAGGAGCTGTTAGACTAATGGAGAAGATTCCAGTGTACTAAAATTAATGCAATATTTCCACTTTCTTCACAACAAACTTCTATTTTTTATTTCTGTTGAAACAGGAGGGCCACCCTCACAATCTGACAGAAGAAAAGGAACTTTGTGCATGCTTTCAGAGAACATAAATGGAAGTAAGGACCTGCACATATTATTTTAATGAGAACAGGTTAAGCTTATATTGCAGTCTGATATCCACTATAGAACGTAAAGAATGAGATTGATAAAGCACAGACATTATTACTTTCTAATGTGGAATGTGAAGTTCTAATGAGTGACTAACAGATACTATAAACATGTTTAAGATATTAACAAAAATTATGTTTGATTTCCCTACCAACTGCAGAAGGAATTCAAAGCAGTGACAAGTCAGTTACAAGCAGTCCGCTAGTCTACTGAGCTTTGTGAAAACATATTATTTATGAAATCTCATATTAGCTTCTTATTAAAGTACTTTAACAAGCTTGACTTTAATTCAAAAGGTTTAACCAGATCAACATTCAAATTGAGGTACTTCAACTCTAAATCTAATTTATTTGGCTGGGAATTAGACTTACATATCTTTTAGGCAGTTTTGAAAATCTCAGGCTATGCACTTGGGACCACTAGAAGATAGGTATTTTTTTTAGGTTCAGTAAGAAAAAAGGTCCTTTTAAATCAACCATCAAAAAGGCCTGAAGAAATCATTTGACATTGCTAGATTGCACATAGTTGCACATTAAGAAAGAGCTGCTTAATACAGTTGGTGAGTGCATTTCTAATCCCACGTTTCAGGTGATTAAAGTATGTTTCTTTGGAGATATAAATTGATGCTTGTATCTTTTTTGAAAAAGAAGAAAATTGCACGAGAAATTAATTACTGAACCAAATCTACTTTAATAGTATTGTAAGAAATTAATCTTGAGCAACTGAAAGTCCTTGTCTGGCTGGTGTAGTAGTATTTTGTTATCACAGAATCACAGAATCACAGAATGGTTGGGGTTGGAAGGGACCTCTGTGGGTCAGCTAGTCCACCCCCCCTGCCGAAGCAGGGTCACCTACAGCAGGCTGCACAGGACCACGTCCAGGCGGGACTTGAATATCTCCAAAGAAGGAGACTCCACAACCTCCCTGGGCAGCCTGTTCCAGTGCTCCGTCACCCTCAGAGGGAAGAAGTTCTTCCTCATGTTCAGACGGAACTTCCTGTGCCTCAGTTTGTGCCCATTGCCCCTTGTCCTGTCACTGGGCACAATGAAGCACAATTCTTCTTCATGGTAGTTTCTTCAGCAAAACATATTCACTCTAACCTAAATACACAAATTGCTCTGACTCTCTCAAAATAACATTTTTCAAAACAAATCTACATTCAGAAGGCAATGGAAGGATTATTAAGGTTGCACCAGAGACATGCATTGCTGGGACATCACATTTATTACTAACATTAGCTGGTTGTTTTTATCCAGCTTTCTTTCAGAGTGGTACAAATCATCTTGTACCACCTATAATTGAATATATAATACTCACTGTAGGAAGAAAGTGTTCCATAAACATTTACAGTCGAGGCAAGTTTTATTTGCAAAGTGGGACCACCTCCTTCCCTGACAGGAGCAGCATTGAGTACAATATTCTATAACGCATTACTCTGTCTGACACCGAAGTCCATGTTCAATAGTGATAACTTCTCAGTACACTCTGACAGAGTTGGCCTAGGGTCTCCTAACAGCTGTGATCACACTGACTGGGAAGGAAAAAAAAAAAGAAAAAAAATTTCTGCTAAATACTGTACAACTCTTCCATTGATTGGCATGGAGTTGGTTAAACTGCCTCTAAAGCACTCTGCTTAAGTCAAGCATATTTTTTTGCAATGTCAACTTCTTTGCAGAACCCTCTAACCCAGCCGCCACAGTCTAAGCAAGCAACCACCTAAAGTTATAGTGCCAAAACATGATGCAAACACTTTCACTCTGAGCTTTAACTATTGTTTAGTTCTCTATCTGCAAGTCACGCATGAGTATAGAAGCCCATGACACGCCATCTTGCTGAACCAAAGCAAAAATCATGCTTGAATACTACACAATCAGCAATACTAGTGACATTAATATGTCATGCTGGATGTACGACCTGTAGAAAAAAAACTGCGTCCAGAGCAACAAGCATTGCCTATGAAAAACACGTTCCTTCCTGGCATCTCTAGGGCATAGGGTTCACTGCGTTTATAGTGATCGTCTTAATGTATTATTATATCCAATGTTTCAGGCACCTTCACTTACCTTTCAGAATTAAAGATTAATCAATTCCATGATTGTAGACATCTAAACAAACTGTATTGATCCCATTCATTTTTAAAAGCAAGACACTATGTTGTATTTCAATATGTCATATTTTAAGGCTAGCTTATCGATCACATTTTGAGAACTCCTGATATTCCATCTGAATTTAAGATACAGAGTGAGTGTAAGATTTTCATTATGATGATGTGTCCACGGAAGCCACAATCTTGTGTACTGACAAGCTTTTGTTTGCATTGAGATCTATCCACTACTCCAATTATAAGCAGCGGCTCAACCTGAGGACTATTACCCATTTTAGTGTTTCTGCTGATTTCCCTGCAACTGCACATACACATTGGAAGTACTCTTAATGCAAGGAACAGATCCTAAAAAACTGGGAGCAGACTCACATGAATTTCACATTATACGTAGTCTTATACTGCAAGTCTGCAGAAACCAGTTAGGTTTCTGGGAGCAATTTTACTACATTCAATTACTAACTTTCACATTTATAGCACTTAACTTCTTCAAACCAAAATGACCACCTTTGTTTTGCTTCTTCAGTGCTTAATGCTGGTCTAGTTGGCTAATAGAAGATAAATTTCACGGAGCACCAACAGCTTATGGAATCTAGACACTGCACTGAGGATCTGCTAAGTCAGAAAGATTAAGCAAGAAGATGCAGTGTTCCTCACAAATATACAATCAAGTCAGGAGTCTGGAGGCATTAAGCAATGAGTCAACATTCACTGGTATCATTTTCAAGATTTACAGCTCCATATTACTCAGCCCTGCAATGTTCATAAAGCAGCAAATGGAACTTTTAGGAAGTGAGTCGGTTCACCAATTCCAAACTTGCATTCCTAAATGGCGCCATTTTCTTGGATATGTATTTCTGAATGGATGGACAGAAATTGAGTCATATAGTCCTACTGGTATCAACAGAAGTCAAAATGCTAAATATACACACAGAGAGCATGCTGAAAACTTGCCATTTATGTAGCAGTTTGCCGAAATGGGAATAGACTGAGTTAGAAGAAAGGAATGAGACTTTTCTGGATGCTGCCAGGAACTACCAGCTACACAAGATGACCTCAAAGAAGGCACATACCTTAAAACCACTCTTCTGTGCATGTATTCCATGTTACTGCTCTTCAGCACTACCACTGAAGTGTCTTTCATAAGTAATAAATATGTTACGCAAATAAAAACACACATAAATAAATTACAGAGCTCCAGGCAAAAAAGAACTTATAATATCATAAATTATAAAGACTATAATTGCTACAGCCAATAACGTTTTAAAACAGAACTGTGCTGATAAATACGTGCAATAAGGCTGAGTAAGGCTTACTTAGTTTCAAAGTGGAGTAAATCAGTTGATTTAAGTCAATGTTACTATAGAAGCAAGGTAATATGCTGAAGTCCCCCAAAAGTCACCAGCTTTCTCCCAGTCCTCTTTTTGATGCTGAGAAAGAGCAATGTAAATGAAACCTGTGCAAGAGTCTAAAAAAATTTCTTGAGAACCCAAAAGATACTGGACACCCACACTTCTTTTAAGTACCTTTACTCTCTAGCTACTTTTAAGAAATCCATACATTCTTTTCACAAGAAATCCAAGTCAGTGATTTCCCATTTACAAAATGCAGAGAAGAATACAGACTGTGGACTTTATGCTAGGTCATTTCCTGAAATGTGGTGGTGTAGATTAAATTTCAAGTCTATTTCAACATACCTACCAGCAAAAAATACACTTTGTAAAACAAAACAAAAATGCAGCACTGTTTGCCTAGATATCAGGTTTCTCAAAACACATCCTGATTCATCAAAATAGACCTGAGGCAAAATCAATTTTTTTTCTAAAATCCTAGCGCATTGATAAAATAAGATTAGGATTCAACTTGTTTCTGCTTTAATGGAAGATCTAAATTGATTTAATCAATTTTTAAAAACAAAATTCAAAGTGCAGACTGCCACCCATTTTTCTCAGGAGGCAATTTCATCTGTTCTAAACACCAGTCTTTCTGCTCCTATATTTGTAGTCCACTAGCATAGTAGCAACAGCTGGGTGCAATAAATGTCTCTTACAAATCTTTAGGAGAGGCAGAACTGATAAAAAATAGCAACATTTCTCGGTTTGCTTTCTGAAGCTTTTCATTTGATTTTCTCTCAGACAAATTTCCTTTAGGCTAATTAACTTTCTCAGTCTCTTCAGCGACCTCCTCTGTCATACCCTAAAGGCTTGTCTCTCCACCTTCTACAGATCCTGATATACCTAAGATGTCTATAGCTTTATAATATCATTAATCCTCAAGATCACTTAGTAGTGCACCTCAGTAGGTAAACTCTCTTTGGCAAAGGCCATTTAACTCAAAGAGAATATGACCCAGTATGAATAACATCACATTTATTTTCCTTATCACTTGTTTGATGACACCAGCCTTTTTACTGCTGAAATCCCCATCGTTTTCCCTTGTGGAGCCCTCATATCTAGACCCTGAAGCTTCTCCACTTTCTACACCTCCAGCTATGTCCTGTATTGTCACCTTCACTGCTAAGATTCAACTTTGTTTCCCATTTTCCATAACACATTCTCACTCTCAACCCTTCCAGCACAGTTGCACTTGAAACTCGGCTCCCTATGGCTCCTCTCTTTCAGTATGTCTCCTCAAATCTCCCACATCCGTGTTTCTTCTTCTTTCTTTCAAAGCTTTCTTTCAAAGTCACATCTCTACTTTCATCGCCTCCTA
>Ga0181612_116552_pt1 | contig 15282 bp, 5 predicted proteins | sample HoacroProtozoa21_FD_119630 | JGI IMG/M metagenome (GOLD analysis project Ga0181612, IMG submission 119630) | Hoatzin crop microbial communities from Cojedes, Venezuel. Combined Assembly of Gp0051906, Gp0051904, Gp0051908 | reverse complement strand
CCACAGTGAATCCTGGTTGAAATTTTTAGCTGATCCGGAGATAAAAAAAATGAATAATAATTTAAATTTTCATTTAATAGCACAAGTATTACTCACGGACAGGTAAGGTTTGAAAGATCTCGATTTTACTGTACTCTCCTTGCCCTTTTCCATTTACAGCAGCTACTTTGATTTCATATGTCGTATTTGGTTCCAAATTGCTGAGAACGACCATTGCTAAAGGAAAGGAAAGAAAAAATATGGGAGCAAAATTTGAAAAAGCAATACATTAAATAAAACGGCAACTTCATAATTTGTTTGCTTCACTTCCACCGTAGAGTCCCATTTTCTAATAGTTCAGTGGTTCTAAACTTAGATTTTTTGCTGAGTGCTAATAGTCCCTTTTTTTTCATCTGCATAAAATCTTTGATGGAGAAAATTATGTTTCTGAAGGAATTTAATATCAGTGTTGCAGAAGCCATAGGCAACAATTAAGGTCCTTGTTGGGGACTGATATTTTATGTTCAGCTTATGAGCACAGGAGACATGAATCTGGTAAAAAATTACAAAGTTTCCTTTCTCCTAGCTGGCAGTGGGCTTCTGATGCACGTTCAAGCCACCTTCATACAGTTCATAATTTGCAGTTTTTCCTTCATGTAGAGCAGTATCAACCATCCTTGGTTTATGCTCCCGGATGAAGCTACATGCACATTGGTGGTGAATTACTGGTGCTATGCTCTCCCAGTCCAACCGTGTATTCAAGACCTAAAATGACAGGTAGCTATGATGATCATAGGAAGAGTTCTGAGTTATCTACTAAGGACCTGAAAGTGAATTAGGTATGTTTGTATATATTTAAGAGGTAGTGTATGGAAATCATAGAATCATAGAGTCATAGAATGGTAAGGGTTGGAAGGGACCTTAAAGATCATCTAGTTCCAACCCCCCTGCCATGAGAATGCATATTAAATTACAGCAAAATAAAAAAGTGATTTGGGAGTCAAACAGCTTTGAACTTAGGACATGCTTTCAGCAATCAAGACTGAATCCCTGGCAGCAATCTTTCACACAGCCTGAACCTATCTCTACGATTTTACCTGGAGATGCCATCAGAAGCAGAAAACGAGTAAAACCTTGCTGAAAATAATATTGTACAGCAGTAAGAATATTGTTGCTGTAATGTACAGCAACAAAACCAGAAACAAAACCCAGGCAACAGATGTTGGATTCCAGTTTCCTTTATGGGAATACACTATTATATATTACCATAGTACTGTATATTACTCATATCAATCTTGAGTATGTACTTGGTAACTTCGATCCACACAGAGTTCTTGGACCATTACCCCACCTTTATAAGAAAGATTCCTTTTTTGTTTCTACAGCAAGTGACTGCTTGCTGTTTGCAAGCTCTGTGATGAGCTCTCCAGATGTCAGATTCGTACCAGGGAATGGACATAATTGGATGGACTTTACTTGAAGCACATCAGTATTTGTCTTGCCCAGAAAATCAGGGGCTGTATCATCTTACAGAAGGATATAAGAATTGTAATGTCTTCAGAAAGCGCCAGTAGTCTCTTTCTGAGTCTCTAGGGAGCCTAGTTTTTTTCATTATAAAGGAGTATTTTAATTGTTGCTTTAGGCTTGCTTTTCAAGTTATATGTTTAATGAAAGTATAATTATTTCTGATAGTACTCTTTGTTATTCTTTTGAGTCCAGATTTATTAGAATTTCTATTTCTTTAGTTTCTGCAGCAGACATAGGTCCCATGACACGTGGAGCTAAAGCGATTTAATGAACTTTGGAAAAACAGTAACTTTTAAATTTCACACTCTATTATGAGCGCTTTGCATGAATTTGCCATTGAAACACGGTAACTGATTTCTTGTAAACAAAACAGTAGAATTGTGTGTCTTCCAGCACATTTAACTTTACCATTTTCATGAGATTTAAAAATATCAAACTGCAAAGTAGAACCATGTAATGAAAAAATAAAGTACCTTCATGAGAATAAGAATAAAATTTGGAGAAGAGAAGGATTATGTTACGTAACACTCAGTCATGGTAAGATGAAATTTAAAACCTAAACCAAGCAGTAGCAGTGTTTGACTTGCCTTTCAGCCATGATTACTTTCCAAGGCTGAATAATTCCTCTGAAAAGAAACCTCAGGCCATACTAAAAATTAGTGTTACTGTAAATGTTTTTAAAATTTAAACAACATAAAAGCATGACTATGTGTCCGCACAATAAAATGCAAATGTGTTAACTACATAAAACCTAAGGATCTATTTCTATAAACACTTGAGTGACTCCTGGGACCTATCTACATGAATAAAATTACTTATATATGCAGTATTTAAGGAATCAGTGTGTACTTTAGAATCCCCTGCACAAAAATATGTGTCTAGATACAATGACTCTCACAAATACATTTATGGAATTAACCCAATTAAATCTTATGGCATAACATGTCCTCAAAAACTGGAATCACTTGGTATCAGAGATGACATGATGCTAACATATTTTATACATAGGAAAAAAATTATAACTACATCCTCCTGGAAACCAAAGAAGAGAACTATTCTCCATAAGAATACTGATTAAGGAACTGTCCCACAGTTTGAAACAAAAGTGGTGCAGGGTTTAAAAGTAATCTAAAAGTTGTGAAAGCTTTCACTCCTTGCTAAGTATTTTACAGTTTTGAAATATGTAGATAATGGAAGAATATACTTGATAAACTAATTAATTTTTTTTAAGGTACATATCTGTCATTTATGTATAAAATCAGCTTATTCGTCTTTCAGTATACAAATGAAACTCTTCTTACAAATGTCCATAGCTCACAGCCCTGGCCACAATGGATATTTTGATTAGTTATCAATGATCACTGAAGTAATTAGCTGTAAAATTTCAAGCAATATTCTGAAAGAAATATAGGACTTTCACTTTCAACATGTGAATGTGAAAAAATTGGTCTACTGCATACTGTATGTGCGAATTATGCCATTGGCTTATTCAATGGCATATATCAAGTCCCCAATATATTGAAACTGAAATTAATTTATTCCTTTCAGAATATGATTTGAAATTTTTCAGTCTTTTTCTATGTGTCCTGTCGATCTGCTTCTGTTTTTATATTGTCTTCTTTATCACAGTATCTCCATGCTTTATCTGAAGAATTCAGTTTTGTACATTAATTGATTTTGCTGGGATTGTTCACTTGGTGACTGGTTACACTGAGAAGTATACTTAAGAACTACTCCAAAGAAGAATAAACAGAAGATTCTCTGTGGACTCTGCAGGCATTGCTGGGCTCAACTAACATGATGCACAACAGCTCAGACCGTGGTGTTTTCCACTTATAAGAAGATAGACAAGGAGGCTGCATATCACATGGTACCCTTGGAAGAGATCATAACACAAGAAGTTACTGGTTAATTTGGTTTTGGTTTAATATACTATATAGAGAGTTTAAAACAAAACTTTAAATACTTGTTTTGACAGGCTATGTGAGGAATGTTGTTTATTTAAAATTTTGTAGATCAGAATTTAAAAAGAAACACAACAACCAAAAGGAACTAAACCTTATCAAATAGTAAAACAGTTTAAACTATTCTGTGGCAAGAATCCTAAAGTTTAAGCAAAACTAAAGATAAAGTCTTTATTTTTTATTCTACAGATTCTTCTAATTTTTAAGCAAATATAAAACATTAAAGGACAAACACAATGCAGGAAAAAAATCACAAAAATTTTTATATTAGATGAGATAGACAAAAATGCAGAACTCCATACTTTTTCAAATACAGAGTGTAAGCATTTCAGCTAGAGAAGTTTAATTTCTTACTGCACAATTTTAACTGCTATCAAGATGAACCATAGGAAAATAACATCTGACACAAGATTTGCTGTGAAATAAATTCTACCATAAATCCGAGTCAGTAAAAACAAAACAAAAATCCCCAGCTGCTTTTCTGGTCCAGGAGTAGATTGTTTATATTACCTTATTACAGTAGAATGAGAGGGGAAATTTCTGGTGTATGAAATTGTCTTTTCACCACAGGAAACCTACCTCAGAAATCTTCTAAGGGCTATGATATATTACATAAACCATCACCAAAGCAAAGAAGGTTATGGGAACTAATAGTACAGTTACACTACATTAATCCCAAAGTAGATCTTATATGAGATTAATTAACAGAAATATCAGACCAATTTATTGTTCTCTTTGGAGAGCTACCTGTCACATAGAACAATGTTCTTCCCATTCCAAATTCAGTCCCTTGAAGATGTCAGATCTGACTAAAGTAGGATATAAATTTATTTTGAAACAAAGTAGCTGAGACAGCTCATTGCTGAAATATCATCTTCATTCTTATGTATTTCAGACAGTGGCAGAAGCGTGAAATTTCTGTCAAAGAAGTATTAAAAATTTTAGGATGCATGCATTTTTATATTTTTATTTCTCTGTAGTCTGAATCTCTGTTATTATGCAGATTGAATGCACATCGAATACAGTGCAGGCTAAGAAGTGGTGTGTTTTGATTTGGCAGAATTTTACTCATTTTTTCACTACTCTCAAGGAAAAACTGAGTCCCCTCAAAATACCTGAATCTCTTTCAGGGGAAAAAATGAATAGCATTTTTATGCAGCTTAAACAGGTTTCTCTTTATGGTGATGACTCCTGTTCTGTTAGAGAGAGAAGAAAAAGACATGGGAAGAGAGCAGTGAGGAACCTGTGGTAATAGGACATGCGAGGAGAAAGCTGAGGAACCTGTGGTAGTATTGTATTAAGGTTCCGTATGAATGTCTTAGATTTTTGTAGAAGTCACACAATCTGAGGAACTTCTCCCAAAACCACTGTCTGCCTGAGACGAGCAATATGGTTTTATTTAATCGATGTGTTTGCACAATAGGAGGAAGAGTATAAAAACTTTTTTTCTAGCTGAGCCTGACAGAGCTGGCTACAGAAGTGTTGACAAAATGAAGTCAGAAATTGCCAAGGGGGAGAAATACAGGAAAAAAATAAAAAAGGATTTTGCCACACAACAGGCAAAATGTTTATTCATATGCAGAAACAGTCACACTGTCTCAGTTCCATCTGTCTGCCTTGCCCAAATAACAATTAATTTAATATATACTGATTCAAGCATCTGGCTATAATGTCAGAATTCAACTAACACAAATAAATGAACTTTAATAATGAAAATATTTCAAGTTGCACATTATATGAAAAAACATAATGGTAGCGAATCCTACTGCCAGTGAAATCATTGGTATAAATTCCATTAATATATATCAAGACAGGATCAAGCCTGAAGACATTCCCTGAAATGTATGCTCAGAAACAAAAGTAATCATTTTAAAAATCAGAGAACATGGATCTATCAGGAATTTCCATCATTCTTTGCACTATAATGGATAATTATTGCATTATTTTGGAATAAAAGTTGCAGTGGCTTAATTAACTGTAAATATAAAAAAACCCCTGTGAATAAAGAAATATACTGTGGTAAATCAGATATAATTAATATAACATAATGTTCACTAACATGAATAATTTCCTTATAAAATACTGTCAGTAGCTGATATAAAAAATGTACTTGGCAAAAATTGCTTTAAAATTTTGTGTATAGCACCTAGAACACAATTATTCTGTTGAGCTCCTTTCCTCCATATTTAATTTTTATTTGTATTGGGTAGGATTCTGAGATGTCAGTAATACAAATTGAACCAGAAGTAGCATTAGCACCCTACAGTCATTCAGGGGATTATCTTTGATACCTATTTTTATTGAAATAAAACTAATAAGAAAAGATTAAGTCATTCATGGGAGAATTATAGTTTTAAAATGTACAGTGCTATAAATTAATGGAAATAAAGCAAGCAAGAATGTAATCCAAACCCCCTAGAAAACAGCAAATTTGTGTATTGACAACATAGTTTATAATATATTGAATCGGCACGAATCCAGAAGATAGTAGTTCTCATTTAGCATACTTAGGGTGTAACAATGAATGGGTTTTCTTTAGAAGTTCATTTTCTAGTTTATTTATTTAAAAAGCAACCTTCATTCAACCTGTGTTTAATCTAAATCACAGCATAGCACACAGTTTAGGGAAAAAAAAAATCCTAGGAGAAACATTCCTGGAACAAAAGCAATTTACTGAGATGAATCATTGTATTAATTAACTGTTCTGGTAAACTTATTCAGAAAAGAAACATGCTTGCATGAACAACATATCAAATAATTCATTTACACAAACCAGAAAAATGAAAAATTATTAATTGTATGCAATATTTTTAGGCTATAGGCTTAGAAAATATATTTGTACTCCCATTGATAAAAGAGCCCATATTATCATGATATCTTCTCTAAATTTATATGCTATATGCATTTGGCAATAATATAGACTACTTTATGAACAAATTCTGTCACTGTGCTGATTAGTCTTTTATCCTACCAGCAATCCTGTGTAACTAGGATCTACCTTTGGTAGATTTTGGTTCTTATCATCAATAAAATGCAATTCATTTTTCAAACATATATTCTAACTTAAAATTAAACAAAACCATGCTAACTTTACTGTTATCCTACAGCTGTCTAAAATGCTTTGTACTTCTCCATTGCTTTCAGTGTATGGCAAAATCTCTTTTGATTACTATCAAAATATTACTTGCAAACTGGAAGTAGTTCCTTCAACTATCTGTAGTTCAGTTCTTTGTTAACTAACGTTTTCTTAGCTGCTATTTTCCTTAGTTCGCTGAAGTTGCAGATGACTTGGATAATAGTATGTCATACACTAACCCAAAGGACAGGAATGTATACAGCCAATTCTCCTGGCCCACAGTACTCCAGTACAGTGTACATCAAAAGAGAGTTTTCTTCTCACTATCTATCCCTTGCAATTTCAGTTTCCTGTATACAAAATCTGCTACTGTTATTTAGTTAAATCTGACTACTATAACAAAGCTCTATTCTACCTGTTCTCATATCTGGCCTTTCATTGCTTAGAAAAGGTTTAAAGATATTTCCACATCCTTAGTCTGATGTGTGTGCAAGGTGGGGTAGGTCAGGAGAAGATATTCTTAATCAAAAATTCTATTATATCTAATGTTAATGCTTTTAGTGCACCTTTTGCAAAAGCAAACTTCCATAATTACAAATTGCCAAAATTTCTGGGAGAACATGAGGTATCACTATGAATTCCAATTTGTCATTCTTGTTTTTCAGGCAGAAACCTTCTAATAATACAAAATGAGAATATCTAAATACCTAACAAGAAAATATAAAGTGTGTAATGGATATATTGACTATTCATCAAATAACACATTTTTTGACCTAACTTTCCTGATTTTTTATATCACCAGCATTAGAACTCATGTAGTCAAATTTTCCTTTCTCTTTAATTCCTTTAGTTTCATTATATTCTTATATAACCCAACATTTCGGTCCACACGTCAGCTTCCCTTTCTTCATGTTTGACACAGCACTGGTTATATTCAATTGTTCTGTAGTGTCCTTTTATAAATATCCTATTTTGCTATTTTGATTACTTTCTATTTATGTAAACTAATACATTAGACGTTGGTTTAGTTTTCAGTAAGAATTATCTTACTTACAAAATTATACTTTTTGCAGCAGAGAACAAAGCCGATATGTTTTTTATCATGCTAACAAGATGTACTCCTTTTCCTCAACTGTAACAAAACACATTAAAATACACAGATAACTCGAAGGTTTACTGAGTATTGGGATGACATATCTTTTGAAAAACCCCGTCCCTTTCCTCTGTCTTTCTCTGAGACGTTAGTTTTAAAATTTCCTGTTCTATCTTTACGATGACCAAAGCCAACTGCTTAACACCAAATCTTTAAAAATTGAGTTAACTTCCCTAAATGGTACTTGTATCTCTCAAAGGGAAGCAAAATGGAGGGGAAGAAACAGGAAAAGGAAGAGAGAGAAGAGGAGGGAAGGGGAAAAGAAGAGAAGAAAGAATGGACAATAAAAAACTTATGAGGTACCACCATATTTACAGTTTGGGAGAGAGAATGCTTGAAACAGTTGCTATTCCCTGTAGAAGATCTTGTTATGCAAAATAAAGGCATACTTCATAAACTGATTGTTTACACAATTGAATCGGCTGAAATGGAAATACATATTGAGCTTAAAACCCACACAATTTACATGCATTTCAAAAACAAATGCTCTTTGAATAATGTAACTTTTAAAATGTCAGGTCTCCAAGTACTCATTAGCCCTTCGTTCTATCATTAAGATAGAATCAGGTCAGGATGAAAGACTTTCATAGGAGACGCATGCGGCAGGCTAACACATCCAAACAAGGCTGCGTAGCTGATTGTCACCATCATGGCAGACTGCCTATTTGGGCTACATGTGGAATTGTCAGACTGGGGGAAGTTTATTGTGTGTCCAGAAACACAAAGAAACCAGATAGGGTCCAGCAGAGAGCTATCAAGAGGAGCCTAGGGCACATGAACAACAAGTAGATGCTAAGGCTTATTTAGTCTGTTGAAGACAATGCCAAGTGGAGATTGAATAATCACCTACCATTCCTTTGCAGCAGACAGAAACAATGGTGTGAGACTCTTCCCAACAGTGGCAAATAGCATAACAAGAGCAACAGTCACAAGCTGCAACTAGGCATGTTCAGACCAGATATTAGAAAAACTTATTCACTGGGAGAAAAATGAAGCATTGAAATGGGTTACAGCAAGACAAGAGGGCGAGGAATCTTCACCCTTGGAGGTTAAGACTGAGTTAGACAAAGCCATGCCTGATCTGATCTAGGATTGGCACCAGTCCTGCTTCAAGCAGGAATTTTGGACCAGATAAACTCCAGATGTTAGTCCAACCAATCTTTCTATGATTCTATAAATTAAAGGGGAATACTACCTTCGTTCTTGGAACCCAATTTTCTCCTCTTCTGTAAAACTACTGTGCACTTCGTAATGCAAGGAATTTAAAGTCTACTGATTGGACAATCAGCCAGCTGCTTGAAAAGGGCTATACTTAAAACTTCTTATGAAACAATAAAACAGTATATTAAAATCAATAGGGATTTGAACTGCTACCAGATATTCCCCCAGTCATGCAAAAAGAAAGTATTGTTCAAAATACTGTCTAACATATGACTAATGTTCTAAGTATAGCAGCATGAAGGTTCATTGTTAAATATTCACGTGACTGTAATTGCTACAATTTTAATAGTACAAATTATACGAAACTCATAGAATTATTGTTAAATATCAAATCAGATTAATTTAAACTTTTCTATAAATCAAATTAATTTTCTGTAGACATTAATTTTAAGATTCTCCCATAATGAAATTTTCTAGGCCACTGATACACCTGATCTTCCACTGGCAATATGGACACATAAAGACAATAGAATTAAATCTTCTAAGTAATACTTTACAGAGTGAATATTATATACATTACTAAATACTGAATACTAAATACTGTACTACATTACATAGTAAAGGAATAACTGTGTTAATCTCATTGCAGAAGGGCAATCAAGGCCCTTATTAAAAGCTTTTACATGGTTTCATTTATCCAATTTTTTTTATCTTTCGGAACATGCATCAAGGCTAAAAGTAGTGCTTACTTGGACGTGACCCAGAAAATAAAAGAGGGTCTTCTAAAGGGAATAGGGATTCCATTTATTAGGAGACTGCTAAGAACAAGTGGGTTGTTAAGATTTCAGTTAATACCACTATGTATTCCCTGTCTTACATCAAGGTCTGGAATCCAACCTGGATTATTGAAGGAAGGAGTATAGTTTGAGGTGGGAAGCTGGAGGTTAGCTATGAGTGCGTACCTTCCTTTCTTCTACGCCTGTTACAGTTACACCACTTTCTCTCATTCTTCAGTTGCATAGATCAAACTGTATCCCATCCTGGTCCATCTCATATATGCTAGAATCTCGATGCTCTTACACCCCCTTCTAGGGCAAAAAGAATTAATTTTATTTCATATTTTCTTGTCCGTTTTTCTGCAGTTCCCACAATGGAGATCCTGTTGTTAGCTAATATCTCATATGAAATTTGCAACACAAAGCTGGAGTTGAAACGGGTCTCCCACATTTAAAATGCCATCTGTGATTTCATTGTAACTGAAAGATCTTGAAAAAAAGGTGAGGTAGGCTGTACTTGAATTCATAGCAGACAAACATTGGCTTTTCTTAGCACAAAGATCACAACAGTTTCTGTGAATCATCTGGGATATGTTAGGTCAAATGTTTACACACTGGCTAATGGTGTAGAAAGTCCACATAGTTTGGAGTGTTTGAGAAAGGCAGGTATGAGAGACCTTGGTCTACATTCTTGCACTACATTGACATTTGGTGGGTCTGTGAGCCCTCCCATTTGGGTCAAGGCTGACTCCACACATCTGTGTCACCATAGTCATTGGCAAATGGGGCTTGCGAATCAGGGCAGAACTGTGCCAAGAGGCAGAGCTTTAGCTGGAGCTGGTCTCCACTTGACTGATTTCAGAGTGAGTTCAGATCTTTTTTCAAAAGGCTGAGCAAGGAAGTTTCTTTCAGTGTGCTACCACTGCCACTTGAAGCTGGTAAGACTGAACAAGGTCCTGGAGACTGCCTTTAATAGAACAGGATATAACCCAGATCTAAACTAACAACTTCCTAAACTAATAACTGATTACTGGTCCAAATTTCTTCAGTTTCTATCAGAAAAAAACCCCAAAATCTCATAGTAAATACCTTCCAAGTGTAAGAAAATAATGACAGGAATTTACTTTTAGCACCTGCACCTTTTTCCTGTTGTCAGCCATGATCTGCAGAGCTACAATGATCTTTTTGTTCCTTTGAGAGTTTGCAACACATTTAAGATATTTCATGCAATTCACTAGTTTTCCCATGGTGTTACAAAATTCCACCCTGCTAGACATGTACAAATAAGAGATGGTCTTTCTTAATCAGATGGATCTAAATTACCTGATTAATTACTCCTTACTCATTACTACAAATATATCAGTACTCTTACAAAGCTCCAAGACAGATGTCAAGAAATCAGAAATTATTAATGCTAAGCCAAAAGAATATCTACAGAGCACAAAAGAATGAAAATTTCTAATATTGTGCTCAGAGAAGTAGAGATTTTTTTATAGGCAAAATAATATGCTAGCAAGCCTTGCATCTCAGTTGAAACTGCTATTTAAAATACTGACACTCCAATTTTATTATATTTCTTCATACTAATAGCACTAAACAGATCAACATATATAAAATCTACCTCTTTTACCATTTTTACCTATGTACGGAGAAATTGAATGCATGATTTTCTTTTTCCTGAACCACTTATTTTACTTGCTCAATTTTATGTTCCGAACAAGCCACTTATTCTGAATGCCAAGAAAAGTAGTCTTCTATGTGTTCTTCTTGAATGGTATATTATCACTGACAAGACGTTATAAACTGGAAGCTCTCATTAATAGTAATTGTTCCATGATCAAGTTATGTTGCTGCAGTCTCAGGAGCTACCTAGGAAGCAGGTTATGACACAGGACTTTTGCCTTTCATTCTTCTAACACGTGCAATTTTTGACTCTGGACCTTGTAAAGTGTGAGAAAAAGAGACCCTTGTTGCTCTGTTACCAAATGCAGGAGCTGGCAAAAATACAAGCATCACCATTTGAGATAAGAGTAAACCAGCTCCTGGTGACTGCTATCATCAGAGGCTATCCTCACAATGACAAGCAAAAGGACTAAAAAATGATCTGAAATGTGTCTTTTATGACATTCACTACTGTGAAAAAGCAACAGCCTCAAGGCTGATGTTAATGATGATTTCAACAATTGTTCTCTTGCTTCTTACATGCAAAGATAATTTTCATCCCTAACTTTTTCTTTCTCATCTCCATCCTACTCCTGCATACTAGATTTTATTTCTTGCTAAGGGAGAGAGAAAAAAGTAGAGAGAAATAAGTGATAAAAAGAAGATTCATTTCATGATACCATGAAATGTAATACAGATAGGGCTATGCTATCTCTCTGTTGCTCACTGTATGTGGAAGAAGGAAAACTCCATTCATAACTACTTGTCTTTCAATAACCTTGAAAATACTTAAAGAATACTCTGTTTTTCAGGAACACTTTTCTGGTTTATATTACAAAATGCAGCAGAATTTTATATATGCATAAATATTCCATAAATGTACTTTACATTTTGTAAGCAGATTGGCAATGCAAAATAAATGCAGATTAATACAATATAGATTTGAAAAGCAAAATCTGCAGCTGCACCATGTATCTCATATATCAGTTTTTCATGTCCAATATTGCATTGCATCACTCTCTCCTTAACAAGATTTACCCTTACGAGCCAGATCAGTAAGACCTTTACATCAGATCAGATTGCTCATTGCAAGTTTACTTGAGAGTGTGCCATCGTAAAAAGCCTGGAAAGGTCTAAACAGGGAGTGGCCAAGAGTTATCAAGCCAGAGAAAGACTAGGTGAAATATATTTGGAATAACTGATTCTCCATTTACTGCTTTTTAAAATATTTACTACATACTTCTTGCAATCAAAGTATCTTGTATTTGTTCTTACAGATTTTCCAGTCTGTGTCTTTAAAAGAAACCCACTTGAACATAAATCATATTTTGCAATGAACTTTGACTGTTTGACTAAATGTGACTGCAAACACAGAATTACAAGCTTGAGGAGAAGGGTAACCTCAGATATTGGCAGTGGTTATATCTGCATAACACTTGGTTGCTTTTAGTTATGAACTCAAGCTGTGAAGTAAATTCTCTGGGTTTTCTTCTCTTCTCCTGACATTTTATTCACCTTCGAATGCGAAAAGTACATTTCGTTCTCCTGATGATTCAGGTCTGTATAAAAACCTGAGATATTTAAATCTAGCCTTCCCTTTACAGTTCTTACTTTCCAATCTCTCTAATCTGTCTATGCAATTTAGTTTCAGACATTTATTTACAATCCAACTTTTCTATCCGCATGAGACATTTACGGCAAAGATTAAGCCGGATGGAGGCCAAGAATAGTATACAGACAAAATTAGAGGGCTGAATAACTTTCTTACATGCAGGTATACACACAAATTAATTTGGATAAAAAATGGTCTTTTTCCTATCACTTAACAGTAATCTATATTGGTTGGAAATTGCGTTTATTCTTTAAATTTTTATTCTTTTTGAATTGTATGACATGTTGTAAATTGTATCATGCCATTTAATCCCAAGAATTTAGATTCATTAAAATTAAGAACTTTTTATTTGAGTGTTATTTGTATTGCATCTCACATCATTATAGCTTAATAACATATATATATATATATGCAACTCCCACATTCTTATCATTTCAAAGCTGGTTTAAGTTGAGAGAACTTTTTTGAATCAAGCTAAATATCCAGGTTTTTTTGGAAAAAGAAATCCCATGATTTTAGGCTTAGCAATAGCATCATAAGTATATTAACTGATAGGAATGATCTATGATTTTTTTTTTTACAGTATTATCAATTATTGCCTATTGACAACAGACAATTTCTTAAATTAAACAATTTAAGTCAATTTAGCAATGTGACATTTTAAGATTCTCTATATCGTGTATCAATTACTGCGGAATTAGTTGGGTATAAAGTGACAACAAATTTTTTGGGTTTGTTTTTAGAGTTTTTTTTTTCATCCATGTTTTCACTGGTCTTAAACTCCCTGCCTAACAGTCGGATAAATGAAGAAACATATTTTAAGGCTGAATTCACAACCCAGAAATGGCATCATTTAACACGCACAAAGATCTCTGAGACTTCAGGTACTTCTAAATTACTGGAGTACGTACATGATATTCCAGAAATGTAGAAGCACTCCTCGGAAACAGCAAGTGTCATCTTAGAACTGAATGTGATCACAATTCATGTCATAGGGAGCCAAATCTGACAGATATGCCGAGGAATTCAATGTCTCAAATACTTACTAAAAATGTATTTTCCCACTGGAACAGACTAATGAGTGCATTTTTCCTTCTGCTTTAGCAGCTTGCACTGGACATTAATGAATTCTGCCTTGAGGTTTTTTCACTATTAAAATAAACTCAAATGATGATTTAGCATACCAAAATATTTGCTATTTATTTCTCTTTGATTTACAAATTATACAGATATACTGTCTTTATCATTACACTCCTTAAGAAAAATATGGAATTATATGGGATTCATATCTCTCGGGCATCCATTTGAAAGTCTTCCCAGTCCAATAGTGAAGAACTGTTACACTGGGAGTGTTTTAGTAGTCAATAGGGTGCATACTTTCATGCTACAGTACAAAAGAAGCAAGAAGTACAAAAGTTACAACCTAAGATAGTACATGAGAATTCTAACTGAGCTATCTATTAGATTTCCTCCCCATCACAATAACAAGATACAGTAACTGCTGTATTTTAGCATAGGAAAGAATTTCATTTTGCATAACTGTGTTTCTGAAAATCTTGGTGGAAAACCCTATCTGTGAACTTCTAAAGTCTTCTGAAAGAATACCTCTTCATGTGATGTCTATCAAAAAGTCTTGCTTAAAGACAGAAAATTAAGTTCAGTAGTTTTACCCAAAAAACTGAACAGCAGAGACACACACAAAAAAAATCACCATTTAATAGCTTGGAACAGCATTTATATGATAAAAAGTAAAAGAGAAAATGGAATGACCTAATTTTAAATTTACCGAGTATTTTTTGACTAGAAGGATTATTATAACATTTGCCTACGTACATGCATGCTTTCTCACTGGTATAGCCAATTCAAAAGTAAAAAGCATAACACATAGACAACTTCAAGTTTTAATTACCTCATCAACACTGGCATGTACATAACTTCCTCTTCCTAAAAGGACACATGTAGTAAAAGCAGCCATACCAGGCACAATACACAGTATAGCAGTTTGAAAACTTACCTTGGGTAACAGAAAATCCCTTCTCCACTATCATGTGCCTAAAAAAACCTCTTAAATGCATGTGAAAAAATAGTACAGACATCACCTTGTTTAAAAAACCCCTTAATTTCACAAACAAATGACTAAATATAGAATTTCCATTCACAGAGTGATTCAAAACTCAGGACTAAGCCCTGACCACCCTAGCAAATCTTTGAAGCCGGCCCCACTGCAGCCTTGGGTGTTTGGAGCTGATGATCACAAGGTCCCTTTCTTTGAGGGCTTTCTTTGAAATGTAATGTACTTAGACAAAAAAAAAAAAAAAAAAAAAAAAAAAAAAAACCCTCTCGAATTTTGAATGGTAATTCAAAAACAATAT
>Ga0181612_174915_pt1 | contig 15283 bp, 8 predicted proteins | sample HoacroProtozoa21_FD_119630 | JGI IMG/M metagenome (GOLD analysis project Ga0181612, IMG submission 119630) | Hoatzin crop microbial communities from Cojedes, Venezuel. Combined Assembly of Gp0051906, Gp0051904, Gp0051908 | reverse complement strand
TAATGTCCTAGTGCATCACAGTATTCAGAAACTAAGAACTGCCCAGTAAATCCCAAGCATAATGTCCTAGTGCATCACAGTATTCAGAAACTAAGAACTGCCCAGTAAATCCCAAGCAAACTACAAGTAAGTATCTTTGCCGCCAGTGTGTTGCTTACCAGCTGCTCTTATTTTACGTGCAAGGTGAAATACATAGAATCTGGTCTAGGCTCAGCTATCACATTTATCTGTTTTCCTAAGGTGCTCTTATTTCTCCTCTTACTCTTGTAAATCTTCTGGCATGCAGAAGAGGGTAAATGAACCAAAATCTATGTCTAGTCTGGTCTTTGCATTAGAGTCTATATCCCATATCATGACTGGATTCTACCAGGTGTAACTGAGAGGAGTTGTATTATGCAGTCTAGGTTACATCTTTCTTGTAACATTAGAGCAACAGTCAGCCCAGACATCTCGGTGCAAAACAAAACAAAAAACTGCAAACAAACAAAAACAAAAGAAAAAAAATCTCAGTTAAGGTATAACACTTAAATATAAAAATGAGGGCGTGTAGATGAAAAAGCAATGGAAGTATGACCTAGTCATAACTGGGTATGTAATAGATCTATGTCTATTGTGATAAAAAAAAAAGTATTACTTTATTTCTGTTTACATATGCAGAATAGAATTAGTGAAATCTGGCGTAATTGACCCTTTTGCTGTGTTTGTGAAACACAGATGTGTGTGTTCTCAAATACTGTGCTGCAAGTCCAATCTCTTGTTTAAAAACCAGTACAAAAAGAAACCAAAGGAAGTAGTCTAAAGCCACAGGAATACCTCAGCCAAGTATTTCCATATCTGTTGATTTAGTTGCCATCTGAGAGGAGTGCATGTGGACTTCATAGCAAGGGAGAACAGTCCAGGTATCTGTGTAGACTACCATCAAAATGAAAGTTCAGCACCGCTTTGTACCCAACCAGTTTGATCTTTTCCGTTGTAACGGCTGAGCACAGTATGTCTTCTAAAACCTGCTGTACAGATCAGAACAGGCAGACATCAGGGTGGGTTCTGGTTTTGTCGTTCCCAAGAACTTTTAGCTATGCTCATTAAAATTCCCAGTGTTCCTCAGATTTGGGCATGGAGCGACAAGGTGTTCCTAGAGAAAGCTCTGTGAAAGGCTTCTAACAACAGGTACCATGGCGGGCCATGAATCTCGCTGCTGCGTGCCGTGCTGTGAGTGGCAGCTGCCCTATTTCTTGGTCATATTATCTTCTATTCCAGAGTTTATTTTTAATAGAACCTACTTATCCTTTCCTAATCAGCTAGGCATTGAACCTTACCCGTCTTACGTGGGAAGAGAATTGCAGCACAGAAAGGCAGCGTTTAGTGGAAAGCTGTTCTTGCGCACCAGAATGCACTGAGTGAACACAGAACACGCTGAGGCTTTATATATAGAGAGAGCGCATATCAGCACTACATTTTTAATTCCTCTATTAAATAAAAAAGGGATTTTTTCATGTCTAAATTCATAAGGTTGTAAACCAATTAAGCTGGCTTTCCTAGTATTATTATTGGATGCATGAGCATGAATCTGTTTTAATTTTTTAAGTGATGTTGACCCTAGCAAGCATAAAAATGATGTATATAAATACTCGGAAACTGCTAAAACTCATCAGTATTTCAGTTTTCACTAAAAACTGCACACGTCTGTCTTAGCATTTGCACATTGACTGTTCAAAGAGCCAATTCCAAATTTTATCCTGATAAATATTTTCAAGGGACAGGAACACGTTGGGAAAATAACAAACATATGTTAGCACTGAGAATAACCAGTTCAGCAGTGTTTTCTTGTGTGCGTTTTGGTGCCTATGTAGGCTATTGCAATGTTAATTTTAGAAACTCTAGCCCAGCAACAGACACTTAGAAACAGAATGATGTACTGCGAGCAGCAAGAATTTTAACTGCAGACTATAGCTTTATTTTCTTATTTATAGCTCCCTTCACTTTGTCATGTTTTATGAAATATGTTTCTTCTTTGAGAGTGCCCTGGCTCTTTCCTGACCAATGGACTTATCTTCAGATTATATCCTGTTAGTTATTTTCAATTACTGAATTTACAAAAAGGTAAATCATAAAACCTTGACTTTAGAATGCCATACAAATATTATTAAGAAGTAGTTAGAATTTTACTTCTAGCTATGTTGACTTTGTTTTCACTTCTTAATAAATGTACAATTGTTTTAGGAAAAACCTTGAGGTGAACACGAAGAAATACAAACATTCATGTTGTATCTTACAGGGAAATGATAAAGCTGAAGTTTAAAGATTTGATAGTACTGCACATTTTAATAAGCAAAATCTGGTAGTATTACTTGTTTGCTGAGGTTGCAGATTAGTTGGACAGAGTCACAACAGGTACAAGTTGCTGCGGCTCTATTTGGGTTTTCCCAAAATGGGAACCAAAGCTATGCTTTTCATGTTACTTTGCATAGCAGTATTGTGTAGGGACGGGCTCAACTCCAGTTACAGTTTTTTCTCTATTCTTGATATTTTAAACTACTCCTCGTTGAAAATGCAAGATTTGTGTTAGTATTTACAAAATAAAAGTAACGAAAAACTCCATGGACCAAAGACAGTTTAGTGGGAAAATTGTTATTATGCAAACCAATAAAAAGTGTCCAGTTTTGAGAGATTTTTAAACTAACCATTAATTTTCCAAAGTCTGAAAAAATTTAGCCTTTGACGTTTTAAAAGAAAGATTAACTCTAGAGATGTGGTATTTGGAAGTTAAAAATAACATTTTGTCCAATAATCGGCTACAGTAAAGCAAAAAATCAACATTATGACTGAAATAAATAAAAAAGGTTATCATTTTTAATTGCCGCTTGTTTCAATTGAGCTTGTAATTTCTATTTAAATTCAGTTCATTATATTCTCCTACGAGTTCATACTTGTTTTTCTATTGTGTTTGAAGCGAGAAACCTCTTAATAAGAGAAACACGTTTACAGGAGAGGAAAAGAATTTCCTATTCGCCTCTGTTTTCTCTATTGACTTGAAGACCAAAGTTACATAGAAAGCCAAAATCGCAGAAGATATTATGGACATATGTGGAATTCAAACTTTAATGTATGTCTACTCCAGGATGCACTGTGTTTAGTGCAAAATGCGATTAGGGGATTGAAAACTATTTCTGGGTGGCTTTTTTTATTTCAGTATTGATTCTTTAGGCAGAAAACTCTTTCATATACATGTTTTTTATTTAAACTAATGATAAAGAGGCAAGAGCAGAGAGGTGTTTCTTTCCCTTCTACTCTGCTTGATACAGAGCCTCTTGTACTTGTCGTCTTCACTTCCTTCATAGTGTCCTTAACTCTTTATTACTTTTCATGTCGTTATTATGAATCACTCTTTTCATGTTCAGTGAGCTCAGTCATTTTAATACAGATATAATTGTAAGGTGCAAAATGTAAATCCCCGTCATGTGTCAGAAGACAAATGTGTCAAAGTCCCTTTGTCATACTGACAGGTTATAAAACCAGACTGGCTCAGTTTAATCAGGTTTAAATTTTAATGATATAAGCAAAACTCCGACTAAAGCAGCTATCTTTTTGTTATTATTTCAGATCACTGCCACAAATGAGAAACGTTTTATCATTTATTCATTGATTATATTATTCAGATCTATCTCGATCTTAACATCTGTTTTGGAGAATGTGTTTTAAATCATTAAATATTTTTCAGAGGCGGTATCACAATATGGTGGTTAGGTGTCATCTTTTCTGATAGTACCTTTTCCTTTTCACCCTTATCTTCCCTGAGGTGAATTCCTGTTCCTAGATTTATCCGTTGTGTGGCCAGGTTTAGGGAAACACTTAATGTCTTTATTGGTCTTGCTTACTTGTCTTAGCTTGACACTGAAGAGTCTTCCTGTTTAGAACTTGTAACCGGTGGCTACTATGGTTACCAACTAATAAGGCTAATAAGTGGTGGTTGCATCACTACTGGGGGTGGGAGACAGTGGGGCAGAGGACAGGAAGGGAATACAAGAAAGAAGAGTAAGATGCCAAACTAACAGACCAATAAACCAATAGACAGGGTTACACTGGGTGTTTGGGGCATCTGCAGTATGTTCCACGTTGGTCTGATCCTTGCAAGCAGCTCTGTCAACCATGGCCCTCGTTCTCAGACGTTTTATCTGTGTGCTCAGTTCAATAGAAAAGCATTCTGAGAAACTGTTGCTTCTCCTTCTTTTTAGTTTTCCTAGTCTCCAAAACCCAGTAATCCTAAAACTATCCCAGTAAGTGGACCACATGCTGTAGTCATAAGTTCTTCTAAGTCATTTCTGCGTCTGGCACCGGGGGCTTCTCATCAGTAAAGTTAATTAAATCAAAGTCTCCTGGAGATGTTACTTACAGTTAACTTGATGCTGGCTGCCTTGAGGAGCAGAGACCCAACAAGCAGTGTGTAGCCAGTGGCAAGGCCTGGCCCTCTGCTGCAGTTCACATAACGTGAAGAATTTCTGCCTCCTAACTCAGAAAACTCTAGCCTCTTCAGTACAAAGCTGTCAACAGGAGACAAAATTATGATTTTAGATTCAAGCGTAGGTAAGAGGATTGAGCTTTCTGATTTATTAATGAAGAAATGGATAGCAGTAGCTTTAGGTGACTATCATTTTCATTTGACTTTGTAGTAGTATCCTAGAGGCTAGGCTTGTATCCGAACCTTACCTCCTATTTTCAGTGATCTGAATCACCACTACATTAATATCACCAGCCATTCAAATAATCACAGTGACTGAAATGAAAAAGGATAATAACTCTCCAAAGTTGTGTGCAGACATTGCTGTTAAGCAGCTTCATCAACTTCGTTAAAGCTTTTTTCTTTGTTAAGAGTCATTTTATGAACAGAATGGCCTTCCTGAAACCAGAAGTTGTTTTCTAGAACAAGAAATGAGATGCACCCCAAGTAACAGTCTCAGAAAAAATAAGGACTAAAGAAAGATATGTCAAACTGTCTGTTACATCAGAGAAAGTGACTGTCATCACTTTTTCCAAGGTGCGGTTGATGGGAAATAGAAAGATAAATATGGACTTTTCCCTGTATTCTGGTAGTAAATCATTTGTTTTGTCAGATACAGGAGCCTGATTTCTTGCTGATCATTGGTAAATGCAGCAAAATTCATGTCTTGCTCATGTTCTTCAGAGGTGTGATTCTAGCTTCATGGAGACCTTTATAAATCACAAATGACTAAGTAAAAGCATCAAAGATAAGTCGGGATAAAATTGTTTGAGACAAAACAGGCTTAACGTGTTAATGTAAAGATAAATCTACTAAGCAATATGAAGGTGTATAGTATTTTTAAAATTAAATTAGGTAGAAAGCAAGCAGAAAACAAGGCAATTTTAGGCCCTGGTTATACGTGTCACTGACCTGGTAACCAAGAATTTATTGCTGCTTTGCTTTGGTGTTGAATGGATTATATACATAAATAAAAGATTGTGTCTTCTGCAACAGTCAAGTATTCATAAAAGCGAATGCAACCCCTTAGACTTTTTGATTTCTGAATAGGAGCTCAATTCTAACAGTACATGACAGCTTGGTCTTTGCCCAAAATTGAAAGTCTATAAATTTTCTCTTATTTTGTGAGGGAACTGCAAATTTAACATGGAGGGAGGTGGGGAAAAGAAGGGATGCGCTGTCCTTTTCAACATATTGGAAGGGGGCTGAGATCTCTGTGGGGAGTGTGTGTATAGCATATGCCTATCACAAATACTCACTGTGGTGCCTACTTATCAAGAGAGAGTGAGTCAGATTTAGCATTAGGAAAACAACTTTGCGTGAAGTGACAGCACATTTGACATATTAAAAAGGTATTCTTAAAACATAGATATTTTTAATTGCCTTCAAAGGTGTATTGTTAATATGCGAGATTCAAAATCTACTAGAATTTGCAAGATTTGAATCTGTACAAGTGAAGGAAGCCCCAGGAGGAAAAATAGCTGTATTAAGATTCCTTGGTTTTGCAATATAGCAATTTCTCAGAAAACTAGGTTTAAAGCATAGATGGGTGTGAGAGAGAACTGCCTATGGGAGACCATCGCATTGAAGAGCCTGTGAGGAGTGGGCATGAGTAGAGCCACAGTTCTCATGCAAGTTACAACTTTCCGCAGTGACAGAGTATGGAGGCGTTGGCGTTGCCTTCCTGCTTCTCCTGCGCGTTCAAGCCAGGTTCCTGCTGCCCCTCTTTGCGAAGAGAGGTCACAGATCTCCTACACTGCAGGTGGAGCCAAATAAATAGAATTAAAACATTTGGTAGCGGGTGCAGTGCCATAAATCCTGATGTCCTAATACTGACTCACCTTCTGTCATTTATGCAGATTAAATCCATCCATCCTGGCCAAAGATGCAAATCTAGTTCCAGATCATTTGTGTAAAATTTGCAAGTGTTTGAAGCTTAGCTTTATTCGAATTGGAAGTTATCTTTGGTTTGCTTGCACGATATTTTCTGCAAGGTTAGCAATGCTGTGGGAACAAGTACTGAACCCTGCCACGTGAGGACTTCCCCAGATGCTTGTTGGGAATGTTGTGAGGTTAAGAGTGCACACAAGAGAAATATTGTTTTGCAGAAAATTCAATCGATCTTTTTCAGACTTTGAAAATCAATGATTCAGGATTGATTTGGGTTTTAGATAATGGGCACAGGGATCTCTTGATTTGTGTTAACAATTTCATAAATTTCCATGGGTTACAGAACAAGTTTCCCTTTACTTATATGGAGCACTGTTTCTGTATCCAAAGCCATGAACTGCAAATGTTAAACGAAGTAGATAATGTTATTTTCTTGTTGGGTTTTAAACGGATATCAACTTCACTGTGGCATATAGTATAGTTTAGAAAATGTGGATCGATGCTCTGTTTTCAATCAGATATGTTTTCAAGAAGATGTTTGATCTTGACAAATGTAGGCAGTGTGAATCACTCTTATGTGTGTAAATGTCTAAGTGAGTGCATATTTTTACCATTTGTCCCTTTCTTTCTTTTTCCCAAGGCATATTTTCTGCCTATTTTAAGAGCTTCAGAGACATAGCTTGACATAGAGAATTGCTTGCAGCACACAACAAAGACAAACTGTATTGATCCAATAAAATCCAAGATCAATGATGTAAATTTTTGACTGGCATCTGCCAGCAACACATCTCTGAACATGTATGAGAACAAATACATTTTCAGGGGAACTCTGGTAAAATACAATGATTAATTATAATAGCCAGCCACTCAGTTCCTTATAGAGTTTGTCATTTTAATGCACATTTCATTGTGATTCCAGCAACTTTTAAAGGAACATATTTCTCAAGTTTAGCAACTCGAGATACCAATGCCAGAGTTTATGTTAATAAACATTAGACTCAAGAGAGTGTCATTAGACTCAAGAGAGTGTCAACCAGAAAAACCCCCACAAAACCACACCCAGAGATCTAAGTCACCGTTCTGCAGACAGGGGCTTTGAAACAGGTTTGGATTTCAAGGCAAAGAGTACCTTTTCCAGTTGGGAAGCGTCGGGTTAGAGCAGTCAATAAATGTTAATTTGCACTCCATGCAGCGTGCTGGACCTTGCAGGTTTTCCACAGCAACTAGTTAGGATTTATGAACTGCTTAGGAATCATCTTTCTATACTCAAATAATTTTCTTGGTCTCTGTTTTATTAATTATTAACACACGTCTAACGTTATTCTCTGTGAGGTACTGTATCTACAGTTAGAGTAAGAATCTTAACATACTGCATTTTTAATAATGGGCAGTTTTCCAAATACTGCAATGACTGGAGAATCTTCTGGTAGAGTCATAAAGACAAAGTAAGAACAGATGTAGCATGTCACCTCTGGTGGCTTGGATAGAGAGCTTATTTTAGGACCTTGTGCCATGTTGTCATCCTCTCCAGATGTTCTAGACCAATCATACAGACAGCTACATTGCACCTTACGAAATGGTGGAAATGACTACAGAATAACTATGAACAATTATCAGTAGGGAGAAGGTGAATTAAAATTAGCTCTTGCTTTCGATTACAGTAGCATGCTTGCCAAATACATCATGTTTCTTACAGAAGCTGTGCATAAACATTCGTTTGAGGTTTTTCGGTTGTGTTTTTGGGGGTGTTTTTTTGTTTTGTTTTAATTTTAAATCTGTATATCCACTGTCCTTTCTCTGTATGCTCTTCATAAATAGCCAGCAATGGTCTGGTGGTTATGCTGATAAAGATGCCTCTGTAACAACTTTGTGAATGCCTGCAATGCATCGCATTAGAAATCCAAAGTTTTCTATCTATGCTCAAGGCCTGAGATCGTGTTCCCTGCTGCCCTCCTTGCAGATAGTGTTGTGAGCAAGAATTTGTCACAAGTAATGGATGGAATAGCGTGACAGATTCACTGTGTCTTAGTGGGCATGGTGGGTACGTATGTCCTGAAGTCTCAGTGCAACCTGTTAGGAAAAGAGCTTCATTATGAATTTGTCGCTAGCTGTGTTTATTTATCTTCGCAGCATATGTTTATCCATTCATCTTCAGAAGGATGCTAGAATGCAGTTTTATTTATTTTACCTAGCACAAAAACCTCAATGCACTGAATATTCCTTTTCTCTCTCTGTCTTGGAAATAACTGAAAAATATTTGAAAACGTATGTTTTAATGAAATTAATAAAGAAGATTCAATATTGCTGAACAGATTAAGGTGACATTCGTAGTCTCCCACAGTCATCCAAAACCAAAGCATTTTCTTTTTCCTAAGTTTCTCTGAGCAATCAGCATTTAAAAGAAATTTTCATTTTAAAAATAATATTTACATCACTTAAGTGATGCTCAGGAGTAAATTCTTGTCGAATGAACTAGCTGTGGGTCCCAGAGCTGCAGAGCTAAAAAGGCAGGATTTTGAACCCTAGGAAGCAGCACTCCTACGACCTGGTGCCTCATCACTAATGTTCCAGAGAAGACATCTACAGGGACTCTTGCCCACAGCTGCACCACCCTGAGCCCTCTGCTGCTGGGCAGCCAAGTACAAAGGTCTGTGTTAGCACCCAGTTCTCATAAATTGAATTATATTTCATATTGAGCACTAAGAAGACCATGTGTTTTCCATTTATTAAGAGAAACCTTGTCTATGTGGTGTATCTGATTTTATTATCACAGGTGATCAGATCCTGCCTTGTCTTATTTAATTTTTTCTTATTTGTGACCAAGAATTTGGGCAATCAATTTCTGTCAAGTGGGATATCTTCTGAAACATACCACTTGTGAGGCAGTTACTTGGAAGTTGCTTCTTCAGATTTGCTTTTCTTGTTTGAAACCCCATGGGAAGAACCATCACTCCAAAGTTCACAGAAAATAAGCGCAAGTACCTTTAGAAATTTGCTTTCAAAATTTGAATTACTCTGGCTTACAGTTCTAGCTCATACAAAAATCATTGTAATTTATTTTGTTTGCAAGACTGATTTATGACTTTGAGGGCTGTTGAGGGGGGAAAAAAGGTCTATGAAAATAGAAGTTATGTATGTTTTGAGCATTATGCGTATCTAAAAGAACAAAGATTAGTTACAATAGAGCTACTTGCGGGCTAGGAATACTGTAACAGCCTCCATAGGAAGTGTTTATAAGCAAGTGTTGGTTCTGCGGTCTATGATCATTTACTCATTTGGCCTTGCAGTGTAGGGTAGGAGAATCACTCCTTCTTTGTGATTTCGACTGTTAATTTCCTTTGTGGGGAGCAAGGTTTGAAAATCTTTTACCGAGGCGTTATTTACATAATAAAACACAAGCAGTCTTCTGGAGGGGAGGTGGTTACATGAACTGACTATGATCTGTGTGCCACCGCTCACAGGGGTTTGGGAGGGTTTTTTGATTAAAGAACCTAATCCTAGCAGTCTAAATTTTGCATATGTCACAAAGGCTTGCAAATTATTTGTGTAGATGCTTTTTTATGAAAGGAAAGGGTAAATAAGTATCACATATGCTGTTCTAAGATATTTTTCATAGTGGCATTAATTAACGGGGAAACATCTGCTATAAATTTGAATACCGTTCTTTTTGCTGCATCGCTGCCTTAAAGTTTTGAATCTTTGGAGAGGTTCCATTTGTAATTTTTTGTTTTTGGAAGAAACAGATATGTTTTTTCTTTGAAATGATGTCTGAGGGATAAGTAACTGTGCTGTGGATATACAGGGATTTTATTTTGTGAGCACAGAATATTAGATGCCGTTTGAACACCTTGAACTCTCTGGGAGAACTATATATATGCCTACACATTATTTATGACAGTTGGCCAAATAGAAATTGCAACTTCAGGCTCTCCTGGCATTCTAGGCATTCATTTCCAGGCATTCTAGGTATTCGCATAGCATTTGAAAATAGAATCTTTTAGTACAGCATTTCTTTCACTCGCTGGATGTCTTCTGGCACTACAAGAACGGCCATAGCCCAAAGTAACGCACATTAAAATGATGCTCTTCTGCCTTTGCGAGTGACTGTCCCATTCGGACATGTAATTTCCAGAGTTTCCTAGCGACCAGATAGCCTCCAAATGTTCAGCTATTCCAGTAGGTGTCAAACAAATTAAATTTTGGTGGCCTCCAGCAAGGGCAACACCATTTAAAAAAATCTGAAGCCGCTCAACTTTTATTTCTATTTAAGTCCCATGAGAAGAAATTAGTTCTCTAGAAGTGCCCAAACCTAGTAATTTATGTTCTGTGGGGAAGTTTGAGTATCAAGGCTGCATGGGAAAGAAATATCATCAGGGAGAATTTTCTTTACATGTTTTCAGACAGAGCTGAGAGTTGGATTTACGCTGGTAGATTGATGCTCAAAGGCTGAAGCCCAATTCCCCGATCAATGGTTTTATCAGAAGGCCCCAAATGTTCTCCTGCATTCCCACTCTGAAGTGCTGGAACTATTATTATCTCATACACTTTGCCTTTAGCCCAAACCGTCAGGACTTTCTCAGCTAAGGCGAGCCCACGTAGATCCATCAGTGGATATACCCATCTGAAAAAGGACAAAGGAGAAGGAAAGGCATTTGGAAATGAAGTTTCTAACTTCATTAGTTTTGCTGACTGATGGAAGTGGAGGGGAGAAGAGTATCATACTGTCTTTATCCAGATCTCTCTGTGCTTTTTTTGTTTATGAAGATGTCCTATGTGAAGGAAAAATCTTCCTTGAGGAGTCTCAGAACAGAGATACTAATCTTTTTTTCTCAGTATTCTTGTAAGAGATAATAATTTTCTTCCTCCCTCAGGCTGGAGTCAGGAAAAATCAGAGTACCAGCTTCCAGGTTTTTACTATTTTGTAATATGCAGTCTCGTACTTCAGATTTCAGTAAAAATCCTTTCACCTTATTAGCAGCAGCATCTCAGGTACATCCAATCCCAACATCTACTCCCTCCCTAGTCTAATAATTATCTTCAGAGATACTCGGACTGTTACTGCTGCTATTAGCAAATGGAAAATGTTTTGTTTGATTCAAAGTTTCACACAGAATTTGAAAATGTCTCAGTTCTTCACATGTTTTTTTTTTCGAGTAGTTCACTTTTGTTTCTACAATATGTGCAATGGTTAAGGGAGAATGGTTGCAACAACCAACATACAGCATTCAGCGTAGATGTATCTGCTTACAGAGATTTAAAACAAAAATATTTATTTGCATTTCCTGTACTTGCATTCCTTCAGGAAGGAATTTTTCTTGAATTTGGTGAGACTGAGCGGAAAAGAAAGGCAACAGGTAGGCAGGTAAATGTTTATGTGCTGATGATGCAAGTAAACTCATGTTCAGAATAGGCAGAAATGTTCATAAAGGATTAAAGAAGCTTGAGATAGCTGTTAACAGGGACATTAGAATTTAATCTCAGCTCTACAAAGTCTACAAAAGGCTCTTGTTTACATGGAAGGGGATAGCAGAGCCCTCCTGTACCTACCTGTACCCCCATAACTAATTCAAACAAGTCTTGTAAATTTTGATCGATGGCACAACCTTGAAATAAGCCTGTGGCAGAAGACTTGTAAAAGAACAGCCTGCAAGTCATTCTTTGAAATAGTCACTTTTTTGTGCCTCCTGATGTCTTTGATATTCAAAGTCTATAAAAATGATGGATGTTTTAATGTTATTTAAACACGCTAGTCTTAATCCGCTGTCATTGCAAAAAAAAAAAAAGTACTCATTAGAAAGAGCTAAACCCTTTTTATACCCCTAGTATTTAATTTTATCCTCAGCAATACTTTTCCAATATGTGTCATGTGCTGATACAAGCAAGAGTTGTGGGAACGTTCCTCCTGGGACTAAAGTGTTCTAGACAGAATATTGGTCATCTTTGTGACTAATAAAGACAAAGGAACACAATGTCTAATCAAGCATTTACTTGGAATTTCTAATAGATTTCTAACTTAATTGAAAACCCTTTCATGAGCTTTTTGTTTTTGATGGGAGCTACATATAAGTAACCATGATAATATAGCCTTAATAGCACTGCAGATGAACTCCACTATCCCTCCAGTGCGTTGGAAAGTGTTAAAAATGCTGCAGCACCAGAAAAGTTAATTCTCAAATGATTCAGACTGAAGCTGCAGTGCTTCTGTATTGTATCACTCAATCCTCAGCACTTCAGGGACGTTACTCATTGAAACACATAAACAGGTTTAGCTTATCTGCTTTAATTTTACAGTATATAGACATGGGTTCAGGGAAGGACCTGTTTCCTTACTCAGCACATTTCTCTGATGTGTAGCAGGTAAGGGTTTGCCTGGTCGTTGTCTCTGAGCCGCGACAGAAGGTGACCTGCCCAGTGCAAGGACCAGGAGATGCTGGTTTTAGGGTACCAAGGCTCTGGTGCAATATGGAGACATTTGCAGAGCTCTGTTGACTGGGCTTTAGCAGAATTGCAGCCATTAGCAGCAAGGAAGGAGGTGGCAAACAAACAAACCTTAAGCATTGTGCTGTGGTTCCAGCTCCAACAAAAATCCCTGTGGCTTCAGTAGGAGTTTGAGGTGCATAATGATTGCAAGAGCAGGTCTGTAAAAGGAAAGAAAAAAAAAAACACAAGAAGGGAAATTTAGAACTATGAAAAGATCAAATATGACATATACCTCGATAATTAATTGTTCGTCTGGCTTTGACTATTGCTTTTATTTAAGAAATCCTAAAATCTAGTCAGAAATGTTCTATGGCATTCATAATATGTTTGCATTGATTTAGTTGGAGGGTACTATACGTGGGATTTTCAAATTTCTGAGTTTCATTCCCTCCCCCCATTTTACTTAAAATTTTATTGTATTAGAACATAACTGTTTTGATTCAGATTGGGAAGAATATGCTTATAAACATATATAAATTTAAGTGTAAATAATACATTTACAATAAATGTGTAAGTTTATTATTTTGCATTACTTAAAATTATATTATACATTCATAATTTTTATTACATTTTTCAATGTTTATAATTTCGCAAGTAAATATAGTCAGAAATGTATAAGATATTAACATATCATATATATACATAATTATTTACATGCAGATACATATACATATATAGATACATATAAACATCACTATTTACATGCATTTAGATCCAGTAACCAATGGACTGACAAACATCCAGAGATAATGCTCAGGTCTAATGGACACAGCTATGTTTTCCCAAAAGACTAGCTCTGTTTCTTGATAAACAGCATTTGAGAAATAAAGAAAGAAGGAAAGAAAGAAAGAGAGAAAGAAAGGTGTGGTGTTTTTTTTGTTTTAATTTGACAGTGGCAAATGCTAGCTTGAAATAGAACTGTAACTTTAACATCAACTGCAGAAGTGGACAATGAAAGCAGAGTAATGCTCTGTCCTGACTGCCTGCTTAACTCATTCTGCTCTTGTAGAGGTTTCTTCTCGTTCTTGGAATAAAAGAAAGCTGAATAAAGGATTTAAGTAGTGCTAACTCATCTGGATTTGAGCAGATTGTCCTTCTATTTAGATTTCATATATATTTTTTAATTAAAATAGATTACGTTGGAGATTATTGGATCAGCAGATTACAAGGAATTTATCATTCTTAAATCTCTTGATTCTGTACGTGGATAAGTAATTCGTAAAAGGGAAAATAAGAAAATAAGGAAAAGGAAATAATTTACCTCATAATGTACCTAATAAAGCCAATTTTATACTAAGTGTGATTGTCCAGAACAGGTAATACATGAATGTTTTTATTACTTTTATGGCAGTAATGGAATAAAGCCCATACTTCTCTAAGAAATATCTTAACATAATTAAAATAATAAGAAAAAAAGATTAAAGTAGTTTTAATGGTGGAGGATGGAATAATAAAATGTAGGGTAAGGACAAAACCTTTGTCAAATCCAGGCAATCATAAGTAATATAAGATTTTCCATTTGAAGGACCCCATAGTCCGTCCTGTCTTTTCATAACAAATTATATAGAATAGGTCTCAAGAAAAAAATAAAATTACCTCCTTATGGGTAGCAATTGGAAGGCCAGTACGGAGGGTGTCGAACTAAGCAGGCATGGTTAAGGTGCTCGGTGGCCCTGTGGAGGGTGAGGGGAGGCTTACAGGCTGCCTGCAAGGAGGAGACGAGCAGCAGCAGTCGAGGACCAGGTCAGGGTTGACTGGAGAAGGGCAATGACTGCACCCATCTTCAGAAAGAGTCGGAAGGGCGATCTGGGAAGTGTCAGGTTGATCCACCTCGCTTTGGTGCAAGGCGATGGGGAACGGCAAGCAGGTACCTGAGGAGAGCTGGGCTGAAGGTGCTTCTGGAAAGAGCTGGGGCCAGTTCTCTGGTGTGGCGTTAGTGCCTTGCTTGTGCCCTACCTGAGGGGCGGTTTGGCGGGAAAAGCAGGAAACAGGAAGGTGGAAGAAAACACTTAGTGCTGCAGTTGTTGCCTCAGTCTAGTCCGCCAATTGAGGAGAAATAGTTTGCAAGCCTCTGAGTTACTTCTGATTTCTGGTATTTCTTTTTTGAATTGCTTCTAAAATATATATGCTTAATCCAACTGTAATTTGCAAACAAAGGCTTTTCCTGTGGGTAGTGAAGCCAGTGTATTAGTCACCTCCAAAGGTTTCAAAAGAAGCCTAGTCACCTCAAAAGGTTTCAAAAGAAGCCTTCAAAATTTTGTAGAGTGGGGATTTTACTTCTGTATTATTATTCTAACGACACACTGAAAACAACTGGGGTGATTTTTAAGAAGGCTGTGGAGGTCCGAGTGAGGAGAGATGGCTACGGCGGGCGCGCTGCGGGGGGAAGGGAAGCTGGCGGGTGTGGGAGACGATCCG